>Ga0208749_1000354_pt1 | contig 11491 bp, 4 predicted proteins | sample Knorr_S15_td_DCM_FD_185601 | JGI IMG/M metagenome (GOLD analysis project Ga0208749, IMG submission 185601) | Marine microbial communities from Southern Atlantic Ocean transect - Knorr_S15_td_DCM_ad_63m_LV_B (SPAdes) (version 2) | ecosystem: Environmental > Aquatic > Marine > Oceanic | place... | reverse complement strand
CGATGGCCTCCTAGACCCAGAAGAAGAACCAGGCTGTATCACCATCCCTGACTGTGATGGCGACACCATTCTTGATCCAGATGAAGAACCAGGATGCGCCACCCTCCCTGACTGTGATGGCGATGGCCTCCTAGACCCAGAAGAAGAACCAGGCTGTATCACCATCCCTGACTGTGATGGCGACACCATTCTTGATCCAGATGAAGAACCAGGATGCGCAACCATCCCTGACTGTGATGGCGACACCATTCTTGATCCAGATGAAGAACCAGGATGCGTTCACTTTGAAGATTGCGATAATAAAATCCTTGATCCTGATGAGGAACCTGGATGCGTAAATATTAAAGATTGTGACGAAGACGGAGTAATTGATGGCATGGAGCCAGAAGGCTGTGTACTTGATCCATCTTGCCCAAGTGACGAGGAGGGCGTAGTTCCACCTGTCACATCAACAACAATCCCCACAACAACGACTTCAGAACCGATTGAAGAAGGCCCTGAAAAAGAAGCTCAGAGTTACTGGTGGCTATGGCTCATTATTGCCCTAGTTGGCTTAGCTCTTGGTACATATTTCTTGTTCTTGTTCTATAGGAGAAAGAGCACTCCACGTCTAATTTCGATCACGATTTCTCCATCTGCGATAGATGTAAGCAGCTACGTGAACTCCTCAGTGGTTTCTTGGAATCAGGATGATCAGATAGTAGAAACTCCTTGGTACTCAAGGTTTGTTAAAGAAGAGAAAGAACCTCAAGAAGACCATTTTGATGTCTTACTTGGTAAAGAAACACATAAAGAGTTACATCTTGGAATTGTGTTTGGAAAAGAAACTAATGAACCGCAAAGCCATACAACATTTAGTTATGGCCCTGATGACAGCATTCCAGTGCATGAAATGCCTGTTGAAAATCCAGATGAGTTATCTGAACTACAGGGTCTCATTACTTTGATCACTTGGCACGTTCCATTCAGCCTCTTCAAGTCAACTTCTTATGTAGTTGAAGCGAAAGTTGATGATTCATGGGTTGAGATTTCTAGCGCATCAGATCTTGAAAATACTGAAGAAATACGAAGCAACACAGAGATTGATGCTTCCATGATTCGACTCGTTGCGAAACAAAGGTTCTTAAAGCCGCAAACAAGTTCTCTCGCCCCAACAGGGGTTGCACTCTTCGTTGGAGAAGAGATTATCCAAGAAGTTCCTTCCGAGGAAAACAATGAAAGTGAATAATGATGTTGAAAGTAAGTAGATTCCTAGAACTCCAGAGAAGCATATTTTTTGGAATTCTCGCTATCGCGGTCGCGGCCACACTTCTCGTTGTTATCCCTCAAACAACTCGTACCGCGGGTGCGTCTGTTGAAAATTTACCTTCTGATACTGGGTTTGCTTGTTCTTCTGAAGGGCGTGGCGGCTTCCCGTATCAAATGATGTGGGCGAACTCTACGAAACAATCAAAGAACTTGTTTAATGCTGATGGGGCAGTTCCTTCAGAGGTAACGGCACTGAACATCAACCCAGATACCCATATTCATTTACAACTAGCGAGATATAACGCTGCCACCGAAAAATATGATGTTGTGGGTACTTGGGCTCCAGCTCTTAATGGAGGATTAAAGAAAGATAATGGGGAAACATTACTTTCTGCTGACATATTTTTAAAGAATAACTTTGAGCAGGTAAACGGTCTTGCTATGGATCCTTATGGAAACGCGTATGTTGCGATTCAACCTAAAAAGGGAAAGGGATCCGCATATTATGTTCAATTAATTCCCCCAGCGGAGGGTGAGCTTGGAACGATGCGAGCAATCGCAGAGTTGGCTGATAGCCCAACGAGTATTAATGCCGCTACTTATTATGAGACCGCATCTGGGCATCCAAAAGTAGTGATGGGTGGAAACTTTTTTAAATCTGCGCCTTATAACGTTCTTCTCTATAGAGCAGAAGGTGCTGCTATCCCGCTTGTTCAAAAAGAAGAAACTCGAACGAGTAATGATCGTGGTGGCCCAAAGGATTTCTCTTGGATAAGGGAAGGGATTTCTTGGACTGGTTCTTATAGCCCTGGTGCTGGGCAAAGTGATGTAAATGGAACCCAAATTTATGACCTGATCGCTCTTCATCCGGATAGTTCTGGAACAACGGGAACAGTCTTTTTAGGTCAAGCTGATGGGCCAAGTACCGCCAAAATTTCTGGTGTATCTATACCTGCAGAAGCGGAAGCTAAAAAAGATACGTTTGGTGCGTCATATAACTTCAAATTAGGTGACGATAAAACTTACATATATTTCACGGCGAATAAGTCTGGTCAAATGATTCAGGTTGAACTGCCAGATCCAAACAGTGATGAAAATATTATTATTACGAGTGGAAACAGTTTTGATGTAACTCATGTTGGTAAGACTGCAGTAACTTCTGACAACGATGGGGCAGGATGTCCTTATGACCCGCCACCTCGTTTAGGTTCTCTTGTTGCATCAACGTGGCCGCCGGACTGTAACCTCGCTGATCCGGACGGTAAGGGTTCTACTTTCCCGATTTCGATCTTTAATAGCGAAGACAACCCTCAAAATGTTCTTATTACTGCAAAAGTAAATGATGTAGTTGTTACTGGAGATAAATATTCCAGTACTGGTTCTGCTTCTAACCCAGCGTTAGATGGAACTCAAAAGATTTCTGTTCCAGGTAAGAAAAATGGTTCTCAGGGAGAGTTGATTCTCACTGTTGATATCGAAAAAGATCAAACATGGTCTGTCGAAGTTAAAAATCCTAACGATGGCAACAAAATTTTAGAGCTGATTCCAAGCGGCGGCACACTCAATACAGCAGCCTGTGATGGGGATTTTGCTGAAGAAACTATTTTTAACGCAACCCATAGCGTTGGTGCATGTGCACTCGTAGGAGGCAACTACGAAATCGTTGTTGCGATAAATAACAGTGCCTCAAATGTTGACGCAAGTTTCAGAGCAATGGTTGCAGGAGTTACTCAAAGTCTCAAAACGATTCCTTATGGGGCGGATTCTTCGGAGAATGACTCTATACAAGACATTACTTTGACCGTCAGCCCAAATGATCAGATCGTACTTGAGATTGGTGAAAAAGGAGAAACACCTACCGCCACTACTTACCATGCGGATGATTGTGTAGTCATTGAAGAAGCATCGATAGATCCGTTTCCTTGTAGCTCACCTGACGTAAACGGCCCGATACAAGTACGGAGGAATGCGGCCGAAACGGCTTTTGATGTAGTTGTGTTAGATCCGGCATCAGGCGGGTTTAATACTCTTTGGGAGATGCCTTTAACCATGACGTCAAGTGATGGAAATGCTGCTAACAACTATGAAAAACTAAATGGGACTGCTATTCATCCCACGACAGATGAAGCCTATGGCTTGATGGTATTTGAAGACGAGAGAACATATCTAGTTCGTTTCGATGACGAAAAATTTGAATACGTCTTCAAACTACCCACCAACGGAACTACAGGTGGGTGGTCCAACAACGGTACTTTTGACGATGATGGAAACTTCTATTATTGGACAACAGGTGGCGGTGTCGCCAAGATTACTGCAGCGCAAATCAACGCGCAGGCAAACCAAAATCACTGGGACGTAACCGACGTAAACATACCGACCCTCACCCCTTCTATCGGAGCCTCAATTATGAGAGGATCAGACCTGATTGCGGTAACTGAAGATTTCGGTACGGGAGAAAAAACATACCTCATAGGAATAGATCCGCCATACAAAGGAAATTCAGGTGTCTATGTTTATGATGTCGCTGCGAACACCATCACAAAATTCGTTAATTATGAATTTTCTGACGGCACCACCATGCCTGATGAGGGATACGGGGCGGCTTACAAAGTTACAGACAACAACGGTGATCCTGCAGTTTTCTTCTCCAGTAATGGTGCCACCGCAACTAACAGTAATGGTGGCGATTTGGGAACAGTAGTCAAATTAGATCTTGACTCTATTGATATCACTGATAACACTCAAAAAGTTACTTTTTCTAACGCGGGAAGTCTTCCACCTTCAGGACAGAACGATGGTATGGGATGTGCGGTTTCAATTCTTAGCGTCCCTCTTGAATTTGGTGATGTTTATGGATACATGTGGGTTGATTTCAACAAAGACGGCAACCGGACTGCGGTAGAAGCTGGAACGGAACCACATGTAACCGGGTATGACGTTACGTTCACCAACGTAACTCCCTACTTGGATTCAGCTGGCAACACAGTTCATTTGCCAGGTGGAATGCGGTATGAGGATCACGCCGTAATGGGCGGCACTAATAACACGAATTATAAGTGGGAAGCCAACCTTCCTTGTAAAGACAACAGCGGTGGCATAATTACGTGGCAAGCCGAGTTTGATTATTCAGATGCAACTTGGCCGACTGGTTTCACCCCTGCTGGATACACCGTTCAAAATAATCCCGACAGTGTGAACACAGCAGTATTGGATTCGGATACAGAAATTTCAGCTGCAGTCACCTCCATGTCGTCACCCTTTACTGTGAGTTGTACCGGCAATGTTCATCGAGCCGATGCCGGGGTGGTTGGAAACTACGTATTTACCCCGACCGCTACCGTCGATATTGATTGTGCGGCCGGAACGATTGTTGTAAATCTAGATAATAGAACTTCAAAGATTGACTCGAATTATGTTGTCAATGTTTACACTGTCAGTCCGTCGGGAACAGTCACTCACGTAACCGCACAGTCAGCATCACAAGTTGTTGCTGATGGGGCGGGCCCCACCGCTTATGGAACCGCAATCACGATCCCAGCAGCAAATACATTGCTTTATCTCGTTATTGAAGGACAAGGCTCTTTAAATGGTGTAGTCAATGCAACTGATTACAGCGAAGTGATTTTGAATCAATCCGCCAATGACGCGGTCAACGTTTTGTGTGTTCAGGTCGAAGCAGAAATCAATTGTGCAGGCGACGGCGTTTCAGTAGTTCTGGACAATACTGAATCAAATCAGATAGCGAATTTCACTATTACACCAATTGTGAATGGCGTGAACCAAACATCAATCACTAAAGCTGTTCCAGCAGCTGGAACTGTCACGTTGACCAACGCGGATTTAAATATCCCAGAGGACTCTAAATGGGGAGTTACTTGGCAAGTCGCTGGCGCTACTGCTGGAAGCTTCGGACCTTATCGGATTCCAGAATCGGCAACAGACGATATGACGTTGGACTGTGTCGCACCTGTTTTCGCACCAACAATTAGTGGAACTATTGCCTGTGTATCAAATGATGCGGTCTCTGTTACGTTCACGGTAGATAACTCAAACTCCACACTTACAACAAATAATTCTGATCCAGCGACCGATGGCAACACGGTAAAAATCACCAGCATCGCAGGAGGCATGATCGTATTAAATCTGGATCGAACTAATGTTGTTCCGGGTGCCACATATACCGAAACTCTTACCCTGGATGAAAATAAACCAATCATGGTTAATGTTTATTCTCTAAACGATGTTTTTGGAGATGCACTCGCGTTTCCGGTAACAACATGCCCGGATTTTTCTCCTTCAACTTCTATGACCTTTGCATGTGGTGTAGATAACGATGCTGCAGTGAGTTTCACAGTGAATAACAGTGATTCTGAAGTAAACGTCCAGTACAAACTTGTAGCGATTGATTTCGATGGGAATGAACAAACAGTTGTGGACTGGAATACTCTTCCTGCCGGCTGGGATAAAGAAATTTCCATCACAGCGGACGTCGAAAAACGAATGGAGTATGCGGTTCGGATCAAATCACTTCATGCAGACCAGTCCGCGTGGAGTACCGTAACTGAATCTGTATATACAGATTGTGAAGGTCAGCCAACTGCTTTTGATCCGACAATTTCTCTTGTCGCTCAATGTGGTGCTGATCCAAAAATCGTTGAGTTATATCTTGATAATTCAAGATCAGATTTTCATACGAATTTCCAAGTAGATGTTTTTGATGGCTCAACTACTTCAGCTCCAAAACTTGATTCTCTTTCTACTACTCAAAAAGTGGGAGAAGGATCTCTTGATTATTACGCGGTAGAAATTCCTATTCCTGACCCGGGAAAAATGATCAGTATTGAAATATTGGCTACTGCCTTAAATACTGGTGGGGAAGCAATTACTGCTTCCAAAGTTATTGAATCTACGCTGGCGATTAGCTGCCCTTATGGATTTAATTTTGGTTTAACAACTGCGCCAAACTGTGGGTCTGAATCCATAAACATGATTTTGAATAACGAAAAATCTGCTTGGAATTCCTTAGGAACACTAGTGCTCTATATTGATGGGGAACTATCCAACACGAAAGAAGTTCTCATTGATGCTGGCGAGCAAAAGGCAGTAAATTTGCAAGTCAGTAATGGCCAAGAATGGTATGTAGTTTGGTCTCTTTCTGTATCAGGAACCACCTACTATTCAGCAGAAACTGAGCCAAGAGTATTTACTCCTTCTCCTGTTTCTTCCTGTCCAGAAATGCCATTACCTACCGGATAGTTAAGTCATTTTGGTTGCTGGCTTTTTGCTTAACTCGAGTAGGGGCCAGTAACCAAACATGTAGCCCGGCAATCAAATTTTCTTACCTTTGATCTACACTGAAATTAAGAACGCTTAATTTAGTTGGGAGTGCAAATGACTGATTTAGTTGAACCTCCAAGAGCTTCATTCACTTCTTTTGAAGAGTCAACCAAAGATGACTGGTCGTTGATTATGTCGCAGCGCGGTGAGCTTGAAGGTAGTCTCCCGGATCGAATACTTGAACAAATGGAACATCTTCGGAATGATTACGGTGGATTTCCAGTTGATCGCCTTGAACATAGTGTTCAAACCGCTACTCGAGCTGAGAAGGACGGACGCGATGACGAGTATGTCCTCTGCGCGTTACTCCATGATGTCGGCGACCCGTTAGCTCCTTTTAATCATCCTGAAATTGCTGCTGCAATTGTTAAGCCGTTTGTTTCTGAAGCTAATCATTGGATGGTTGAACACCATGGAATTTTTCAGGGCTACTACTTTTGGCACCATATAGGTTTGAATCGAAACACTCGTGATCGTTTCAGTGGTCATCAGTATTACGACAGATGCGAAGAATTTTGTGCGGAGTATGACGGCCCGGCTTTTGATCCAAATTATCAATCCAATCCGATCGAGCATTATGAGCCATTAATTCGAGATTTCTTTGGCAGCGGTCTTAGAAATCGGAAAAAATCTGACTCATGATTCTTTCTGATCGATCTATTCGAGAAGCAGTTGCTGCTGGCCGTATCATTATTGATCCATTTGATGATGCTTGTGTTCAACCGTCATCAGTTGATTTGCATCTTGATCACCGATTTTTAGTTTTCCGAAACCACACGATGGGGCTTATTGATGTTCGTAAAGATCTCTCTGAACTAACTGAAGAAGTTTCGTTCAGTGAGGACAACCCTTTTATTTTGCATCCAGGTGAATTTGTTCTTGGTTCGACTTCGGAAAGGGTTGGAATCCCTGATGATTTAGTTGCCCGGCTGGAAGGTAAATCAAGTCTGGGAAGACTCGGACTTCTTATTCACTCAACTGCCGGTTATGTTGACGCCGGCTGGGATGGTCAATTGACGTTAGAGTTATCAAATGTTGCAAGCCTGCCGATCACTTTGTATCCCGGTATGAAGATTGGACAGATTTCTTTTGTTCAGATGACAACAGCCGCTGATAACCCTTATGGTTCAAGCAAATTGGGTTCAAAATATAGAGGCCAAGAAGGACCTCGCCCGAGCAGGTACTGGGAAAACTTCTAAATTATCTTCTCTTGTTATTTGTCTCCAGCTTCAAGAGCATCGAGAACATGCAGAGAAATGTCACCTACTTTTACTTCGGTTTCTTCTACACCTTCACCTTTTACTCCGTCATCAAGCATTACGTAACAAAATGGGCAGGCAGTAGCAATACGGGTGGCACCTGTGGCGAGAAGTTCTTGAGAACGTTCAACATTGATGTTTTTCCCGGTGTTTTCTTCCATCCACATGCGAGCTCCACCAGCTCCACAACACATTCCTTTTGTGCCTTGCCGTTCAGCTTCTACGACTTCGATTCCGCCAAGTGAACCGATGACCTTGCGCGGGGCTTTATACACGTCGTTATGTCGACCGAGATAGCAAGAATCGTGATAAACAATGCGTTCTTCTAATCGCGCATTTGAAACATCGAGTTTCCCTGCATCAATTAACCATTCAAGTAACTGACTATGATGCACAACTTCGTAATGTCCGCCAAGTTGCGGGTATTCATTTGCCAACGTGTTAAAGCAATGTGGGCATTGTGTAACGATCTTTTTGACACCCATTTCATTGAGTGTTTCAATGTTTTGCATTGCCAGCATTTGGAAGATGTATTCGTTTCCGGAACGACGAGCTGAATCTCCGGTGCACATTTCTGATGGTCCGAGTATCGAAAATGAAACACCAGCACGTTGCATTAGTTGAGCCATGGCTCGTGACACTTTCTTATTTTTGTCATCAAAGGCTCCTGCGCATCCAACCCAGTAAAGGAACTCGGAATCAAATGGATCTCCACCGTCAAGAACTTGAATGCCTTCAAGATCGCCAATCCACTCGGCTCTATCGCTTTGAGAAAGACCCCATGGATTGCCAGAATTTTCCATTGATCGAAATGCTGCACCTAGTTCAGATGGGAAATCTGATTCCATTAATGCCAGGTACCGACGCATGTCGAGAATTTTGTCGAGAATTTCAATATTCACTGGACATATTTCATCGCAAGCTCGACAACTTGTACATGCCCAAAGTTCATCGCCAGTAACTCTTTCAAACATTGAGTTTGCTGGGACAGTAATTTCTGCATCTACTCCTAATGGCGGAGAAACAACTGGGTCGCCGGTAGCGGCCATAACCTCACCAGTTTTTAGAACAATTTCGCGTGGATCTAAAGGTTTTCCTGTGGCATGAGCTGGGCAAACGCTGGTGCAGCGTCCACACATGGTGCATGAATCAGTATCGAGTAGTTGTTTCCAAGTGAAGTCTTCGATGGTTGAAGCACCAAATGTTTCTAATTCTGTTTCCATGAGGTTCGGCATTGCTCTCATTGCACCTTTTGGACGATCTCGATCTTTGAGATACATGTTTAAAGGTGAAGTAAACATATGTCGAAGCATCGTGATTGGTAGCAAAGCGAGGAAAGCCATAAAGGAAACAACGTGAGCTATCCACCATGCCTGATGCCATCCGTGAATGTTGTTAGCAAAAAAATCAATGTCGTCTATCCATAAGGAAAGTGGGTAACCGATAATTGACCAATTTTCAGCTTCTGTTCCAGTTCCGTTGAGTGACTGCATTGCAATACGAAATGCTTCAGCTCCTAAACCGGTAACACCTAAAATGAAAAGAATAAATAGTCCCGCGGCATGTTCAGGTTTTGATTTAATGCGAATGCGGTAGGGGCGAAATCTTCGGGGTCCGAAACGTCTAAGAATTGCCCAACCGACTCCAATAAGGAATAAAACGCCAGCAACATCCCCTACTAGGGTGTATGCCCGATATACGTCTCCGTGAAGAAATTTTAAACTTTCAGGAACTTGATGGTTTATTTCTAAAACGGTTGTTACCGCTAAAAGAATTAGGAATGGGAAGTAGATAAGTGAGTGCATAACTCCTGCTGCGGGTTCTCGCAGAAGAGTTTTCATATAAACCCCGGCTCGGAAATCTTCAAACCGTTTTTTAGCATTCTTGCTTTTGGTCGCACGATTATCAGGAGTTCCTCTTTCCCAATTTTTCATCCGATTTGCGAAAAGAATCGCTCCGTAAATTATGAGAGCGGGGATCACTGTATAGAACGCGACTTTTAATGCTCCGGGAACATTGTCAAAAACTTCTCGAGTGATATCTGAATCGTCATGCCATCCATTTATCCAGGAAGCGATACCAGAAATAACAGTTACTAAAGCAACCCCAACACCAAGCCCGATAGCAGCATGATGAGACCGAAAATTGTTTTTCCCCATGACCAAACCTTATCGCCCTAAACCAAAGAGTGAAAAGACCATCGGATTTGTCGTCTCCTTGTCATATGCGCGAAACAGATTGGAAACGTAACGCCCATATCTTTTAAAAAATCAGTATTTATCTGAAAGGCGACAAACATGGCTCATGTAGTTACATCCATAAGTAAAAGAAAAATTTTCTTAGGATTATTTGGAGTAGTTGCTGCTTTGTTTATTTCTACTTCGCCAGCTGCTGCAGCAGAAATTACTCCTGCTGATAACAACGCTTTGCTTACAAGTATGTGGCTCATTGTCGCAGGATGTCTCGTTTTTTTAATGCAAGCCGGGTTTGCTCTTGTTGAAGCAGGTCTGACACGGGCGAAAAATATAGGGAACATAATGGCAAAAAATCTTGCTGATATGGCCATAGGTGCTATCGCTTTTTGGGCGTGTGGTTTTGGATTGGCATTCGGAACTGACTCAGGAAGTTTTTTAGGAACTGACAAATTTTTCTTGTCCGGAATGTCTGAATCATTCCTTGATGGAGGTGACGTACTACATACCCCATCGTTTTTCTTCTTTCAAGTCGTTTTTGCTGCCACTGCAGTAACTATTGCTTCAGGAGCTATGGCTGAAAGAACGAAATTCTCTGCATATCTAATTTTTAGTGCCGTGATGTCTGGATTTATCTATCCAATCGTTGTCCATATGTTCTGGCAAGGCGGAGGGTTACTAAGCGACTTAAATATAGGTGATGCCAGATTTAGTGATTTTGCGGGATCAACGATCGTTCACAGCGCAGGTGGATGGGCGGCCCTTATGGGAGCCATATTCTTAGGACCACGTTTAGGGAAATACGCTTCAGACGGAACTCCTCGAGCAATACCAGGGCATAACATCGGTTACGTAACAATTGGTGTTTTCATTTTATGGTTCGGATGGTTCGGCTTTAATGCCGGCTCTGAATTAGCTATGGATGAATGGGTAGCGCATGCCATCATGACAACGCTGCTAGCTGCTTCTGCTGGTGTGCTGGGATCAGGTTTAGTGATCTGGAAAAAAACTGGCTCTCTAGATATAGGAATGGCTGGAAATGGGGCTTTAGCTGGGCTAGTTAGTATCACCGCTGGGACAGGAGCCATGAACTTTCTGGGAGCAGTTATTTCAGGATTCATCGGTGGAGTAATTGTTGTCTATTCAGTAATCATGATTGAAAGAAAGGGTATAGATGACCCTGTAGGAGCTATATCTGTTCATGGTGTTTGTGGAGTATGGGGAACTCTTGCTGTGGGGCTGTTTGCTCGACACGACGATGCATTTCTTAAAAGAGATAATGCCGGGCTGTTTTATGGAGGGGGTTTTGAACAACTACTTGTTCAAGCAATAGGTTCTTTAATTGTTGCTACTTGGGTAATTGGAACTTCAGCAATACTTTTTAAAGCCATCAAATCCACTATTGGATTACGTGTCTCAGCAGCGGAAGAACGAGAAGGCTTGGATCTCGCCGAA
>Ga0208749_1000353_pt1 | contig 11512 bp, 14 predicted proteins | sample Knorr_S15_td_DCM_FD_185601 | JGI IMG/M metagenome (GOLD analysis project Ga0208749, IMG submission 185601) | Marine microbial communities from Southern Atlantic Ocean transect - Knorr_S15_td_DCM_ad_63m_LV_B (SPAdes) (version 2) | ecosystem: Environmental > Aquatic > Marine > Oceanic | place... | reverse complement strand
TGCTTAACCACACACATACTTGTTTTATAGTAAGATATACTTATAATTAGTATTAGATTACATTATGAGTATGAGACTTACCGAAGAAGATGTTTTACGTTTAATTACTGCATGTAAGACTTACCAGGAACAAACTGGTTCGGAGTATATGTGGGATGAATACGAGCATTTAAAAGATAAGTTACAGACTCTATGTGAACAAGGGTACTGTGCTACAAGCAAATGACTCACTATACCGTAGGTTACCACGATACGGAACAACAACATTACGAAATCTGTGAGTATGCTGAAGATGCATACTCAGCAATAGAACACAGCAAAGAGGATGTATCCTATCTAAAGGATCATCCTCATTTTATTGACTATTGTATGAAGGATGTAGTATAATGAAAACAATAACACAATATAAACATGAGATTATGTGGTGGATGTCTAGGTTAACTATAATGTTAACATCGTTATTTCTTTCTTTCACATTAGCACAATCAGCATATGCTGCTGATGTAGGTATACAAATGGGTGCAGGAGGCAACCTAATATTTGAACCTAATGAAGTCACCGTTAATGTAGGTGACACTGTTACATTTACAAACGGAGAACTACCTCCTCACAATGTAGTATTTCTTGAACACGATGAGTTAAGTCATTCTGACTTAGCATTTATGAGTGGAGAGCAATTCCCTGTTACTTTTACAGAAGCAGGTAATTATGAATTTCAATGCGAACCTCATGCTGGTGCAGGTATGAAGGGAGTTATTCACGTTGAGTAATAAATTCACCTTCACTGATGAAGAGCTATTGTGTTTACAAGTGTGTTTACAAAATGCACCAACACCATACCACATCTCCAAGAAGAAGATAGTATCTGAACTTGAGGATAAGATAGGCAAACCACCTGTAGTGGAACATGAACCATTAAGGTTGCCCAAGTATGATTTAACAAAATACGGAATAACGGATTAGTACTATGAGCGAAGTAGTTTGGTCTATAAATATTATGCTAGGTATTCTACTCAGTGCAGTAGGATACTTAATTTATTGGATAATGACTTATGACGACAGAACATACCCAAGAAACGAAGATAGCAATCTTGGAAGCGAAGGTGGAACATATGATGGGACACGTGAAGGAGCTCACACTTAGAGTTCGTGCTAACGAAAAGGTAGTTGCTATTGTTAGTGCTATTGGCATTGGTGCTGGTGGTATAGTAGGTACTACTGCATTTGCTCCAAAGGCAGATGCACACATGGGACATTCACTTCCTACAGGTGAGTGGATCCAGAAAGTAAGAGAGCATGAATCAAAAAGAAATCGTACTCCAATAGAAGATATGATAAATAGCTCACTTAAGGAATTCAACTATGGGAGCGATGATACCACCAAGTCGGAAGAGTTGTTACAACTTTCGGGTGACAAAGATAGACAAGGTTTTGGATGGAGATACGATAGATGTAACGATAGATCTTGGTTTCGATCTTTACAAAAAGGAGAGAGTAAGGATAGCTGGTGTAGACACTCCAGAGAAACGAACGAGGGACCTAGAAGAGAAAGCACTGGGCCTAGACGCTACGAATTGGTTGAAAGAAAAACTAACTGAAACTATTAAAGGTGAAGATGAACTCACTATTAGAACTGAACTTAAGGGTGGCATGGGGAAGTATGGTAGGCTTCTTGGTTGGCTCTATATTGGCGAGGATACTGTTTCATTAAATGAACAAATGATCACTGAAGGTTATGCTTGGGAATATGATGGTGGAACTAAGAAGAAAGACTTCGAGGAACTTCGTGAAATTAGGCGTTCGTTTGGGACTCTTGACGAGTCATGAAGAAGATACTTACTACGAGTATCTTAAAAGACAACATTATCTGGCAACGCATATGGAACTCACAGAAGAGAATGTACTAAGAGTTCTAGAAGAACTTGTTCCCTACATAGAAGCAGATGGTGGATACCTCCAACTCTACGATATAGAAGATGGATATGTTAAAGTAAAGTTAGGTGGTGCATGTGAGACATGTGCTATGAGTACTATGACTTTGAAGCAAGGTATCGAACGTAAACTGATGGAAGAGATTCCTGATGTTGTTGGTGTTGTACAGGTATTATAATGGTAGCTAAGACTGAAGTATATCTCGGTAACCCCAACCTGAAGAAGGCTGGTACTGAAATACAATTTACAAAGAAGCAAGTTGAAGAGTGGATTAAGTGTAAAAATGATCCACTCTATTTTGCATGTAATTACATGCAGATTATTTCACTTGATGAAGGTCTTGTACCTTTTAGCATGTATGGTTTCCAGAAGGAAATCTTAATGGACTTCCATAACAATAGGTTTAATATTGCAAAACTTCCTAGGCAGACAGGTAAGAGTACGACTGTTGTGGCTTACCTATTACATTACGCTATTTTTAATGATAGCGTCAATATCGGCATACTCGCTAACAAGGCTAGCACTGCAAGGGAACTACTTGGAAGACTCCAATTAGCATACGAAAATTTACCAAAATGGATGCAACATGGGATATTGGTTTGGAACAAAGGAAACGTTGAACTTGAAAACGGATCAAAGATACTGGCTGCTTCTACGTCTGCAAGTGCTGTCCGAGGCATGTCGTTCAATATCCTCTTCCTCGACGAGTTCGCCTTCGTTCCAAACCATGTTGCGGAGCAATTCTTTGCCTCTGTTTATCCTACTATTACTTCTGGTAAGTCAACGAAAGTCATAATCATATCTACACCCAATGGTATGAACCACTTCTATAAGATGTGGGAGGATGCTAGTAGGGGTAAGAATGGTTATGTAACAAACGAAGTACATTGGTCTCAAGTTCCAGGCAGAGATGCTAAGTGGAAAGAGGAGACTATGAAGAACACGTCCAAGAGACAGTTCGCTCAAGAGTTTGAGTGCGACTTTCTTGGATCTGCTGATACTCTTATATCGCCATCTAAATTACAGGCGATACCATTTAATGAACCGATACAAAGCAATGCAGGACTTGACATTTATCAGAGAGCAGAAAAGGATCACGAATACATTATTACTGTTGACGTTGCCAGAGGAATTGGTGGCGACTATTCTGCTTTCATCGTGTTTGATATCACCACGATGCCGTATAAGGTCGTTGCGAAGTACAGAAATAATGAGATTAAGCCTGTACTGTTTCCCTCGATCATCTTCGGTGTAGCAAAAAATTATAACTATCCATACATTCTTATAGAAGTAAATGATATAGGAGATAGTATAGGAGCAATGTTAAACTATGATCTGGAGTATCCTAACGTACTCATGTGTGCTATGAGAGGTAGGGCAGGTCAGATTGTAGGACAAGGATTCTCTGGTAACAAGACACAGTTAGGTGTTAAGATGAGTATCACTGTAAAGAAACAAGGTTGTGCTAACCTTAAAGCAATTATTGAAGAAGACAAGTTGTTATTTAATGATTTTCATATCTTCCAAGAACTTACTACGTTTGTACAAAAGAAACAAGCATGGGAAGCAGACGAGGGATATCATGATGATCTTGTAATGTGTATGGTATTGTTTGCATGGTTAGTCATGCAAGAATACTTCAAAGAAATGACAGATCAAGATGTTAGGAGGAGAATCTATGAAGAACAACGAGACCAAATTGAACAAGATATGGCTCCTTTTGGGTTTATTGACGATGGCATGGGTGATGATACCTTCATGGATGGAGACGGAGATCTGTGGGCCTATGGAGATAAACAAGAAGAGGTCTCCTATATGTGGAACTACTAATGGATATTTCAAGTCAATTCGACTTGGAACACCTCCTATTCAAGGAGAGGATATGTAGATCATGTGGAGAAACAAAAGATTTAATAGATGATTTTTATTTGATTCGTAAAAATAAGAAAGGTAATCCATCTGCTTATTCATATGAATGTAAACTGTGTACTATTGCTAGAGTAGTTAAAAAGAAAAGGAAAATAAAAGAAGAAATCTATCCAGACTGGTAGTTCATGCATGGTTTCCCCACTGAAGCGATAGAAATATCTAAATACTTTTAGATAAAATTGGAATCTATCGAGGTAAAAACATGGCTAGTCAAGTCTCGCCTGGAGTTGTTGTTAAGGAACGTGATTTATCCAATGCGGTTGTTGTAGGTGCATCTTCAATTACAGGTGCTTTCGCTTCATCCTTCCGTACTGGACCTGTAGGCAAAATTGTAAGTATCTCTTCCGAGAGACAGCTCATTGATACTTTCGGCACACCTGCTGAAGCAAACGCTTCTGACTGGTTAGTTGCATCCGAGTTTTTACGCTACGGTGGAAGACTTGCTGTTGTACGTGCTGCGAGTGGAGTAAAGAACGCAACCGCATCTGGAACTGGTGCTTTGATTGCGTCTAAAGAAGATTTTGATGCTGGAGCAACTACTGAAAAGTTTGCTGCCAGATACGCTGGTGCTGATGGTAACAACCTACGTGTTGTTATTGTTGACAGAGGTGCTGATTATACCGTAACCAAGAATGCTCATGGTTGGGCTGTTGGTGCAAATTATACTGACGGTAATGGTACTGCACACGAGATTGTTTCTGTAACAACTAACACAGCAGACATTATTCAAAATGGCGCAGTTGCTCCTACCGCTACTGGTGGTGCTACTGTTGCTGCATTCGATTGGAACGCACAAACAATCGGATCAACAGGTTTAACTTATAAAGCAATTGCTCCTAGACCAGGAACATCTGCATTTGCTTCAGAGCGTTACCTGTCACATGACGAAGTTCACGTTGCTGTTATTGATGAAAGTAACAACACAGTGGTTGAGCGTCAAACATATCTTTCAAAACTATCTGATGGTAAGACACCTGAAGGTGGATCATCTTATTGGAAAGATGCAGTAAACGAATTTTCTAATTACGTTTATGCTGGTGCAGACTTAGGTGCTTCTGAGCACGCAGCTCAAGGTGAGAACTCTGGTTCTGCTGCTGCATCTTATGGAGCAACATCTGGATCACCTGTAGAACTAGCAAGGATTCTTCCTACTGCTGGTGGAGCACTTAGTGGTGGTGTTGATGACTATGCTTATACTGCTGGAGAAATTCAAACAGCATATAACGAATTCCTTGATACAGAGCAAACAACAGTTGACTTTGTAATCATGGGTGGATCAATGTCTAGTGAGAACGATACAGTTACTAAAGCACAAGCAGTTGCTGGTGTTGCTAATAGTAGAAAAGATTGTGTCGCATTCATTTCTCCATTCGTAGGAAATCAGATTGCTACATCTGGTGGATCAGCTATTGCTCCAGGAACACAGTTAACTAATACAATAACTTTCTTTGACAATATTGCATCTAGTTCATACGTTGTACTCGATAGTGGTATCAAGTATACATATGACCGCTTCAACGATAAGTATCGTTATATCGGTTGTAACGGTGATGTCGCAGGTACTTGTGTTTCTACTTCTAACATTCTTGATGATTGGTTCTCTCCTGCTGGAATGAGTCGTGGTGGTATTCAGAACGTTGTTAAACTTGCCTTCAATCCTAATAAGGCACAGCGTGACGATCTGTATACAAGTAGAATTAACCCAATAGTATCAATGCCTGGTTCAGGTCCAGTACTATTTGGTGACAAGACTGCACTTGCTTCTCCATCTGCATTTGACAGAATTAACGTTCGTCGTTTATTCCTGAATGTTGAGAAGAGAGCTAAAGCATTAGCAGAAGGAGTACTCTTTGAACAGAATGACTTTACTACACGTAGTAACTTTAATGCATCTATTAGTTCTTACCTTTCTGAGGTACAGGCACGTAGAGGTGTTACAGACTTCTTAGTAGTTTGTGACGAGAGTAACAATACCCCTGAAGTGATTGATAGAAATGAGTTCGTTGCTGAACTATTCCTCAAGCCAACTCGTTCAATTAACTATGTTACTGTTACTGTTACTGCAACAAGAACTGGAGTTAACTTCAGTGAAGTTGTTGGTAGATAATTATTATTCTAGATAAACATTAAAGAGGCAACTAAAAATGGCAAGGTCAAACGTATCAGAATTTTTACAAACTATTGGGCAAGGTGTAAAGCCCAATATGTATCTGATCGACATCCAGTTCCCTGCTGCATTAAGCAAGGATCAGGTAGAAGATCAAGATCTAGTAAACTTACTCTGTAAATCCGCAGCACTTCCTGGTTCAAACTTAGGTGTAATCGAAGTTCCGTTCAGGGGAAGAACAGTTAAGATCGCTGGTGATCGCACCTTCGATACTTGGACTGCAACATTCTTTAACGATAAGGACTTCAAACTCCGTTCGTTCTTTGAAGAGTGGGCTAATAGTATTAACACACACGAAGAGAATACTTCTCAACTATTCACTCCTAATAATTCTTCTGGTTATACAGCAGATCTTGGAGTTAAACAGTTAGAGAAAGATTCTTCAGCAACAGGTTCAGTATTAAGAGAGTATAATCTCAAGTATTGTTTCCCAACTAACGTCTCTCAAATTGATCTTGCTTATGATAGCAACGACCAAATTGAAGAGTTCTCAGTTGAATTCCAATACTCTTACTTTACTGCTGGTGCTGGTAATGATTCCAGAGCTGGCGTAAGTGCAATTCCTGTGGTATAATAAATACTATTTGAAGAGTATTAAACGGAATTAGTTATGAGTCAGTTATTTGGCTTCCAGATTAATCGGAAGGAGGGAAAGAAGGGTCAATCCCCTGTCCCTCCTCAAGCCGATGAGCCTATTGCTGTAGCAGCAGGTGGCTATTATGGAACATACGTTGATACTGATAATCAAGCACGTAATGAGTTTGAGATGATTCGTCGCTATCGCGACATGGCAATTCATCCTGAAGTTGATAGTGCAGTTGATGAAGTAGTAAATGAATTTATTGTAAGTGATGCTTACGATAGTCCAGTAGAAATTAACCTAGACAATCTAGGTATGGGTGCTGGAGTAAAAAACAAAATTAGAACTGAGTTTGATTATATCAAGCGTCTTCTAAATTTTGATAATAGAGCTCATGAGATCGTTCGTTCATGGTACATTGACGGACGACTTTTTTATCATAAAGTAATAGATTTAGAGAATCCTAAGAAGGGTATTACAGAACTCCGCTACATTGATCCCATGAAGATCAAGAGAGTTCGTCAGAAGTTAGATCAAAATAAAGCACAGAGTTCTGTTGAGAGACAGGCAATAAAAGGAACAGCATTAGAAGTTGAATATGGAACCTTCGTAGATTATTTCTTATATAATCCAAAAGGTTTTTATAAAGGTGGTACTCTTGGACCTATTGGAGACATGTCATTGTCTCAGGGTATTAAGATGGCAGTTGATTCTGTTACCTTTATTCCATCTGGATTGCAAGATCTTAACAAGAGAATGACTCTTGGATTCTTACATAAAGCAATCAAGTCTCTAAATCAACTCCGCATGATTGAAGATGCGTTGGTTATATACAGACTTTCTCGTGCTCCTGAAAGAAGAATTTTTTATATTGATGTAGGTAACCTTCCAAAGGTTAAAGCAGAGCAATACCTACGTGATACAATGTCTCGCTATAGAAACAAGCTAGTGTATGATGCTAACACTGGTGAGATGCGTGACGATAAAAAGCATATGAGTATGCTTGAAGATTTTTGGTTACCTCGTAGAGAGGGTGGTAGAGGAACAGAGATCACCACATTACCTGGAGGACAAAATCTTGGAGAACTTAAAGACGTTGAATATTTTAAGAAGAAGTTATATAACTCGCTTAACCTTCCACCATCTCGCCTTACTGACGATAACAAAGGTTTTAATCTTGGCAAGACTACGGAAGTCCTCCGTGACGAACTTAAGTTCACTAAGTTCATTGGTAGATTACGTAAGAGATTCTCTGAGTTATTCCAAGACATACTCAAGACTCAACTTATTCTCAAAGGAGTAATTGCTCCTGACGATTGGGATGATATGAAGGAGCATATTCAATATGACTTCCTCTTTGATAATCATTTCAATGAGTTAAAAGAAATTGAAATGCAGAACCAGCGTATGCTGACTGTTACTCAAATGGATCCATTTGTAGGAAAGTATTTCTCTATTGAATACGTTCGTAGAAACGTACTCCAGCAAAAGGATAAGGAGTATAAGGAAATAGAACAACAAATGAATAAGGAGATTGAACTAGGAATGGTTATGTCTCCTACTGAGGTCAATACATTTGATACAATGGATCGTCAGAATGATGCATTTGCTCCTGAATTGGAAGCTCAAAGTGCGGAAGATGATCACAAACGAGAGATGGATAAGATGAAAGCTGCTCCTAAACCTGCGGCTAAACCTTCTAATTCTACTAAATAATCATATTAACTTAATATTATGACTGAAAAAAATGAAGTTAAACAAGAAGTAGGGGTGGTTGATATTGTTAACAGCATTGCTGATAAACAAAGAGCTACCGCTATAGACGCTATACAAGACATGTTGTTTGCCAAATCAAATGATGCTATGGCAGACTACAAGAAAGTTGTAGCAAACACATATTTCCAAGAACCTACTGGAGAAGAGGAACCATCAAATGAAACTGATAACGGAACAGATTGAAAATGTAAAGGTCATCACTGAAGGAAAAGGTGCTGATAAAAAACTCTACATTGAAGGTGTCTTTTTACAATCAGAGATTGTGAATCGCAATGGTAGAAAGTATCCTATTGCAACTCTCAGTAGAGAAGTTGAAAGGTATACTGAGGAATATGTAAAGACTAAGAGAGCATTAGGCGAACTTGGTCACCCTGATGGACCTACTATTAATTTAGATAGAGTCTCTCATAGAATAACAGAACTCCGCGCAGAAGGTAACAACTTCTATGGTAAGGCACAGATCCTTGATACCCCAATGGGTAAGATTGCCAAATCTCTTTTAGGAGAAGGAGTTCAATTAGGCGTATCCTCTAGAGGGATGGGAAGCATTGATAAAACTGAAAATGTTTCAGTTGTTAGAGATGACTTTATGCTTACAACAGCGGCTGATATTGTTGCAGATCCATCTGCACCTGATGCTTTCGTTAACGGAATCATGGAAGGTAAAGAGTGGGTGTGGAGCAATGGTATCCTAAAGGAAACTGAAGTTGCTAAATATAAGGGTCAATTGGATACGGCAAGTCGCCGTGGCCTTGAGGAAAAAACTCTACAAATCTTTGGAGATTTTCTCTCAAAACTTTGAATGAATAAATAAACTTAGATAATTACACGGAAACTTAAGAGGGAACTCAAAAATGTCAGATAAACTGAACGAAAACTTCAAGAAGTTTGCGGCTGAGAAAGAGATAGTTGTGGAGAACAGTCAGGATCCAATGCCTACTGTACAAGCGACAGTTATCCCTGGTACTGGTAGCGAACCTTCCCAAGTCTCTGACGCACAGACTGCCGATACTGGCAATGCTGGCGATCAAGGAACTCAACCTAAAGTTGATCCATCCGCAGCTCCAGGTGGGCAGTCAGTAACTGACTTAGGTGGAAGTTCAACGACACCTAACGAGCATGATGAAGATGGAGAAGAGAATCCAGGTGCTAAGGCAGCCGCTCCTGTAGGAGCTAAGGCAGCACAAAGCGATGGAACTGCTCAAACTTCTAACATCAATGATGCTGGTGATCAAGGTACACAACCTACAGTTGGTACTCAGGTAGCATACGGAACAGGAGATGGTGGTAAAGTAACATATCCAATCCATGCTGGTTTTGAGCTCGACGTTTCCGATGACATCAAAGCCCTATTAGAGGGAACAGAACTCACCGAAGAGTTTGCAGAGAAAGCTAAGACAATTTTCGAGGCTGCTGTGAAAGCAAAACTCAAGGAAGAGTACGACAAGATTGTAAAACACTTTGCCGAAGAAACCGAGAAGAAGATTGAGGAAGCAAAATCTGAACTCTCAGAAGAGGTTAATGGCACAGTGAATTACGCCGTAAGTCAATGGCTTGAAGAGAATCAAGTAGCTGTTGATCGCGGAATAAGAAATGAGATTACTGAAGACTTCATTGCAGGTCTGAAGAATCTCTTTGAAGAACACTACATCTCCATACCAGATGATAAAGTTGATATGGTAGAAGATAGTGTTAATAAAGTACATGAGATGGAAACCCGCCTTGACGAACAGGTCAAAGCTAACGTGAAACTTCAAAATCGTCTTAACGAGTCTGCAAAAACTGTTATTCTGAAGAATGTTTCAGAAGGATTGGCAGATACTCAGAAAGAAAAACTCGCGGCTCTCGCAGAGGGAATCGAGTTCGTTTCCGAAGAGGACTTCTCTAAGAAAGTTACGACTATCAAAGAGAGCTACTTCAAGGAATCAACTGTAACCCCATCTGAGGTTGCGAATGAAACTCCAGTCGAAGGAGTGGATCAAGATGTAACCCCATCTATGGGAGCATATCTAGATGCACTTAATCGTTGGAACAAATAATATTAACCCCATAAACTTAAAGTTAGAAAAATGTTTAATGCTAAGGCTCTAACAGAAAAGTGGGACCCTGTTCTAGGTCATGAAGGCGCAGGAGCCATCAAAGACAATTATAGAAAGGCGGTCACAGCTGTTCTTTTAGAAAATACAGAAAAATCAATCCGCGAAGAACGTGGAATGATCAATGAAGCTTCTAACACTGTAGGTGCTATCGGAGGAGACGGACTATCAGGTTCAGGTCTTACAACTAAGACTGGTGGACTTGCTGGTTTCGATCCAGTGATGATCAGCTTGATTCGTCGTGCTATGCCTAACCTCGTAGCATACGATATCTGCGGTGTTCAACCAATGAGTGGTCCTACTGGACTAATCTTTGCGATGAAGAGTCATTATCAAGAAACTGGTTCAGCACTACGTGCAGGTCCAGAGGCTCTCTACAACGAATCTGATTCAAACTTCTCTGCATCCTCAAAAGGACCAGGAGCATACAATCAGGTTTCTGCTAATAATACAGGAGACAACACCTATCCTCTAGGAGATGGTGGAACTACCGACGCTAACCCAGGACTTCTTAACGATACCTCTGGTGGCGGTACAACTGCTGCTAATTATGAGCGTGGTACAACAGGAATTGCCAGAGAAGACGCTGAAACTCTTGGATCAGGTTCAACCTTATTCAACGAAATGAGCTTCAGTATCGAGAAGACAGCGGTTACCGCTAAAACTCGTGCTTTGAAAGCAGAATACACACTAGAACTCTCACAAGACTTGAAGGCAATTCATGGTCTTGATGCAGAGCAGGAACTTGCTAACCTATTGTCTAGTGAGATCCTTGCTGAAATTAACCGTGAAGTTGTTCGTACAGTATACACAGTCGCTAAGTCTGGTGCTGCTAACAACGTTGCTAACGCTGGTGTCTTTGACCTAGACGTTGACTCAAACGGAAGATGGTCAGTTGAGAAATTTAAGGGACTTATGTTCCAGATCGAGAGAGATGCTAACGCTATCGCGCAGCAAACTCGTAGAGGAAAGGGCAACTTCATCATCACTTCTGCTGATGTAGCTTCTGCTCTTGCTATGAGTGGTACTCTT
>Ga0208749_1000349_pt1 | contig 11546 bp, 8 predicted proteins | sample Knorr_S15_td_DCM_FD_185601 | JGI IMG/M metagenome (GOLD analysis project Ga0208749, IMG submission 185601) | Marine microbial communities from Southern Atlantic Ocean transect - Knorr_S15_td_DCM_ad_63m_LV_B (SPAdes) (version 2) | ecosystem: Environmental > Aquatic > Marine > Oceanic | place... | reverse complement strand
GGTAGTGAGTAACAACTAAGTAACCCTTGTCGTTAGTTTTTAATTTACTGATACCTTCACCAACTACTTTTAGTCCATCGACATCTAATCCAGAGTCGGTTTCATCTAAAACTGCAAGTTTAGGATCAAGAACAGCAAGTTGAAGAATTTCGTTTCTTTTTCTCTCTCCTCCTGAAAAACCTTCATTTAAATATCGATCAGCAAAATCAGCAGATAAACCTAGTTGCTCCATAGCTTCTGCAACTTTTAATCTAAGCTCAAGTGATGTATATTCGGTTTCTTCAATGTTTGTAAGAGCAGTTTTTAACATATTAACAATAGTGACTCCCGGAATAGATTCTGGATACTGAAAAGCTAAAAACATTCCTAATTTCGCTCTATTATCGACTGGCTCTTCAGTGATGTCCTCACCTTCAAAAATTACTGAGCCCTTAGTCACTTCATATACAGGGTTACCCATAACTACATTTGCTAATGTGGATTTTCCAGATCCATTAGGCCCCATAATTGCGTGTACTTCACCTGGATTAATATTTAAGTTAACGCCTTTTAATATTTCGGCGCCATCAACTTCTGCGTGTAAGTTTTTAATTTCTAACATATTATCTATGTTAATTACGATTTGAAACAAGTTAAATATGATTAGCGAAATAAAATATAAAAATTACAATAAGATAATGCAATTTACATTAACTGATCTTCAAACTGAGATTAAGGAAAACTCCAATAAACTTTTAAAAGAGAATATAGATCTTCTAGAGACAATTCAAAAAGTAGATGACAATTGTAGATTAGATGAAAAAGTATGGCAGTTAGTTATTGACCAGGGTTGGCTTGCTTTAGATGTTCCTGAGGAAGATGGAGGTCTTGGATTCTCAAATACTGACACCGCAATACTTTCAGAGGTTCTTGGATACTACATGCCAATTATCCCTATCTTTAGTTCTGGAGTGGTTTTTAAGCATATCCTATTAAATTCAAAAAAAGAAAAAAAAGATGAATTACTTACAGAAATTATTAGTGGACAAAAAATAGGAACATTTGCAGTTTATGAAAATGATAAATATGAAATTAATGAAAATACAATAAGCACTCAGTTAACTACTACAGATTCTGGATTCAAATTAAACGGGCTCAAAAAATATGTTATGTTTGGTGATGTTTCAAACTACATAGCCGTTTTAGCAAAATCTGAAGATAGCTTTAAGTTTGTTTTGGTAGACGCAGATGCAGAAGGTGTTGAGGTTAAACAAACAACATCACTTGACCAGACTCGACCAATGTGCGAAGTAAAGATGGAAGATGTTCAGTTAGAACAGGACTCAGTTTTAATTGATTTAGATTCAGAATTATCTGAGTGGAATAAAGTAAAAAATATTGCACTTGGTTATCTAGCTATGGAACAGGTAGGAGCTTCTCAAGCTTGTTTAGACATGTCTACAAAGTATGCAAAAGAAAGAATACAATTTGGAAGACCTATTGGATCTTTTCAAGCAATTCAACATATATGTGCAAATATGCTTATGCAGTTGGAAAGTGCAAAATCGGTTGCTTATAGCGCTGTTAGAGTTGATTATTTGGACGATGTTGAAACTGAAATGAGCTCTATGCTTGCAAAGTCATACTGTTCTGAAGTTTTCAACAAAATTGCAGGAGATAACATACAAGTTCATGGTGGAATTGGCTTCACATGGGAACACCCAGCACATTTATATTTTAAAAAAGCAAAATCAGATTCACTTTTACTTGGAACTCCAAAGTTAGCAAGAGATAAAATAGCAGAATTATTAAGCCTCTAAATTGAAAAGACTAGACCGATTCGAAAATTCTAGGTTTGTTGGATATAGAAAAAACATGAAAGTCTATGACTGTGATAACGAAGAGCAGTTTTCAAAATTAACAGCAATTGTGGAAAATCTTGACTACATTAAATTAAATTTAATACAGTCATTTTCACCTGACACTATAGATGAAGCAAAAAATAGAGGATTTAAGTCCGCTTAGCGATTTCCCATAAATTTACTTTTGAATTGGTAATATGGTTGACTTTTTTATTGTTTTCTAAATATTTTAAATGTGCCATAGTTTCCTGAAATGCGAGTCTTAAATTTAGTGCATCAAGCTTTCTTGGAAAAAGCATATTTACAACTTCCCATCCTGAGAACTGTGAGTTTCCAATTAATTTAATAATTTTTTCCGACCTTCTTTTGTGATGGAGTTTCATTTGTTCAATGCGCGAATATGGCTTTTCAATTAAGCTACCATGACCAGGGGCAATTAATTTTTGCTCTAATTTATAAACTTTATCAAGGGAAGATGTATATTTTTGAAGCATGTCATCTTCAGCATCTTCTAATGGAATGAATGGAGTAATTTTAGGAAGTATATGATCACCTGAAAATAATATTTTGGACGGATTGTCTAAAATAGAAATTTCTGTTCTGTCATGACCTGGTGTGAATATTATTTCAATATTTCTATCAATTTCTTTTAATTTACCTTCATCAAGAAGTATTTCTGGTTTAGATAGTTTTCCAGCATATTTAGGTGTTTTTATTTGATCAAGATCATCTAAAAAACTTTTAGGAGCCCCTTCATTTCTTGCATATTCTTTAAGTTGCTTGAACCTAATGGACCAGTCATTGTAACCCTCAATAAAATCAACAGAATTTTTGTATAAAGCAAATGGTATATTTTTTTCTCTAATAGTTGTAGATAGACCAATATGATCAGAGTGCATATGTGTTCCAATTAATAATTTTATGTCTTCAAATGTAATCCCAAGTAAATCCATTTTGCTTTCTAATAATTTAAGATATTCATTTCCATCTACACCACAATCAATCATTACTAAGCCATTTGAGTCTTCAACAAAGTACACATTGACGAATCCTGGCGAACTCCAGGGTAGTTCTAGAGGTATATGAGTTATGCCGTGTTTTAAATTAAAATTTCTCAAGTTTAAAATGTTAATAGCCACACACCAAAGGCAGCAAGTATAAGTAAACCTGTTAAAAGAGAAGCAATGATTAAATGTCTTGTTTGCATGGTTACATTCTAGTTCAATATAAAACAATCCTAATTTTGAACTTTTATCAAACTTTAGTAAATTTATATGTGACGATAACTATTATCATTTTTCTTGGGAACCCCACGTAGAAATGTAGTTATTATCTCGATTAGGCAGAGATCCTGTCTGGAAAGAGGTAATTTGAAAAAATTAACCATTATTGGCGGAGGGCCAGCAGGTTACGCTGCTGCACTTTACGCAAGCAATTTCGACTTAGAAGTTACTTTAGTTGAGTCAGACACTCTTGGCGGCACATGTCTAAATAGAGGCTGTATACCTGCAAAATATTGGCTACATGTTGCAGAGTTAAATCATGAAATTGAAACCTCATCAGACTTTGGTATAAATATAAATGAAAAAACTATCGATTGGGCCAAGACAGCAGAAAAAAGATTTGAAATTGTAAATAAGCTTGTAGGCGGAATTGGGATGTTGCTAAATTCAAAAAAAGTGACCGTTCTTGAAGGATGGGGGTCAATCAAAGACAAAAATAATGTTCTAGTCAAAAAAGCTGATGGCGAAGAAATAATTCTGGAATCTGATTTTATACTTTTAGCTACCGGATCAAAACCTAGGTCGATTCCTAGTATTGAAATCGATAATGAATATGTCATAACGTCAGATTCAGCTTTAAATTGGGAGCAACCTCCAAGTAAAGTTTGCGTTATAGGAGCTGGTGCAATCGGATGTGAATTTGCTAGTTTACTAAATGATTTAGGTTCAGACGTTACAGTTGTTGAGCTAGCAAAAGAAATCTTACCTGGTTTAGATAAAAGAACATCAGGAGAACTTAGAAAGCAACTTTCAAAAAGAGGTGTTGCTTTTAAATTGGGGACATCTGTAGATTCAATTAAAGATAAGACAGTTAATTTCTCTGATGGTGAAAATGATAATTTTGAATGCGTACTGGTGGCAGTCGGCAGAGCACCTCTAACAGAAAATATTGGACTAGAAGAAGTTGGAATAAAAGTAAATAATGGTTTTGTAGAAACCAATTTACAGACTTTACAAACAGCAGTAGAAAATATTTATGCTTTAGGAGATATTGTCGAAGGTACTCCACAGTTAGCACATGTTGCTTTTGCAGAAGCTATTAGCTCTGTTACACATATAGCTACTGGAGAAAACAATCCAATAAATTACAGTGCAATTCCTTACGTAGTTTATACAAGACCTGAACTTGCTGAGGTAGGAGTAAATTCTGAAAAGGCAAAAGATTTAGGAATTAAAATAAATCAATCCCAGCACAGTTTTGCGGGAATTGGAAGAGCAATGATTCAAAATCAAAATCAAGGATTAGTTAAAGTTTACTCAGAAGAAAATGGTCCGATAGTTGGAGCAAGCGTATGCGGTCCAGCTGCGGGCGAAATGATACATGAATTGATGTACATGGTAGGGTGGGAAGCACTTCCAGAAGAGGCTTCAGAATTTATCCATGCACATCCAACTTTGAGTGAAGCAATTGGCGAGTCATTAATGAGTTTAAGCGGTAGGGGGTTACATTAATATGCAGATTGAAAAAATAACAAGACAAGGATATTCAGCAACACTTTCTAAAGAAGTTCTCTGGGATATCTATAAATCTATGAAAATGCAACGTTTACTTGAAGATAGATTACTAAAAATGTATAAAGGTGGACAATTAAGTGGAGCAGTTTACCCAGGTATTGGTCAAGAAGCATGTATGGCAGGTATTGGAGCAGGTATGGATTCTAAAGATATTTTTGGAGGAACGCATAGAGACCTTGGTGTTCAGATTAAAAAAGGGGTAACACTTAAAGAAATTGCTTTAAATTTCTTTGGTAAAAATGATGGTCCTTCTAAAGGTAGAGATGGAAACAGTCACTTTGGTGTCGTTGATAAAGGCACACTCATGGTTGTATCTCCGCTACCTGACTCTGCTCCCGTAGCAGTAGGTTGGGCTTTAGCATCACAGCAAAGTGGATCAGGGGTAGTCGCTGTTGCTAATTGTGGCGAGGGAGCAACTGCAACAGGTACTTGGCATGAAAGCGTAAATATGGCCGCTGTTCTTAATCTGCCAGTTGTTTTTACAGTTCAAAATAATCAGTTTGCATACTCTTCACCTAATGACACTGAGTTTGGAACACCAAATGTTGCTGATAGAGCGGCAGGTTATGGAATTCCAGCGAAAATAATTGATGGAAATGATATTTATGAAGTAATCGATGCAATTCATGATTCTTGTGAGAATGCTAGGAATGGTAATGGCCCCTCACTTATTGAGTTAGTTACTTTTCGTCATTATGGTCATGCTGGCCATGATCCAGCTGAGTATGTTAATGATGAAGTAAGAGAATTTTGGATGAAACGAGATCCGATAGCAAGGTTTGAAGATGCCCTGGCACAAGAAGGCTTGTTCACCACAGAACAGTTTGTGAGCTTATCAGAAGACCTAGAAGCTGAAATAAAGGAAACATTAGATTGGGCTAAAAATCAAGATGACCCAGATCCAAAAAATGAAGAGTTGGATATGTTTGCTGAAAGGAAAACGCCAAAGATAGAAAATAGCGAGAATAATAAAGAAACTATGAATTTTATAGAGGCTATTACAAACGGTCTAGATGAACTAATGGATAATGATGAAAATGTTTTCATGATGGGTGAAGATATTGGAGTATTTGAGGGTGCATTTAAAGCTACAAAAGGACTTTTTAACAAATATGGGCCATTTCGTGTTATTGATACATCAATATCTGAGGGAGGCTTCACTGGTGCTGCTGTTGGAGCTGCTCTTGCAGGAAAAAAACCTATCGTAGAACTTCAGTTTTATGATTTTGTTTATCCAGCATTAGACCAAATAACTACTGAGGCAGCAAAATATAATTGGAAAGCAGGAAAGCCAGTTCCAATGGTAGTTAGAGGCCCCACTGGAGCAGGTACCAGATCTGGACCATTTCACTCTATAAGCCCTGAATCGCTTCTAGCTCATCATCCTGGAATAAAAGTTGTGGCACCATCAAACCCTTATGATGCTAAAGGTCTTTTGGTTGCTGCTGTAAATGATCCAAACCCAGTAATGTATTTAGAACACAAAAAACTGTATAGAAAACCTGACCTAAAAATGGAAGTACCTTTAGGTCTCTATGAGGTTGAGATTGGGAAGGGAAAAATTGTTAAAGAAGGATCAGACATAACAATCGTTACATGGTCTGGTATGGTTTCTGTTGCTGAACAAGCAGCTGATGAGCTATCCAAAGATGGAGTATCTGTAGAGATTGTTGATATTAGAACAATTGTTCCACTTGATGAGGAAATTATTCTGAATTCGGTTGAGAAAACTTCTAATTTATGCATTTTGCAAGAAGATGTTCCTTTCTCATCAATTGCATCTGAGATATCTTCTTTAGTGGCTGAAAAAGGTTTTTGGAATTTAGACAATCCAATAATAAAAGTTACCCCTCCAAATACACATATTCCTTTTGCACCTGTTCTTGAAGATGCTTTTATACCAAGTGTTGAAAAAGTAGTAAAAGCCATAAAAGAATTACAATAAACATATGAGTGAAATTGTAACTATGCCTCAACTGGGTGAGACTGTCACTGAAGGAACAATTCTTCGTTGGCTTGTTCAGGTAGGTGATGAAGTTAAAGAAGATGATCCTATATTAGAAATTTCTACTGATAAGGTTGATACAGAAGTTCCATCACCTTTTTCTGGCAAAGTTACTTCTCTTATGGTTGAAGAAGGAGAGACAGTTGAAGTTGGCGCTTCTCTATTAGAGCTTGATGGCGACTCTTCTAGTCCCGCAGTTGTGGAAAAAGTTAAAGAAAAAGGGTCAAGTGAAGAAAATAATATTAATGAACCAGTAAAAGAGATCATAGAAGAGGTAAAAGTAGAAAATACAGATCTTTCACCTGCTGTAAAAAATAATAACCTAAAATTATCGCCTGTTGTGAGAAAAATTGTATCTGAGAACAATCTAGATCTTGAACAAATTCCAGGTACAGGATCTGGCGGAAGAATTACAAGAAAAGATGTAGAGGCTTATATGGCTTCTGGCAATTCAACAAAAAAGCAACCAAATGATACTCTTAGTCAAAAAGATGTAAAACAAACTGAATCACCAAAAGCTACAACTGGTGAAATCTCTCGTTTAAGAAGAAGAATTGCTGAGAATATGGTCATGTCTAAGCAAACTTCAGCCCATGTAATGACTTCTGTTGAAGTAGATTATGAAAATGTAGAAATCTTAAGAAGTAAACATAAGAAATCATTTAAAGAAGAAAATGGTTTTTCCCTTACTTACCTTCCATTTATTTCCTTAGCAACAATTTATGCACTCAGGGAACATCCTGTTGTAAATAGCTCATTTGATCTAGATAAAGATACCCACACTATACATAGTCATATAAATTTAGGTGTTGCCGTAGATCTCAATCAAGAAGGGTTATTGGTTGGAACTTTAAGGGAAGCAGATTCATTTAGCTTAAAAGGCTTAGCAAGAAAAATTTCTGATACTTCTGTTAAATTGCGTGAAGGCAGTTATGAACTAGATGATGTATCCGGGAGTACTTTTACAATTTCTAATAATGGTTCTTTTAATTCATTTTTAACATCTCCAATTATTAATCAACCTAACGTAGCAATCTTGTCTACGGAATCAGTCAAAAAAAGACCAGTAGTTATAGAGGCTCAGGATGGAACTGATTCTATAGCAATCCGGCATACGGGGTTGCTTAGCTTGACTTGGGACCATAGAGTTTTTGATGGTTCAGTTGCATTATTATTTTTAAATTCTATAAAAGAAAAATTAGAGAATAGTGACTGGTCTCAGGAATTAACTTGAGAAAATTAAATGTTCGTTGGCTTGGAAAGCTTCCATATTCTGAGGCGTATGATCTCCAATTAGGTTTACATAAAGCTATATCAAATAATTATGAAGATGACGATTATCTTCTTTTACTTGAACATGACAATGTAATTACATCTGGCAGATCTTCAAAAGATAATAACTTACTTGTATCCCAAGAAACTCTAAATCAGATGAGTATAGAATTTTTTGAGACTGACAGGGGAGGAGACATTACTTTTCACGGAGAAGGGCAGCTAATAGGGTATCCAATAATACGATTACAAGATCCAAAAAAAGTGGTTCCTTTTGTGAGGTCCATTGAAGAAGTCCTTATTCAATCCTTAAAAGAATTATCTATTGATTCTTTTACAAAAGAAGACGATACAGGGGTTTGGACTTCAAAGGGTAAAATTGCTTCAATCGGAATAAAGGTTAGTAAGTGGACTACTTATCATGGCTTCTCTCTCAATATTTTTGACAAGTTAGAAGGATTTAATCTAATAAACCCTTGCGGTAATGAATCGGAGAGGATTACATCAATCCAGAGTTTTAATGATAAGGTTTCTTTTGATGAAGTTTCAAAAATAGTATCTAATAATTTTTCTAAATTATTTGATTATTCAGAAGTTGATGAACAATTTTCTCAGTTCACGCCAAAACAACTCAAGTCAAATAAAGAATTCAATATTGACAAGATGGTTGCTGAAGGAGTTTTCAAGCCACCTAGTAAAGGAATTCCAATAACAATTAAGGGAGTTTTACCTAATGAACCAAAAAGGCCAGAATGGATGAAAGTTAAAGCTAATCTAGGAAATGATTACCGGTCCTTAAAAAATTTATTAAGCGAAAAAAAACTGAATACAGTTTGTGAAGAGGCTTCATGTCCCAACATATATGAATGCTGGTCTATGGGAACTGCAACTTTTATGATAATGGGAGATGTATGTACAAGAGCATGTGGATTTTGTGATGTTAAAACTGGAAAGCCTGGGACACTAGATCTTGGTGAGCCAATGAGAGTAGCTCAGAGTGTTAAAGCAATGCAATTAACTCATGCTGTGATTACATCAGTGAACAGAGATGATCTAGAGGATGGTGGATCCCAGTTTTTTGCTGATACTATTTTTGAAGTTAAGAAATTAAATACTGAATGTGATGTAGAAGTTTTAATACCAGATTTTAAAGGAGAAAGGTTTGCTATTGATAATATTATCAAAGCTTCTCCTGAGGTAATAAACCATAATCTTGAAACTGTACCAAGGCTTCAAAGGGAGATTAGAACATCTGCTTCTTATGGAAGATCTCTGTCTTTATTACATTATGTTAAGTCTCAAGGGTATGAGGGAAAAACAAAAACTGGATTAATAGTTGGTATGGGTGAGAAAAAAGAAGAAGTGGTATCTGTTCTTAAAGATATTTCAAAACTAAATGTAGATATTGTGACTATTGGGCAATACTTACGCCCAACTGCCAAACATAGGCCTATTGATAGGTATGCTCCTGAAGAGGAATTTGAATATTACAAAATTATTGGTGAGTCATTTGGAATCCCACACGTTGAGTCTGGCCCACTGGTAAGGTCTTCATATCACGCAAAAGATTCCTTTGCCTCTGTTTAGTTTCTTATATACTTAAGTAAATGTTTGATAAAGTAACAAAATCTATTCGAGTTCTTTCTGCTGCAGCTGTTGAAAAGGCAAATTCTGGCCATCCAGGTATGCCTATGGGTATGGCCGAAGTTGGAACTGTGTTATTTGGAAATATTTTGAATATTTCTAATAAAAATCCCGATTGGATTAATAGAGATAGGTTTGTTTTAAGCGCTGGACATGGCTCAATGTTGTTATATAGTTTGTTACATTTCAATAGGTACAAAATCTCAATGGATGATATAAAGAAATTTAGACAACTTGATTCAAAAACTGCTGGTCATCCCGAAGTTGACACAGCATTGGGCATAGACATTACAACAGGACCATTAGGACAAGGCTTTGCTACAGGAGTAGGGCTCGCACTAGCAGAATCATATTTATCTGAGATTTTTGGAAAAGATGTAATTGATCATTATATATATGGCATTGTATCAGATGGAGACTTGATGGAGGGAGTTTCATTTGAAGCTGCTGAGCTTGCTGGAGTTTGGAAATTAGGAAAATTAGTCTATATATTTGACGACAACAATATATCTATTGATGGAAATGTGGATAAAGTTTCAATAACTAATCAAAAGAATAAGTTTGAGTCATTTGGATGGCAGGTTTTAGAGGTAGATGGTCATAGTGAGTCAGAGATTTTTAATGCTATTGAAGAGTCAAAAAAAGAAACAAGCAAGCCATCTTTGATAATTGCAAAAAGTACAATTGGAAAATTTTCTCCAAATAAACAGAATACAAGCTCAATACATGGTGCTCCATTAGGTGAAGAAGAAATGAACCTTTTTTTTGATGAGATTGGTTGGAGTGGAGATCCATTTTTGCATGATGATGATATCTATGATTATTTTGACAAAAAACGTACAGAAGGCAATTTAATTTATGAAAATTGGAAAAAAAATCTTGATAAAAAAATAAAAGAAGATGATGAATTTAAGTCACTATGGAAGCAGTTTGAATCCCAAGAATTATTGATTCCAGAAACTTTCGAAAATACTAATGCTGCAACACGGGTTTCAGGAGGAAAGTATCTAAATCTAATAGGGTCAAAAAATAGGTTTATATTAGGTGGTTCAGCTGATCTTGCAGCTTCAACAAAGCAAATTATTTCTGATGAAGTCTATTCAAAAAACAACAGGAAAGGTCAAAATATTGAATTTGGAATAAGAGAGCATGCTATGGCGGCAGTTGTTAATGGCATTAATCTACATAGTAAATTATTTGCTTTTGGCTCAACCTTTTTAGTATTTTCAGACTACATGCGTCCAAGCATTAGGCTAGCTTCGTTGATGAATATAAATTCATCTTATATTTTTACCCATGACTCTATTTACTTAGGTGAAGATGGGCCAACTCATCAACCAGTTGAGCATCTAATGTCTCTGAGGTTAATACCCGGTCTAGATGTAATCAGGCCTTCGAACAGTATAGAAATAGCACATTCTTATAAATATTTATTTTCAAATACAAAAAATCCCAAGGTTTTGTCTCTTACACGACAAAACCTAGAATATCTTGACTACGAAGTGGATTACAGAGATTTTTTAAATGGTGGTTATATTATTTCTGATGGAGATGATTTTACAATTTTTGCTTCAGGCTCAGAAGTGAATATTGCGCTACAGTTAAAAGAAAAATTTAAAAATTATTCAGTTAGAGTTGTAAGTGTTCCGATACTAAATAAATTAACACCTGATAAGTCCAAAAAATTAAATAATAATAAATTTTCTTTCACTATAGAGTTAGCAAAGTCTAATGGTTGGTCTGACTACATAGGCAATGTTACAGAATCGTTTAGTATTCAAACTTTTGGAAAATCTGCCCCTATGAAAGATTTAAGCGAAGTTTTTAATGTAAATGCTGACTCAATTGCTGAAAAAATTAAAAGGTATCTTTCTTAACAACCTGTAAAAGATTTCATTTCAGCTTTAGTTCTAGCACCTGCCACACCATCTGGGATTAAGCCAACTTTTCTTTGAAACGCTTTAATTGCTTCCTTTGTATAAGAAC
>Ga0208749_1000346_pt1 | contig 11584 bp, 16 predicted proteins | sample Knorr_S15_td_DCM_FD_185601 | JGI IMG/M metagenome (GOLD analysis project Ga0208749, IMG submission 185601) | Marine microbial communities from Southern Atlantic Ocean transect - Knorr_S15_td_DCM_ad_63m_LV_B (SPAdes) (version 2) | ecosystem: Environmental > Aquatic > Marine > Oceanic | place... | reverse complement strand
TGGTAGTTCATCTTCCTCATCTTCCTCATCTGGATCATCCTCTTCATCATCTTCGTCTTCATCATCTAAATCTGGGTCTGATGTTCCAAGAGGAGCAGGTGGAAATCCTGTCAGGATTAAGGATAAGATTAAGCAAGCAAAGGGACAACTCAGTAAGCCTAAGTCTTCAGGTGATGCTAAATCATCATCGTCATCATCTAAATCATCTAGTGATGGTACAGGTGGTAAGTTAGATAAGGTGCTCAGTCAAGTTAGAGGAGCAAGAGGTGGTACTAAAACCAACAACGCAACTAGAACAGATAGGGGAGATCAAAAAGAATATGAAAGAGCAAAGGCAGGGGTGACTCCTGCTGAAAGAAGGGCAGCTGCTGCTAAGTCATCATCATCTGGTGAGACTCGTAAGGCAGTTGGAAATGCAGCTAAGGCAGTTGCTAAGAAGGGTGGAGAAGTTGCAAAGAAAGTAGGTAGTGCTGCTGCTACGAAGGGTAAAGAAGTTGCAAAGGCAGGTGCTAAGAAAGTAGGTAGTGCTGCTAAGAAAGTAGGTGGTCTACTTAAGAAGGCAGTTAAGAAGGGCGTTGGTAAGACTTCCAGATTAATTTCTAAAGGAAGTGATAAACTTGCTAGTCGTCTAGGTGAAGATTTCGATCGTATAGATAATCTCATAGAGTCTGGACTCTTCGAGATGCATGAAATAGAAAACATCATCGTTAACGAAGCCACTTATGGTGGAGAGAAGAAGAAGGAATCTAAGAAGGCAACACCAGAATCTGGTACTGGAAAGTACTACGTGCAAGGTAAGCCAACTGCATCACAACTTGCTAATAGAGCAAAGCGTGAGAAGATTAAGAAGCTAACCAACCAAGGTAAGCATAAAGAAGCTAGTGCCTTACACAATGAGGCTACTGGACTTCCACCTGAAACAAACTGGAAACGTTTCATCAGGAGGGAAGATGCTTAGTCTTAATCAGCTTGCTGAAGCAAAGAAAAAAACCTCCATTAGTATCAATCCCAAGAAGGATAAACTAATGGAGAAAGACAAAACCAACCAGGAGGACACTGCGTATGAAGGTCAAGAAGAAGTCTGTGAAAAAAGCAATCAAGAAAATGAATCTTCGATCTTAACTTTCAATGATTATCTGAATGAAAAAACCAGGTACGCTAAAGAAACTGGAAAGAATTTAAAATCGGGTAGGAAAGAACCCAAAGGTGGAAGTGCCAAAGGAGATAAGGCATATCAATTTGTGCTCGCTAAGATAAAAAGAGAGCATGGTGCTGGTGCAATAGCAGGTGGTAACCAAAAGAAGAAAGAGAAAGGTAAAAAGGATACCACTGGGACTGGCAAGTACCTTGATAAGCAAAAATCTAAAAAAGATTACGCTGCCAAAGCAAAGAAAGCAGGATTCAAATCCTCTCAATCATACACAGATACTATGGCAAGGTATGGTGGAGAGAAGAACTACAAGGCAGGTAAAGGACTAGGCACATAACGCAGTCACCTCCAGTACTATACTGGAGCAATGTTAAGAAAAATTTTAAAAAGATTCTTTAGGAAACTAAAGAAGGTTAGACCTATTGGATATGATAGACCCTCATACCAAAAGGAGTTATCTCCTGGTGAGGTGAGATATTACGATAAGCGAAGAAAGAAGTGGCGATCGAATAAATGATATATAGATGTACCACTTAGGTAAATAATTATGGTTAACTTTTTAATGCCCATCGCTATCAGCATAATCAATAAGGCAGTTGATAGAATTCCTGAAGACCTTGACTCTGTTATCAAAGACTTTCTTATTAAGTTGTTAAGGAAAGCAGCAGCTAAGACAGGAAATAAAGTAGACGACCAGTTAGTAGAAGCACTTCAGAAGGCATTGCTAGAAGGTTAAGTTTATAAATACTCATACAGAATAAATTTCGGAGATAGTTTACTATGCCATTATGGGGAAAAACTGCAGCCTCGGCCACTAACAAGCCCAAATGGCTGCCAGAAGACGAAGACTCAGATTATAACAAGGCTACCGTCTATGCTAGTACAGCAGGATGGGTTGTAGCACCTGGTACTGCCAACAGTGGTAGTGATAATGTTAACGCACAACCAGAAGTACTTGCTTGTATTGGTGGTCTGTCAACAACTCTTGCTGCACCTACTGTAACTAAGATTCGTATCGTACAATCTACAATTGCAGCTGGTAGTAGGACAATTACTGCTGAGATTACATGGGATGAGAAGGTAACAGTTGCTGGAACACCTCAAGTTGTAATCGCTAACGGTAACCAAGGTTCTGGAAGTGGTCGTGGACCTCACACCCTTTCATATACTGCAACTGGTTCAACTGCAAACAGGAAGCGTTTCACAGTAGCATCACAAACTGTTGCTGAGGATGACGTATTGACACTGGGTGGAGCAAATGTAACACTTAACAGTGGCACAATTACTGACACAGCAGATGGTTCAACAGCAGCATCACTGGTACTCAGTGGTTTAACAGCAGTTACACTAACAGTTTCAGAATAATATAAATGATTTTTAACGAATTGAATGAGGACAACTTCATTCTCTTCGCCATGAAGCATTATGAGAATCCTCACTGCAGTACGCGTGAGGATTTTGATGAAGATATGAAACGCTTCAAGTATTTGAAGCGACTCTTCAAACGATACTATAAGGATAATAAGTTGAGGACTCATCTTATTATCAACCATCTTATCATTCTTTATAATGTCTTTGGTGAAGCAGCAACACCTATGTTGTTCTACAAACTTGAGAGAGAATACTGGTGTATGATTAAAACATTTTTAATGTTTTTAAATAAATACCCTGTAGGTATGCTTCCTGAATTGGAAGTAGATGATGACATCCAAGACGAACTCGACAAGATATGAAAGAAGAAATGATGACAACTGGATTTACAGGAGGGGACACAGCAACTGGTCCTACTGCTGGATATGATCCTGTCTTAAAGATGCGTGCTAAGAGAAAAGACTTAAAGGGTCTTGTCGCTCCTGGTAATAAGGTTGCAGATCCTACTGTAGTTAAGAAGAAGGTAAAGTCTGAGGATTATCAATACGAGGCAAAGGTAGATAAGAAGATACCTGATTACAAGAGAGCAACAGCAAGAGACAAGAGATATGGTAACCCACATGGATCACATGAATTAGGTGGTGGTATTAGAAAGGATAGAAGAGCAGACCATGAGGCAAAGAGGGGTGTAAAGAAAGAAGATTGGAAACCAGAGATAGAACATAGTAAACTGGGTGATGCTGTTAAGAAAAAGAAAGAGAAGAAGAGGAAGGAAGCAGAGTCTAGTCTGCCACCTCATCTTAGATTAGATGTGATGAAGAAAGCATTTGCTCATACTAATGAGGCAATCGCACCAAGTCCTCAAGAGATACAGGTGCATAAAAAGATGTCAATGCTTCAGCAGAAGCTTGCTCAACTCAGAAAGAAGACAGTTCAGCAAGCAGGTAAGATGAAGTCTGCTGAAACAGAAACGACAGTAGAAAATTATAAGTACGTGTCAGAGAAAAAAAAAACTAAGACTCGGATAAATCTTAAACCTACTACTAAGGATACTAAGGGTGATGGTGCATTTGTTAACAAGTATAATCCTAGATACCTACAGTATACTGAAGATGTAAATGATCCTCTAAGACCATCTCATGCTGCACCTAATAAATTATTTCAATACAAAGTAAGTCTTCCTGAAGTAGGAGAGACTATTGTATATGCAAACTCACCAGCAGAGTTGATGATTAAACTTCGTCTGCTAGTTAACCCTCGTCTGAGGACTGGTATTAAGATTGATAGGATATTACCCTATGATGCTTATAAATTCTATACTGATAAGAGAGCAAAGGCATTAAGAAGGAAGTAATGGATGTTAACACTGCTATCCTAGAAAGATTAGAACGAGTTGTCGAATCTTTACAAGAAAACTCTGTAAAGATGGGGCAACTTCTTGCTGTACACAATGAGAAACTTGATAAGCAGGATAGAATTGATGCTGTATTGTTTGAGAAGGTGGAGTCAGTCCATCGTGAAGTAAACCGTAGAGCAGAGGAGATAAAGAAAGGTTGTGAAAGGGATATACGAAAGGTTGATGACCGTCTTAGGGTCATGGAGAAGAAGATGTGGACTATTTGTGGTGCTCTTGCTATTATATCTTTCATCGTTAGTCCAGTCGGACAAGCGGTCATAGGTAACTTGACAGAGACACAACAAGCTAGTATACTTAAGACTGATATAATGTAAGGTCGATTGATTGATTTGATGTACGCTAATCTAGTTTCTTCGAGACTGGATAAGTTTAAACAGGTCAGGAAAGGGGTGTACACCTTTAGGTGTCCCTACTGTGGTGACTCACAGAAGTATAAGAACAAGACACGAGGTTACTTCTTCTCTATGAAGAGTGGTCTCGTTTTTAAGTGCCATAACTGTGGTGTTGGTAGGTCTTTTGGTAACTTCCTAAAGGACAATGCTAATGACATATATGATGAGTATGTTATAGAGAGATACAAGACTGGACTCACTGGTAAGGGACGTAATGTTGCTGACCCTGAGTTTAATTTTGAAGCTCCTAAGTTTGTCAAGAAAGACACATCTATACCAAATATTAAATCACTAAATACATTGCATCCAGCCAAGAAATACCTTCTTGATAGAGGTATTCCTGAAGAGAAATTGGGTGACCTTTACTATGCTGAAAACTTCTGTGCATGGACTAATGAACAGAAGCCAACCTTCACTGATATTAGAAAGGATCATCCACGAATTATAATTCCACTTATCGATACCAATGGTGAGTGGTTTGGTTTTCAAGGTAGGGCTTTAAACCCGAAAGATAAACTCAGATACATAACTGTTATGTTAGATGAGTCGAAACCAAAAGTCTACGGTCTTAATAAAATAAATGTTAACCAAACTATCTACATCACTGAAGGCCCTTTCGATTCCTTCTTCATTAAAAACTCTGTTGCGATGTGCGGTGCCGATGTTAATCTTCGGACGTATAATTGGAGCGATTGTGTTTATGTTTATGATAACGAACCTCGCAACACCGAAATCATCAACCGAATCTCCAACGCAATTGACAGAGGAGACAAGGTTGTAATATGGCCATATGTTCCTGAAAAGGACATCAATGATATGTTCCTGGCTGGACATAACGTTAAGTCTTTGATAGAATTAAACACGTATCAAGGACTAGAAGCAAAAGTTAAATTATCCGAATGGAAAAAGGTATGACAAACGGTACGGACATTAAAGTAATTAAGAGAGACGGTTCTGCTGAACCTCTTAACCTTGAGAAAGTACATAAGATGGTAGAGTATGCTTGCGAAGGACTCGCTGGTGTCTCTGCATCACAAATAGAAATGAATAGTGGACTTCAATTCTTTGATGGAATTAAGTCTGCTGACATCCAGGAGATTCTTATTAGGTCTGCTAATGATTTAATATCCTTGGACAATCCTAACTACCAGTTTGTTGCTGCTAGATTACTATTGTTTGCTCTGAAGAGACAAGTATATAAAGACCACCCTGATAACCATCCTGTATTGTTAGAGCATGTTAAGAGATGTGTATCAAAAGGTGTATATGATGGTAGTATAATAGACAAATACACTGAGGAAGAATGGGAAGAGTTAAATAAGTTTATAGATTATCAACGAGACTATAACTTTACCTACGCTGGTATGCGTCAGGTCGTTGATAAGTATCTGGTGCAGGATAGAAGCACAGGTGAAGTGTTTGAGACACCGCAGTACATGTATATCATGATAGCTGCTACACTCTTTCAAGATGACGACAAATTTTACAGACTCGATTATGTCAGAAAATACTACAACGCAATCTCAAAGCAACGAATCAACATCCCAACACCCATCATGGCAGGAGTTAGAACCCCCATTCGCCAGTTTGCAAGTTGTGTTTTGGTTGATCTTGATGACACCCTCGATAGTATCTTTAGCAGTGATATGGCTATTGGCAAGTATGTCGCTCAAAGGGCAGGTATTGGTATCAACGCGGGTCGCATCAGGGGTATCAACAGCAAAATCAGGGGTGGAGAAGTTCAACACACAGGTGTTATTCCCTTCCTTAAAAAACTTGAGTCAACTGTCAGATGCTGTACTCAAAACGGCATCAGAGGAGGGTCAGCTACTGTCCACTTTCCTATCTGGCATCAGGAAATCGAAGACATCCTCGTCCTCAAAAACAACAAAGGAACAGAAGACAACAGAGTAAGAAAGTTAGACTACAGTATACAAATCTCCAAACTATTTTATGAAAGGTTTATTAAGAATGAGGATATTAGTCTTTTCAGCCCTCACGATGTGCCTGGCCTCTATGACGCTTTTGGTACTGACGAATTCGACGGAATCTACATACGAGCCGAGGGGCAAACAGATATTCCGAGAAAAACTATTAATGCACAGGAGCTCATTCTAGATCTCCTTAAGGAGAGAGCAGAGACTGGTCGGATATACATTATGAATATCGACCATTGTAATAGCCACTCATCCTTTAAGGATAAGGTTAACATGAGTAACCTATGTCAAGAGATTACTCTACCTACTGACCCCATACAACACATAGATGGTGAAGGTGAGATAGCATTGTGTATTCTATCTGCTGTTAACGTAGGTAAGATTAATAAGATTGAAGAGTTGGATGAGTTATGTGAGCTTGCAGTAAGAGGATTGGATGCACTGATAGATTACCAGTCCTATCCAGTTGATGCTGCTAAGAGGTCTACACTCAACCGTAGGTCTCTTGGTATAGGTTACATAGGTCTAGCACATTACTTGGCTAAGAATAATGTAAAGTATGACGATCCTAAGGCATGGAAGTTAGTACATGATTTGACTGAGAGATTCCAGTATCAACTACTGTCTACATCTAATAGGTTAGCGATGGAGAAAGGTCCATGTGGTTACTTTGGTAAGACAAAGTATGCTGATGGAATACTACCTATCGATACATATAAGCAAGAGGTAGATGAGATAGTACCGAATGACTTATCATGTGATTGGAATGTATTACGGGAGCACATACAACAGCATGGTCTTAGGCACTCAACATTGTCCGCACAGATGCCTTCGGAGAGCAGTTCCGTTGTGTCAAATGCAACCAATGGAATCGAGCCACCTAGAGACTACCTGTCCGTTAAAAAATCAAAGAAGGGGCCTCTTAAGCAGATTGTTCCATCCTATACCACACTGAAGAATAACTATACTTTACTGTGGGATATGAAGGACAATACAGGTTACATCAAAGTAACAGCAGTGATGCAGAAGTTCTTTGACCAGGCAATCAGTGGTAACTGGAGTTATAATCCAGAGAATTACCCTGATTCAGAGGTACCTGTATCTGTTATGGCAAATGATTTGCTGACAACCTATAAGTATGGTTGGAAGACTTCCTATTATCAGAATACATATGATGCTAAGAAGGATCTTGATGAACCAACCCATCCTATTGGATGGCACGATGAGCAGACAACTAACGTTGACTCTCTAATCAATGAATTATTAACTACTGAGGAGGAAGCTTGTGACAGTTGTGCAGTCTAGGGAAGTCAAACAAATGACAGTGTTTAACTCTAACCCAGTTAACACTACAAAACAATACATGTTTTTTGGGGCACCACTAGGTGTCCAACGTTACGATTCATACCGTTACCCTACGTTTGATCGACTGACACAGCAACAGTTAGGTTATTTCTGGAGACCTGAAGAGGTATCACTTCAGAAAGACCGTGCTGATTATTCAACATTGAATGCACAACAGAAGCATATTTTCACTAGCAATCTGAAGTATCAGATTATGCTGGACTCAGTGCAGGGTCGTGCTCCTAGTATGGCATTCGTGCCTTACTGTTCACTACCTGAGTTAGAAGCATGTATGACAGTGTGGGGATTCATGGAGATGATACACTCTAGATCCTATACACATATCATAAAAAATATATACGCAGATCCCACCGAGGTATTCGATACTATTCTAACTGATAATAATATACTCTCAAGAGCAGAGTCAGTTACTAAATCATATGATGACTTCCTAAACTATGCACAAGAGTATGGACAAGGAAACTTCTGGCAAGCAGGTTCAAAGGGATCTCCTTCAGCAGAGTGGACAGTCAAAGACCTAAAGAGATCTCTCTATAGAGCAGTCGCTAACGTTAATATACTAGAAGGTATTAGATTCTATGTGAGTTTTGCTTGCTCCTTTGCCTTCGGTGAGAATAAATTGATGGAAGGAAGTGCAAAAATCTTAAGTTTAATTGCACGAGATGAGTCACAACACCTGGTGCTCACACAACAGATACTAAAAAATTGGAGTGAGGGTAAGGATGACCCAGTGATGCAGGAAATTGCTAAGGAAGAGAAGGAAGTTGTAACAGAAATGTTTAGACAATGTGTAGATGAAGAGAAGGCATGGGCTGATTATCTATTCAAACATGGTAGTATGATTGGTCTTAACGATAGGTTACTACATCAGTACGTAGAGTGGATTGCTAACAGACGTATGAAAGCAATCGGATTGGAACCTATATACGATCAACCCCTCAGAAATAACCCTCTTCCTTGGACAGAGCACTGGTTAAATTCTAAGGGACAGCAAAACGCACCACAAGAAACGGAGATTGAATCTTATGTCGTTGGAGGAATCAAACAAGATGTCACAGAAAACACTTTCGCAGGATTCTCTCTTTGAGGATGTTGATAAAAATTGGGAAAAGGTAATGGAGAATGCAGGACAAGATCCACTACCATATAATGCCACAGAAATTTGGGACATGGAAAGACGCTTGTGGCAACAGCGTCAGAACAAAGACATAGACGAGCCTTCGTATTAGTCTTGTAATATACTTCCAGTACGAGTCCTTGAAGCAGCAAACATGTTCTCTATTTCGAGGACGTAGTTGCTATTAATAAGAATCTTTTTTGCTTCAGTTATCTCTTCTGAATAAAACTTTAGAGGTTGGTCGTTGTTGTGAGAATCACCAGACATATGTATTGTGTTGAATTTTACATATTATATTATACACAATCCCTGACAAAACAGGGGTTTTTTTATACTGTTTTTAGATTTGCTTGACAAGAGTTGACAAGAGTGCTATATTAAATTTGTCCGACGGGACATCGGGAGTGACTGAATAATCTTTCTGGCATATAGCTGGATAAGGTGATGAGACACAGGTGGTGCTGCATCGAAAGATGAATCGACTTACCAGTCGGGTCTCAGGCAGAGGCGAATCTTACTAACTGTAGTAATGCCCTCCTCTTGTTGGTAATACAGCAATCCAACCTCCCCTATTACACCACACACAGACTGTAACATCCTGGACAACAATGTCAGGGTTTGCGGTTATATATAGTAAGTGGGTAGCACCGCTACCTTTACGTTCAACCCGAAAGGGTCGCAAGTAAGTCGCGGAACGGATCGTTCATCCCACAAGGGACGCAAACGACTAAAGGAACGGACCTAAAAATCCAATTACTTTAGGAGTAAGACCATGAAATTAGTTTACAGAGGAAAGGAGTACGACACAAACGATACTCCAGTCGAGTCAAAGGATTCTTCTAGTGAAAGACTCTATCGTGGAGTCAAGTATACTAGGACACAAGGAAAAGGATGGCAATTAACATCTGCTAATGGTGCCTACAGAGGAGTAAAATTCAAAGTAGATCACACTGGAAGGAGATTAGTTGCTTCGTAGTTTAAGTTAAGAAACCGTGACTAAACAGTAACAGAGAGGGATGTCTTGACATACCCTCTCTTTTCGTGTACACTAAATAGGATATAACATTTAGGTGCATGATGAAAATATTTTTAGACTGCTCCGATACTGAGCTTATCGCTCAAGGGTTTGCGACAGGTCTAATTGATGGTGTTACCACCAATCCGTCGTTGATGAAGAAGGCTGGCCAGGATCCTAAAGAGGTCATCCAACAAATTTCTGAAATTTTTCCTTGGGATGCATCCATTTCAGCAGAAGTAATATCTGACACTGCTGATGGTATGATTGAAGAAGCACAGCAATATCTGGAGCTAGGATCAAATATCACAATCAAAGTCCCGATGACCAGAGAAGGTCTGAAGGCATGTAAAGAATTAACTACTGATGAAATACCAGTTAATGTCACGTTGGTATTCAGTGCAGGTCAAGCAGTCCTAGCAGCGAAAGCAGGTGCAACATATGTGTCTCCTTTCATTGGTAGATTGTATGACCAATATTGGGATGGCATAACACTCGTGGAGGAAATAGCAGATGTATATGCTACACATGAAGTCAAGACTCAGATTCTTGCTGCTTCCATTAGGGAAGCTCACCAGGTACCCGCTTGCTTTAGAGTGGGAGCTGATATTGTTACTCTGCCTTGGGACATTTTCCACAGGTTATATGATCACCAGCTTACTGACGTAGGACTGGAAAAGTTTAACAAAGATTGGGCACAATTGCAGGAGGAACTAAAATGAATGGACGCTTATCCAAAGTAGAGATGACCGCCAAACTTATGAAGCTCAAAGTTGAGCTAAAAGATAAATGTGATCGTAATGAAATGGGTGAGTGGGAATGTGTAGGTGCTGACAAGTACCTAAACAGATCCTTAGATATCTTAGAAGAATACTATCAATGATAAAAGAAAACCTTAAGGTGCTGGTAGCAGATTTAGAAAGGGCTATCGCAGAAATAAAAGCAGAAGTATATTCAGACCCCGATTCTTATCGTATAGATAGAGGTGATGGAGTTAAATCCTATGCCCAAATCAACGATGAAGACGGAGAATGTGACTGATGAAAAAGTTTCTACAATCGATTATGACAATCCCTGGTACTACCAAGGTTCAGCTTTCACTTCTGCTGATATTGGCGAGTTCTTCGGTTACGTCTACTGTATTACAAATCTCGAATCAGGGAAGAAGTATATCGGTAGGAAGTATTTCTACCAGAAACGAAAGCCTAGAGGTGGTGGACGCAGGAGGACGAGTGAGAGTAACTGGAAGGCATACTACGGATCTTCTAAGGAACTTAATGATGACAGGAAACGCCTGGGGAAGGATTCCTTTAGAAGAGAAATCATCTCCCTCCACAGAACAGCAGGAAAAGTAAACTACGAAGAGACAAGACAGATGTTCCTTCATAACGTGCTGATTGAAGCCAATGAAGATGGGACACCTGTGTATTACAACAGCAATATACTTGGTCGGTATATGAAGAAGGACTATTTCATAACTGGCACAATGACTTGACACTCCATGAGACTTCATATATAATAACATCATTACGAGAGACAAGTATGGCTTGCGGACTACACACGAAACTGGAGGCAGCATACGCTGCTACAAGAGAAGCATTTGATGAAGCACATAAGACTGATGCATTGGCAGATACTACTTTGAATCTATTGTTTGTATACTATCAAGGGATTAAAAAGATAAAGGAAGAGTTAAAGGATCATACACATGAAGATATTGTATTGCCTGATGGTACCTATGACCCAGATTATAATATAACTCTGCCTACTGACTCACTTAACTTTGACATTAATAACCTGGCATATGATGCATCAGCACC
>Ga0208749_1000345_pt1 | contig 11595 bp, 6 predicted proteins | sample Knorr_S15_td_DCM_FD_185601 | JGI IMG/M metagenome (GOLD analysis project Ga0208749, IMG submission 185601) | Marine microbial communities from Southern Atlantic Ocean transect - Knorr_S15_td_DCM_ad_63m_LV_B (SPAdes) (version 2) | ecosystem: Environmental > Aquatic > Marine > Oceanic | place... | reverse complement strand
GATCAGCAGGTTTGAAATATATGTTTCAAGGTGGTGAAAAACATTCTCTTACTGGTTTATCATATACCTCTTGCGCTAATCATTTGGAAAATCTCAATGCTCAGGGTACACGTGTTGTTTCATGTAATACCACAGGTCTTTCAAGAACTTTGGTTCCATTGTATGATCATTGTGGTTCTCTCAAAGTTGAGTGTACAATGATTAGAAGAGCAGCCGACCCAGGTGATTCTGATAAGGGGCCAATTAATGCAATTAAACCAGTTCTGAAAGTACCAAGTCATCATGGCCCCGATGTTATGACAGTTAAGCCAGAAATTGATATAAATTCTCTAGCAGTCGCTGTCCCTACAACTTTAATGCATGTTCATTCGATTATCGCTGATCTACCTGAGGGCCATGGTCTGAATACAGATTCGATTATTGAGATGTGGCGAGAAACCCCTCGTGTGATTATTATGAATGGTAAAGATGACCGAATTCCGACTACCGCAGAAGTAATGGAAATGGCTAGAGATATAGGTAGGAAATGGGGTGATTTACACGAAATTTTTGTCTGGGAAGATGGTGTGAAGTTAGTTGGCAATAGGTTGTATTACTTTCAAGCCATACATCAAGAAAGTGATGTAATCCCCGAAAATGTAGATTGTGTAAGAGCTTTAATGGGAACTGAAGAAGATTGGAAAGTTAGCGTTGCAAAAACTGATTTAGCAATATCTGAATACTATGGTATCTAGAATCTTCGACTTATTTTCGATTCATCAAACGTTAACGGTCAAAAGGGCTTAATGTGTCGCAGGCTTGCTATGACTGCTGTGAAATCGATTTTCCCTATTCTCTTGATTCTAATTCTTTCATCATGGTCTGGTGCAGTTTCTGCCCTCAGTGAGACTACAGAATCTACTGAAATTTCGGATTTACAAGAACCATCTGAAATTAGTAAATGGAGTAAATTATCAGTCGTTTCCGAATCTAATTATGAATTAAACCGTTTCACAGGAATAATCCATTCTCCATTCGGTAATTTTGATCCTTTAGTTGATCCAATGCCTCTCGGCCCAGAGAGTTTGTATGATTCATCAGCACTTTCACGTACTGGATTGGCAATAATACAATCTAATAGTGTTGATATGTCTGAATTAATTAATTTACTAGATTCGAAAGGATATTCCATAATAGATTATCTTCCAGATTCTGCCTTGATTATTAGGATTCCAGTTGAAGATATCATGAATTCTAAATCCGAATTAGAAAAATCCTCTTCTGTAAGGTGGATTGAAGGTCTACCAATTGCTTGGCGAGTATCTCCAAATTTAGTTGATTTTTCTGGAAGAGGCGGTTTATTGCTTGATTTAGATCTAACAATTACTTCTGACTTGAAAACTAGTGAGTTATCTGAACTTGAATCAGATATGAATCGTATTTCAGATAGTTCGATATCAAGGAATGTTTGTGATATTCATTTATGTCAAGTTAAAGGAATAGATTCCTCATGGTTGCCTGTTTTAGCTATGGATGGAAGAATACTTAGTATTCATGAATCTTCAACCATTTCTATTCATAATAGTAATGCTAGCCAACTAATAGGCAGCAATATTGCGTCAGCAATGTCCAATTTCAATCTGAATGGTAGTGGAGAGATTTTAGCAATTTCAGATACTGGAATTGATGCTGATCATGGTGACTTTAATGGTAGAGTTAGAGCGATATATGATTTATTTGGCCCTGATAATTCATATCAGGATAGGAACAGTGGCCATGGAACCCATGTGACTTCTACGATATTAGGTGATGGTTCAGGAGATTCAAACTCCACAGGAATCGTTCCCGCTGCAACATTTCATTTCTATCAATTAGAAGCAGATAGTTCAGGAATTTTAGCCCGATGGGGTTCTCTCTACGAAATGTTTGCACATTCATACCAACAGAGTGCGCGCATTCAAACTAATAGTTGGGGTAATATTAATCTTGTAGGCGAGTATAGTTCAGATTCACGTTCCGCTGACTCATATTTAGTTGATGAGCCTAGTTTCCTAGCGTTATTTTCGGCTGGAGATCTGGGGATGAATGGTTATCAGAGCATTACTCCACCTGGGACTGCGAAGAATGTTCTAACTATTGGTACATCCACTACTGGATCATTTGGTAGTCAACCTGCTGGCGAGGTTTATTCAACATCATCGAAAGGGACGACTTTAGATGGTAGAATAAAACCTGATTTAGTTGCTCCAGGTGTGATGATATGTTCTGCACGAGCAGAAGAAGCACAATTTGTAGAGGGTGATAGTTGTTCATCATCTGAACATATAGATACAGATATTCCACTCTATATGACTCTAAACGGTTCTTCAATGTCAACTGCAGTAGCCGCAGGTGCTACTACAATGGCTAGACAATATCTCAGGGTGAATGAAGGTATAGTAGAACCAAGGTCTGACTTAATTAGGTCCATTCTGATTAATGGAGCAGATGATTTAGGCTCTCCAGATATTCCTAATGCTTTCGAAGGTTGGGGTCAAATAAATATCTCAAATAGTCTATTTCCTGAAGATTCTGGCATTCAACTAGAACAATTATATGATGATTCTAGGGAATTGAAACCGGGACATTCTTTCGTATATACAATTCAATCGAATGACAACTCTAGATTTGATATAACACTTGTTTGGAATGACCCAGAGGGTTCTGCAGTAGCTAACCAATCATCTCCTAAGTTGCTAAATGATTTAGATTTAAAAATCACCTCTCCAAGTGGAATAGTATACTATGGAAATAATTTCGTTAATGGTAATAGCGTAACAGGTGGGGTAGGAGACTCTCTAAATAATGTGGAGAGGTTTAGATTAGATACTCCTGAAATTGGAACTTGGTCAGTTGAAGTAGGGCATGCTGGTGGCAATTTACAAGATTATGCAATAGTGATGTCTGGCCAAATTAGTGAATCTATATTTCCCGATCTCACAGTTTTTACTAACTCACTATCTACGTCTGTAGGAAGTCCTTTACAGGGAGATACATTTTTGATCGAGGCTCAGTGGAAAAATCAAGCTGCTGGTCCTACTGGAAGTTATTCTGTTTTGATTGAAGATATTACTGAAAACACAATAATTCTTGAACAATCCAAAACTTCACTTCCTGGCGGTTCATTGGCCTCTCTTTCATATCCGCACGTTTTCTCCACAACTGGACTACACACAATAATGTTAACATTAGATTCTAACTCAGAAGTTGTAGAATTGAATGATGAAATATCTGGATTAGATAATAACAAAGTACAAATTGATGTTTATGTTTCTCAGGTAGGGGTTCGACTAACTCCTTTATTGCCTGATGGTAGTTATCCATCTACTCCTTCCGAATTAGATCAATCCAAGGTTCGTTATCTAGACCCTAGTGAATCAAGTGCAGTTACTTTTGATTTAGAACTAAAGAACGAAGGAACATCTGAAGTTACTGTAGAAATCTCTGCTTCACCAGTCCAATTATCTGATGTAGGTGGGCTTTTATTAGCTCCAATAGATGAGTGGTGGAAATTATTCAATGAGTCAGGGCCATGGACTTTATCTCCATCGGGTCAAGATGGAGATAGTGTAATTATCAGTTTAGAATTTTCTGATGTTGATGCCGATGTTTCTAATGATATATACGCACTCCCAGGTCATTTCGTATCGCAAGTCACTTTATGGGATAAGAACGCACCTACTGTGTATCATTCGATGCAACTTAAGACCGTTGTAGAGAGGGTTGAAGGTTTAGTTACTGTAGTGGCAGGTGCTGATGATTTAGGGGCAATCCCTGGTCAATTTGCTCAATTTTCTCTCTCAATCCTAAATACTGGAAATGGCCCTACTCAATACACAATTTCTTGTGAGACCGATAATCATTGGATAATCAGAGTAGGAGATAGTGGGACCTCAGTTCTAAATCTCGAACCACTTTCTAGATTACAATTCCTACCGGTTCCAATTAAAGTTCGAATTCCTAATGAGGTATTGGGTTCTCCAGCTTCAGGGACTGTTGAAGGAGTTAGTTGCACTACACAATCAGTAAATGATCCAAGTTTATTTTCTATTGACTCAGCAACGGTTGAGGTTTTCGAAAACCGTGATTTTACTACTGAAATATTTTCGGAAGATGGCTTATCTTTAGGACCATTAGGACTTTCATCAGATCGTCCTGTATTAAATGGAGACCTAGTGACTACAAATTTAGTAATAACTAATCAAGGAAATGTTCCTTCAGAATATACAGTTAAAGTGCAAAATAGTTGGCAAACTCAAATTATTATTGGAACCGATGATTTCGTTAACCAAGATGTAGTTGTAGACGTCCTCGCAGGTCAAAATATTAGTATTACAATCAATACAATAGTGCCACTTGCATCCAATATGGGGGACTCAAATATTATTACAATTCGTACTACAATCTCTGAAGGTGAGACCCTAATTAATGGGACGAAATTAGTTCTAGAAGAGTTCGCATCATTAGATATTGAGTATCCTTCTGAAATACTGGTGGCCTTAGGTAAATCTTCTGTAACTCCTTTCAAACTTCATAATATTGGGAATGTACCTCTTGAAATTTCTTTGACAATGGGTACTCTACCTGAAGGTTGGTCTGGCGGTTTCCTCTCAGGAAATGTTTTCCAGATGGATATGAACCGTGAAGCATTTGTTTCGGTTGGTTTAGAATTGCCAGGTGCTCTACCAATTGGTTCACTCGATCAAACCGTATCTGTAATTATTGAATCAGAAACTCCTAGCGGAGATATTTATTTCCAGACTGTAGAGTTCGAAGTAGAGATACTCCCATCTGTTTGGCTATCTCTTTCTTCTGAAGAGACTCTAATCGAAAATATTCCTTCTGGAAATACTGCTATTTTTCAAATCAATTTAACTAATCAGGGGAATATAATCACAGATGCAACTTTCTCAGCATCTTTAGCAGATGGTTTCGAGATTCAATTCCCTGATTGTTCATCCGATATTGATTGCCAATTATCTCCTGGTGAATCTCGATTTTTTACAGTATCTGTAAAACCTGATTCAAATGCAGGATTTGGATTATCTAGTTTTGAACTGTTTGTGAATAGCACAAATTTTGTTCCTGAAGATGCGGAAGTAACCGATACACAAATGACTTTAGAGATGAGTAGAGAAAGAACTACGAACACAGGAGGGATATCCGGAATTTTAGATACTTTGGGATTGCCTCAGTGGATGCTACCATTATTGTTTTTGATATCTCTAGCCGGTGCAATATTCTTGGGGTTAAAGATGAGAAAACAATCACAAAAATTCATGTCACCGGAAGAAGAACTGATACCTGAGGGTTCAGCTTTATTATCAGGGAGTTCAAATGAACGTCGTGCTGCAGCATTAGATACATCTTTAGGTTCAGGAGATACATTGACAGGAGGAGTTAGTGATGATGAGATTCAGGCGGCTATTGCTGCTTCTGGACCTGGTAAATTGTTACCAACACCCGATGGCGTTGCCCCTCTGCCTCTCGGAGGTTTACCTGATGGCTGGTCAATGGAACAATGGAACTCATATGGTCACTTATGGTGGGAACAAAACCAACCTTAAACAGGGTTTGACTTATGACTGAGTCTTTACCCCGTAATGGTATGAAAGGCTCAATTGTATTATTTGGCCCCCCAGGCGCAGGCAAGGGGACTCAAGCAGCAAGAATTGTAGATTTAACATCTAAGCCACAAGTGTCTACAGGAGATATGTTGAGGGCCGCATTATCTGAAGGCAGTAAATTAGGTATAGAAGCTAAATCTTTTATGGAGGCTGGAGAATTAGTTCCTGATGAAGTTATTATTGGGCTAATTTCTGAAAGATTGAAGATGGACGATGCTAAAAATGGAGTACTTTTTGATGGTTTCCCTCGTACAATTGCTCAGGCCGAAGAACTTGCAAAAATTGAAGAAGTTAGTTTAGTGATTTCAATAGAAGTTCCTGATGATTCAATAGTTAGAAGAATAGTTGGAAGACGTATGGATCCAGAAACGGGTGAAATTTTCCATATCGACTTTAAACCAGCACCTGAATCTATTAGTGATCGATTAATTCAGAGAAAAGATGACAATGAAACTACTGTACGTAACAGGCTAAATGCATATCATGAGCAGACATCTCCTTTAGCTATTTGGTATGATAATCAAGGACTTTTAATCAAAGTAAATGGCGAGCAGCCAATAAAAGAAGTTGGCGATGAAATAATTTCTAAGATATCTAACAGATGAGGTAATTATGTCGGGAAGAAGGAGATCTAAGGATTCTTTGAGAAGAAAAAATCGTTCGAAAAAGGCGATTTCTCAACTTTCTAATATAATTGAATCTCCTAAAGAATTCTCTTTGAACATTAGAAACATTGCCGTCAGAGATTCATTAAGAATATCAAAAAGACACGGTCAAGGGTGTGAATCTAGTGTCCGAATAATGTTTTGTAAGGTTTGTAAATCTGTTATGAATTTTGGTTCCGATTCAAGAATAAGGATTAGAAAGAGTTCCGTGATAACTACTTGTGAACGTTGTAATAGTAAGGTCCGTAGACCGATTAGAAGGTGATTTAATGAACGTACCCAATTCAATAAAAAGAAAAGCACTAGATAATTCATTAGAAATAACAATTAGGGTGGGTAAGCAAGGAGTAAATGAATCAGTAATTGATGAATTAAAACAACAGCTTTTGAAGCGGAAATTAGTTAAAATGAAACTCAATCAAGGGATTGCATCAAATAATCGTGAAAGAAAATTACTTTTTGAATCAGTTTCCAATGAATCAGAATCTTATTTAGTCCTTCAGAGAGGGAATATTGCAGTATTTTGGTCAGGGGAATGATATTACAAATTTATATCATTACTAATTTTCATATGGAGAGATATTTAGAGGTAATCTGTCACGGAAGCACATGGAAAAGGTTCTCGGCCATCAGTTCAACAGCATAGTGTACAAGTTTTTCCTATCTATGCTTTTCATTTTTTCATTTTTCCCTCTATCAGTTTCAGCGGCAGGAGGGTCATCCGGAGGCTCTTGGAAGGCTGCTGAAATGCCTAGTTGGGCTGTTACTGTAGCCATCATTATCTTAGTAGCAGTTTATGCATTAATTGTTTTTGAATGGGTCCATAGAGCACTAGCGGCGGCCTTGGGAGGTATTGCAACAGTTACTGCACTCCATGTTGCTACATATTATTCTCCGGAAAAAGATACGTTATTAGATGGTGAAAAATTACTCGGCCCTGATTTAATGACTATTATGACATGGATTGATTGGGAAACAATCGGGCTTCTAATAGGCATGATGGTCATGGTCGATATTCTTTCGAAAACGGGACTTTTTGAGTGGGCTGCCGTTCAGGCATATGCTCGCAGTGGAGGTTCGATATGGAGATTGACATTTATTCTATGCGTTATTACTGCTGTATTCTCAGCATTACTTGATAATGTGACTACTATTTTGTTGATAGTGCCTGTGACTATACAAATTTGTAAGGTATTAGATTTAGAACCTGTTCCTTTAATCATAGCAGAGGTCATGTTCTCTAATATTGGAGGAGCAGCAACTCAGATTGGAGATCCTCCAAATATTATTATCGGCGCACAATTATCCAGCCAAAGCCTTAGTGGCACCGTATTAGAATCACAGAGTATTGGTTTTATTGATTTCATTATCCATGTCGCTCCAGCAGTATTGATTGCGATGGTGCCTGCATTCTGGTTGTTGAGAATCATAGAAAAACCAGGGCTATCTGGATACAGGAGAAGAAATGTAGATTTACTTAAAATTCAGTACGGTATCAAAGATGTCGAACTACTTAAGAAATCAGGTGCTATTTTGATAATAGTAATTTTACTCTTCTTTGCCCATTCTCAGATTTCTCATCCCTTGTCGTCAGTTGCTATAATTGCCATAGTTGGGGCAGTTGTAATGCTTCTAGTGACATCACCACACCATGTAGAAGAACAATTAGATTCTGTAGAATGGACTACAATAATTTTCTTTGCCGGTTTATTTATTATGATTCATGGACTTGAATTCATGGGGATGATCGAGATGATCGCAGATTTAATCTCAGATACTGTATCTAGAGCCTCTGAGAAAAATAGGTTGATGGTAGCTGTTTTGTTATTGCTATGGGTGTCTGCAATTGCATCTGCATTCATTGACAATATCCCTTACACCGCAACTATGGTCCCAGTAGTAATTGAACTGGCATCAGATCCCACACTAGGTCTTGCATTGGGACCTCTGGCATGGGCTTTAGCTCTTGGTGCCTGTCTCGGAGGAAATGGTACTATCATTGGTGCATCGGCTAATGTTGTCGCTGCAGGATTGGCTGAAGAATCAGGGAATGATATCTCATTTAATCGATTTTTCCGCACAGGTTTCCCGATTATGATACTTACACTCTTACTATCAACAGTATATGCTGTAGTAAGATATGCTATTGAGTGGTCCAATCCAATAATTCCATTTGTAATCATTGCTCTATTGGTTATTGGTAGTTTATGTTTAACTCCAATTGTTTACAAGGATTTAGAGAATTTAGAGAATTTAGATTTGAAAAACTTAGACTTAGAATCTGAATAAATTGATAAATTTAGTGCCTGATAAATTAATCTATTTAGTTAAATTATCTCAGATTTAAAATATTCTAAAATGATTTTTTGATGATTAAATACAGTGTTATTTTTTTCGGAAAAAATATTTTATCAATAATATCAGATTCGCTATACTCAGGCCCCTTAAAGAGGGGGTGCCGACCCTTGACTTCATATACCAAAGGTAGGTCGCGAGGCTGCTTATAGTGCGCTTTGGTACTGCTATGTATCAAGGTTAGTGGTTGAGACTGCTTCGCCCTGCGGGGAGACGGAGTGGTCTGAGATACCAGAATTGATATGCCTGGACACCAGAGGACTCACAATGAGTCCCTGTGTTAAGATAATAAAATAGAAGTGGGAATGTAGAAATTAATAAAATGCTACAACCCGACTGGGGGATGGCTCGGCTCGAGAGCCGAAGAAGGTCGTGACAAGCTGCGATAAGTTGCGGGGAGAGGCATGAATCTCTTGGATCCGCAAATTGCTGAATGGGACCTCCTGGCACTCTGTGCCATTCCTAAATGGAAAGGGAACCTCCTGAACTGAAGCATCTCAGTAGGGAGAGGAAAAGAAATCAAACGAGATACCGCTAGTAGTGGCGAATGAAAACGGTATAGGACAAACCGAATCTTTATGAGAAATCATGAAGAGATGTGGGGTATGGACCATCTGTAGTCTAAGTCATGGAAGTAGAAGTCGCCTGGAACGGCGCACCATAGAGGGTGAAAGACCCGTATATGTACATGATATGACCATGTGATGAATCCTGAGTATCGTGCGTTGGATATCGCGCGTGAATATGGGAGGCATAAACTTCCAATCCTAAATACTACTCGAGACCGATAGTTGACAAGTAGCGTGAGCGAAAGCTGAAAAGTATCCTTAGCGGGATGTGAAAAGAACCTGAAACCAGTCGGGAACAAGCTGAATAGGCGTGAAAGCGAAGATATGAGCAGCGTCTATTCGTGCGTTTCGAATAATGCCCCTGGGAGTTCTGATTAATGGCGAGGTTAAGGAGTTGATCTCCGAAGCCGAAGGGAAACCGAAAGGTCCGCAGCCGCTTAGGCGGTGAGGGACTGGGTGTGCTCGCCCGGAGTCATTAGTGGGAGACCTGAAGCCTATCGATCTATGCCTGGCCAGATTGAAGCCCGATGAAAGTTGGGTGGAGGATCCAACCGTTGCTGATGTGCAAATCGCTCGGATGAGCTGGGTATAGGGGTGAAAGTCCAATCGAGATGGGCAATAGCAGGTTCCGCGCGAGACTACTCGCAGGTAGATCTTCGCAGAGATAGATTACGATGTAGAGCACTGATTGGGTATTTAGGGGGAGCGATCCCTCGGTACGCTGTCAAACTCCGAAGTTGTAATCGTCGTAGAAGCGAGGAGTGAGCCACGGTGGGTAAGCTACCGTGACGAAAGGTGAAGAAACCAGCTCAGTGTTAAGGTCCCAAAATTACAGTTAAGTGTTAATTACAAACGGAGTCCGTGGTCGAAGACAACTAGAAGGTGGGCTTAGAGGCAGCCATCCTTGAAAGAGTTCGTAACAGATCACTAGTCAAGCTTGCGGGCCCGAAAAATGGACGGGACTAAAACTGTATACCGATACACTGATCCTTCGAAAGAAGATGAGGTAGCGCGGCGACATGCTCGGGTAGAAGCTCGGTTTTGAGATCGGGTGGACCGTGTATGTATGAGAATCTAGGGAAGAGTAGCAGCATAGTGCGGTGAGAATCCGCACCACCGAAGGGGTAAGGGTTCCTCGGCAATGGTTATCAGCCGAGGGTTAGCCGATCCTAAGGTCATTCCTAACCGAAATGATCGAAAGGGAATTGCGTTAATATTCGTAAGCCCCTCTACAATTAATGGTAACGGCTTGGGCTAGTTTATGCGCATCTGTCATGGTGCGTCGAAGCGTTCAATAATCGAATGGAGAACCGTAATGGTGAGAAGTTCGAGAAGGCGTGAGCAAAGATAGATGAGGCCTAGGTCCCATGAAAAGCCGTAGAGGTGATCGTACCAAGATCTGACACAGGTACCCAAGGTGAGAAGCCTAAGGTGTGACGGGCAAAGTACCGCGAAGGAACTCGGCAAAATCGCTCTGTAACTTCGGGAGAAGGAGTGCCAGGTTCGAGAGAACCTGGTCGCAGTAACAAGGGGACTCCGACTGTTTAATAAAAACATAGCCGACTGCTAGATCGAAAGGTTGTGTATAGTCGGTGAATCCTGCTCAGTGCCGGTATCTGAAATCGGGTTTCAACCTGATGAAGGACCGGTAAACAGCGGGGGTAACTATGACCCTCTTAAGGTAGCGTAATACCTTGTCGCTTAATTGGCGACTTGCATGAATGGCACAACGAGAGTCCCACTGTCTCCGCGGTACGTCCGGCGAAATTGACTATTACTGGCGCACAGTCCAGTAACCTCAACCTGCAAGCGAAGACCCCATAGAGCTTTACTGCAGCCTGGCGTTGAATAATCGCACACTATGTGCTGAGTAGACGGGAGATGTTGATCATCTGGACGCCAGTCCAGATAGAAGTCGTCCATAGAGACACCGTCCTTAGTCTGTAATTATTCTAACTCTTAATGAGAACACCGTTTGGTGGGCAGTTTGGGTGGGGCGCCACGCGCCCGAAAATATAACAGGCGTGCCCAAAGGTCAGCTTAGGTGGTTCAGTCTCCACCGTTAACCGTAAGGGGAAAAGCTGGCTTGACGTGGATCGGACCAATAACGATCGACGATGCGAAAGCAGGGCCTAACGAACCAATCTACCTCATTTATGGGGGTGATTGATAACAGAAAAGTTACCTTGGGGATAATTGAGTTGTCACCAGCAAGAGCACATATCGACCTGGTGGCTTGCTACTTCGATGTCGTCTCTTCCCAACCTCCTGGTGCAGCAGCTGGGAAGGGTGGGGTTGTTCGCCCATTAAAGGGGATCGTGAGATGGGTTTAGACCGTCGTGAGACAGGTTTGTTGCTTTG
>Ga0208749_1000344_pt1 | contig 11610 bp, 11 predicted proteins | sample Knorr_S15_td_DCM_FD_185601 | JGI IMG/M metagenome (GOLD analysis project Ga0208749, IMG submission 185601) | Marine microbial communities from Southern Atlantic Ocean transect - Knorr_S15_td_DCM_ad_63m_LV_B (SPAdes) (version 2) | ecosystem: Environmental > Aquatic > Marine > Oceanic | place... | reverse complement strand
TTCTCGATGATTAATCGCCACACCCCATTGAATCATTTCAACCGGTTCGTGTTCAACAAGGAATGCGTTTCCTTGTACATCAGTAATTTCCAATTCTACTGTATATTCTCCCGATGGAAGGCCGGTAGGATAAGTCCATGTGTAAGTACCAAAGATACCCTGACTGGTATCTCTGATTCCATCGTCATCAGATGAAATCTCATGGTCTATCCGATAATTTCCATTTGGATCTCGCATTAGTAATTTTACAGAATCCATGTCATCTCTGCCAAAGGCACTCTTAACATCGAATGAGAATTGCATGGTCCGATCTGCTAAAACATCGTTTGGATACCATTCCAATTCTACTCCGTCTGCAAGTTCTGCTCCATCCCTTTGAAGTATCACTTCGCTGTCTGCAATTGCATTAGTTTCAACTTCCATCTGAGAATATCGGTTGCTTTCACCATCTATTTCGTTCCAGGCAATTTCTGCTTCACAACTACTACCAAATGGTCCACCAGAACTTTCACAGCCTGACATTTCAGCGGAAACCTCAACGGACAATTCATTTCCGTCTTGAATCACAAACGAATCATCACCATCTAGTATAACTTCGAAGAGTTCGTGATCAAAGTTACAAGAATTAGTTATCCCAGGATTACATGCGTCGGCTTCCCAAGATTCCGAGCCAACAGTGTTGCCATTAGCGCTTACGACGATATCCCAAGTCACCTGCGAATTACTAGGACCTTGAGCTCGTAAGAAAAATTGTACCGGAATGTAAAATTGGCCACTAGATGAGCCATGTTTTGGTCGACCAGTAATCTCTAGTGAACTTAACAAATCCCCTGTTGTAAACTCGATTGTCGAATCTAGGGCACTAGAAGTCGATTGACCGCCTGATTCAGGAACCATTGTTGTGATGTGTCCATCCCCTCCAGAGGATGAGTTTGCTTCTGCAAAATATAGTGTGTAAAGTTTGGATTCGATTTCCTCTGAAGTCTCGGCCCGAGTGTCTGCAACTAGGTGAGTAGGTTCTGTCACTAATGTCGCTATTTGAGGGGTTATCATCAGAATCGCAAGGAATATCGCAAGTTGGCTTAACAGGCCATCCCGAATCAGCGTACTGCTCGCATTCATCGCCTACCGGCACTCGCGGGGGTGTTAAAGCGTTCGTGAACTCCGAGTGCTCTTTGCATCGATTTTAACACGCCCCCCAAAGGGGGCGTAAACTCCGCTCGGTTCAAGTCTGATAAGGTCCTCAGAGGCCTCGCAGGGGTACCCGAGCTGGTCAAAGGGGCCGGACTTAAGCTCCGGTGCGTAGAGCTTCGTGGGTTCAAATCCCACCCCCTGCACCACTACTTTATTCGAGTTATAGAACAGCCCAATTGGCCGTCTCCACCTAAGACATCTAGTTTAGTGATGACAACCGTAGCGGCTTCAACCGAATGAGGTTTTAGTACCCGACCCAATAAGCGGTTTGCAAGTGTTTCCAAAAGTGAAGCACGTTGTAAATTCAAAGTCTCGTCTAAAGCAGAGATTAGGTATTCGTAATCCAGAACATCCGATATTTCATCGCCTTGAGGCGTACTGTCACCAGATAACATAACATAAATGTCAAATGAAAGGCGTTGAGGACACCCTAATTCGTGGTCGTGAATACCTATGTCGACCTGTCTAATTACCTTCTCGAGGAATAGACAGGTAGCCGCTTGATTTTGAGATAAAATTTGCATCAGCGCATCTGAATGTGAAGTCATTTAGAATCCTCCGTTTCAAATGCAACGTCTCGGCTTCTTGAAAGGAATCTCTCTCCAGCATCGACAAAAATCACCTGTCCGGTAATCGATTCCGCTTCAATGAGAAAAACTACTGCCTGAGCAATATCATCTGGAGAGGGCCCATACCCAAGTGGACTTTCAGACTGGGCTCGACTGAATCCTGCTTTTGTTTGGTCTGGGCTGGCTAGAGTGTGACCTGGTGCGACCGCGTTAATTCTAAGCTTCGGTGCAAGACCTCTTGCAAGAGCCTCAGTAATGCCTAGCAAGGCATATCGGGAGGCTGTGTAAGAAATATGATCTGGATTAGGCGCGGCGATTTTTTGATCGAGGATATTAACTACTGAACCCGACATGTCAGAGGGTAGATTTTGCAATAGATCGCGGGTTAAAAATAGAGGTGCTTTTGCATTAACATCCATGTGTTCATTCCAAGAACTATTATCGAACGTTTCTAAGTCATCATGCTTGAATTTGGAAGCATTATTCACAAGGTGTCGAACAGGCCCAATTTGTGAAGATGCTTTAGCAATGATTTTTGCAACTTCTTCCGGATTCGATAAATCGCCCTTTACGGTGCAAGCCTCAACACCGAACTCTCTAATCTTATCGACTAGTTGCTCGGCTTCTTTTGCAGATGAATTGTGGTGAACTGCCACTGAGTGGCCTTTTTGTGCTAGGTGAAGACAAATTGCAGCACCAATTCTCTTAGCGCCTCCTGTAACGAGTGCAGCACTGCGAGCCATATGTACATCCGAGTCAAGACAGGTATATCTCTCCTCGTTTTGAAAAACCTCATCTGGGTGATTGAGGCGAACGATTAACGCCGTATGTCCACTCCTCGTAATCAATGGGTGTACCGCTGCCCCAAGCAGATGGCACTAAAGTGTCTGGCGATGGTTGCGGAGGTTCTGCAAGAATTAGTGCTGAAGAACGCCGGAAAGCGGAAAGAAAGCGACTTCCCTCCTGGTTCAGAACGACTCTCCCCACCGGTAATGCACAAACTCGATTTAACGCAACTAAATCTAATGTTCACGAGCATGGATTGCATACCGTTTGCGAAGAAGCTCGATGCCCAAACATACACGACTGTTGGGGAAGAGGAACAGCCACTTTCATGATTGCAGGAGAGGTTTGTACACGCGGTTGTAGATTCTGCGCAATAGGCACTCAGAAAACGCCCCCTCGTTTGAATCCAAACGAGCCTGGCGAACTTGCTGAAGCTGTTGATAGAATGGGCGTTAGTCACGCGGTAATTACTGTAGTCAACCGTGACGACTTAGCAGATGGAGGGGCTGAGCATTATCGAAATTGTATCAAAGCAGTGCACAAAAGATGTCCAGACGTTGGACTTGAATTACTATGTTCTGACCTAGATGGTAATTTAGAGGCCCTCGCAAGGCTGCTTAATGACCTGCCAATCAGAGTCTTTGCACACAATGTAGAATGTGTACCTAGGTTAGACTCTACTGTTCGCGACCCTCGAGCTTCCTTCACACAATCGCTGAAGATTTTACAAGAAGCTAAGCGATTACGGCCTGATTTAGCCCTGAAATCAAGTATAATGGTGGGTGTCGGAGAAACAGATGAAGAAGTTGTTGAGGCAATGCAACTGCTAAGAGAAGTCGGGGTTGAGTTAATCACTTTGGGTCAATATCTACAACCAAGTTGGAAACACCTTGCAGTCGACAGATTTCCTGAACCGACTACTTTCGCCGAGTGGGATCAAGCCGCTCGAGAAATGGGATTCAAAGCTGTTGCTAGTGGACCGTTAGTGCGCTCTTCCTATCGAGCAGGTTTGCTGTGGGAAGAGGCCATGGGTGGCGAACCTGTTGTCACAAGAGATTCTACTGGTTCCGCAATTAGTCATCTAAACCCTAGTAAGGATTTACTTACTACCAATGTAGCTAGGTTGTCTTCAGAACATAAAACAATATGAACTAATATTAGGAGGTAGGGTTGTGGCGGCGAAAAAGAAGAAGCAAGTGACTCTGCACGTACCCTCTGCTCCGTTTCGACCAGGAGATAAGGCTAGTTTCGCTCCATTCGAAAACGAACCGGGGGATCTCCCTAGGCCCGATCCAATCAAATGTACTGCATCTGAAACTACAGATCATGCCTACGGGCTTGTAAGAGTGCTAGATTTCGAAGGGAATGCTAGTGGACCTTGGAATCCTGAATTAACTTCTGAAGAACTTCGAGAAGGTCTGGAACACATGGTGAGAATGCGTATATTCGATGATCGAATGATGAAAATGCAACGTACTGGAAAATTGTCATTCTACATGAGGTCATACGGAGAAGAGGCCGTTGCAATCGCACAAACGATGGCTCTGGAAAATCAGGATTGGATATTCCCAACCTACAGACAACCAGGGGCACAATTCGTCAGAGGCAGAGATATGGTCAGCATGATCAACCACTGTATAGGTAACCAAGAAGATAACGTCAAGGGTAGGCAAATGCCGGTACATTACACCTATCGAGATGGGCGCTTTATCTCTGTATCGAGTCCTGTTGGAACCCAATTTAGTCAAGCGGTGGGAGTTGCAATGGCATCCCAATACAAGGCTTTGGACGAGTGCTGTATTACTTGGATAGGCGACGGTTCAAGTGCTGAAGGCGATTACCATTACGCACTTAATTTTGCTTCGGTTTTCAAACCACCGGTAATCCTCAATATCGTAAACAATCAATGGGCGATTTCTACCCACGCTAACTTAGCAAGTGGAAACCCAACGTTCGCATCAAGAGGTTTAGCGTATAATGTGCCTTCAATGAGAGTTGATGGTAATGACTTCCTAGCGCTCTATGCCGTTACAAAATGGGCAAGACAGCGCGCCGCAGCTGGAGAAGGCGCGACACATATCGAGGTCCTAACCTACCGTGCTGGAGCTCACTCTTCGAGTGATGACCCCAGTAGATATCGAGCAGGGGACGAGCACGAGGCTTGGCCTGGTGGCGATCCAGTCGAACGATTAGTGCAACATCTCGTTACAATCGGAGAGTGGTCGGAAAAGAAGCAGGAGGAATTAGAGGAGAGAGTAGATGGCGAAGTTATGGCCGCTTACAAGGAAGCGGTGACTTACGGTGATCTAGCCAACGGCCCTTATCCTTCGGCAGATACAATTTTTACTGAAGTATACGAAGAAGTCCCCTGGCATCTTCAAGAACAGTGGGATGAAATGAAGAAATGGAGTGTTGACTGAAATGCCTGAAATGAATATTGTTCAAGCAGTCAATTCGGCTCTAGATATCATGCTAGAAAAAGATCCAAATGTAATCTTCTTTGGCGAAGATGCAGGATACTTTGGTGGAGTATTCCGAACCTCAGATGGTTTGCAAGAAAAGCACGGCGAACACCGAGTTTTCGACACACCACTCTCCGAAGGAGGTATTGCAGCAATCGCATTTGGCATGGGAATTAATGGATTAAGGCCGATTGCAGAAATACAATTTGCAGATTACATCTTCCCAGCCTATGACCAAATAGTCAATGAAATCGCAAAGGTTAGACACCGCTCTGGTGGCGAGTTTTGGTGCCCACTTACAATTAGAACACCCGCAGGTGGTGGAATTCGCGGAGGGCATCACCATTCCCAAAGTCCGGAGTCACAATTTACTCATACGTCGGGAATAAATGTAGTATACACCTCAACACCTTACAATTCCAAGGGCTTACTAATTTCCGCGATTGAATCCAACGACCCGGTTGTTGTATTCGAACCAAAGCGTTGTTATCGCGGGCCTTTCTATGGTGACCCGCACAACGTTCCAACTTGGAAAGATCATCCAGAAGCCGAAGTTCCAGAGGCGCATTACACAGTACCTCTTGGCGAGGCAAGACTAGCAATGGAGGGTACTGAATGTACAGTTATTTCTTGGGGTGCAATGGTCCATGTTAGTGAACAAGCAATCAAGAATTGTGGCATAAGTTGTGATTTGATCGACTTGCAAACTCTAGTACCTTGGGATAAGGATGCTATCATCAAATCCATCGAGAAGACCGGCCGCTGTGTAATCGTTCATGAAGCACCTAAAACCAGTGGATTTGGAGCTGAAATGGCAGCTAGTGTTCAGGAGCGATGCTTCTATCATTTAGAAGCACCAATTGAGAGAGTCACGGGGTGGGATACACCATTCCCGCACACAACAGAATGGGATTACATGCCCAGTCCGGCGAGAATCGCCGATGCAATAATGAAAACAATGGAGGAATGAAAATGACGAATCGTGTATTCAAACTACCAGATATTGGAGAGGGAGTAGTAGAAGGAGAAGTCGTGCAATGGCACGTATCCGTTGGAGATTCTGTCTCCGAAGATGATGCTATTGTAGATGTGATGACCGATAAGGCGACTGTGACAATTCCCTCACCTCATGATGGAACAATAGCTGCTCTACATGGTGCTGTTGGCGATATGGTTGCGGTTGGTGCTGCATTGATTGAATTCGGCGAGGGCGGTGATATCCCTGCCGATTCTGCTGAGGAAAAAGAGCCAGAACCCCAAAAAAACGTTGAGCCGGAAACTTTGGCGGTTCCGCCACCAGCGACTACTGAACCAGTTGCACCACCCCCAGTGACGACAATTTCGACCCCTGAGCCACTACCAACAGTTTCGACACCAAATGAAACTACTGGTGGTTCTGGAGGAAAGGCGCTGGCCAGCCCTGCGGTTCGTAGACGCGCACGCGAGGCTGGAGTCGACTTAGCAGCGGTTCGTGGTAGCGGGCCCGCAGGTCGGATTCGTCACGCAGACCTTGACGCATTCATAGCCGCTGGAGGTATGGTCCAAGGCGCAGCGCCAGTCGCCTACACTACCCGAAGGAGCGATGTTGAGGAAATTAAGGTCGTTGGATTAAGGAGAAAAATCGCCGAAGCAATGACCATCTCAAAGCGTCATATTCCGCATTTCTCTTACTTTGAGGAAATCGATGTTACCGAATTAGAAGAGTTGCGACAATTCCTTAATGCAACTAAATCACCTGAACAACCAAAATTGACCTACCTTCCATTCATTATGATGGCTCTGGCAAAAATAATGCCAAATCATCCTGAATGCAATGGACACTATGATGAAGCAAATGGAATTGCTCGCAGATATGGTGCCGTTAACTTAGGAATCGCAACTCAAACCGATAGAGGACTATTCGTGCCAGTAGTAAAGCACGCTGAAGCGATGGATGTCTGGCAGGCGGCAGCAGAAATGCAGAGAGTTTCTGGTGCGGCTAGAGATGGAACCGCCTCACTTGACGACCTTACTGGCTCTACTTTCACAATTACTAGCCTCGGAAGAGATGGAGGACTAGGAGCGACTCCGATAATCAACCACCCTGAGGTTGCCATACTAGGTGTTCACAAAGCCCGTGAAATGCCTGTAGTTAGAAAAGGTGAAATTGTAGTTCGCAGAATTATGAATGTATCTAGCTCATTTGATCATAGAATCGTAGATGGGGCTGATGGAGCAGCCTTAGTGCAGTCACTCAAGCGGATGCTTGAACATCCTGCATTAATCTTCATGTGAGGTAGTATTATGGCTAAAAATCGCAAGTGTAAGGTGCTCGTAGTAGGAGCAGGACCTGGAGGATATGTTGCCGCAATACGGAGTGCCCAGCTCGGATTAGATACGGTGATTGTAGAAGGTGACAAGGCAGGTGGAACCTGTTTGATTAGAGGTTGTATTCCAAGCAAGGCAATTATTCACGCTGCTGAGAGATTCGAATCTTTGCAGAAACACGCAAGTGAAGGAGGCCATATGGGATTATCCGTAACCTCAGAACCTCAAATTGACATGGCTGCTTTGGTTGGTTGGAAAGACGCAATAGTAGAACGATTGAACAAAGGTGTAGAAGCACTTTTGAAAGGCGCTGGGGCGGAATTAGTAAAGGGATGGGCGACTTTTACGGGGCCGAAGAAATGTACTGTAGAAACTTCTGAGGGAGCCCTTGAAATTGAGGCTGAAAACATAATTATCGCAACCGGATCAAGTCATATCGACTTGCCGTTCATGCCCTGTGACGAGGAGTTTGTACTATCTTCTACTGGCGCTTTAGATCTACAAAAATTACCAAAATCTGCTGCTATTGTAGGTGGTGGTTACATTGGACTAGAGTTGGGTTGTGCTCTGGCGAAATTGGGAACTGATGTAACCGTTGTAGAAGGAATGGATTCAATTCTTGGAATCATGGATAAAGAAATTCGAAGACCACTCGAAATTTGGTTGAAAAAACATAAGGTCGAAGTACATACAAATGCTCTTGCACGCGGTACAGAAATCAAAGGTAAAGGAGCAAGTCGCAAAGCACATTTGACTTTTGAGAAGGATGGAGAAGAACAGACAATCAAAGTCGACAAGGTGTTAGTAACCGTCGGCAGAAGTCCGAATACCAAAGGATGGGGATTGGAAAATATGGGTGTCAGAATGGACACAGGAGGGCGCTTCATTCGAATCGACCGACAATGTAGAACCAATGTACCAGGTGTTTACGCCATAGGTGATGTAGCAGGTGAGCCTATGTTGGCCCACAAGGCCTCTTCCCAAGGCGAGATGGTGGCTGAAATCTTAGCAGGACATAACAGGGATTTCGATAAGGTAGCGATTCCAGCAATCGTCTTTACCGAGCCTGAAATTGTCTCGGTTGGACTATCTCCTGATGAAGCCAAGGAAAGAGGTGAAGAAATTATAACAGGTAAATTCCCTCTAGCTGCAAATGGCCGAGCACTAACATTGGAAGCCGAGAAAACTGCAGGATTCATTCGAGTTACTGCTCGAGAATCGGACCATGTTATTCTTGGGATTCAAGCCGTTGGTAGCCATGTTGCTGAATTACATGGTGAATTTGTTCTGGCGCTAGAAATGGGTGCTTTATTGGAAGATATTGCCGATACAGTTCATGCGCATCCGACAATGACTGAGGCCTTCCATGAAGGAGTATTGAAGACCCTAGGTCACGCTATCCACTCGGTATGAGTCAAAAATGGAGGTGGTGGTTTTGCTAGAATTGCAAATCCTTAGAGCCGAAATTGAATCACATGAAGCAGTCGATGCTGCCATGTCAAGGCTACAAGAAAAACGAATTTTAGATGAAATCCCAGATACCTTGATTCTAGTCCAACATCCAGAGGTGGTAACACTTGGGCCCAAGGCGGAAAGAGATGGAGCTTTGGAAGAGCCCGCACTCTCAAATTATCCAACCAGAGTAGTAGATAGAGGTGGAGGGATGACTTATCATGGACCAGGTCAGTTGGTTGTCTATCCAATAATTAAGTGGCAAGTTGGGGAACAATCTGTTCGAAAAATAATCAATAAACTTGAGGATTGGGTTATGGCCGCTCTTGCGGATTGTGGAATAGAAGGATATCGTGATGAAAGAATGATGGGGGTTTGGTTGGAAGGATACAAAATATGTTCCATTGGACTGGCGTTCAAACATTGGGTAAGCCGCCATGGTCTGGCTCTAAATTACAATACAAATCCTAACCGAGTAGAGGCCCTTTCTTGTTGTGGGCTTCCTGCTGGGATGACCACTTCGCTACAAGCCCTTGGCCACACTCATGACCTCGAAGGGGCAATTCTAGATCGCGTACGATTGGAAGAGGCCTTACTAGTTCATGCTGAGAGTTATCTTGAACGATTACCAATGCAACCTGAGGGTTGGAATGTGGAGTTGGTCGCCTGAAACCAAGTAGAAGTCCCTTGGAGAAATATTGGTCTCTGCACCCTGATGTGACGTTCCTCAACCATGGTTCATTCGGAGCGACTCTGAATATGGTTATGGAAGAACAAAATCGATTAAGATTGCATCTAGAATCAGACCCCGTCCGGTTCTTTGAAAGAGAGGCTTTCGAAAATATGAACTTAGCACGGCTAGAACTCTCAAAATTTCTCAATGCAAATCCCAATGGTATGACCTTTTGTCAAAACGCCACTAGTGGTGTAAATACTGTACTTCGAAGTTTGACTCTCAATCAAGGAGATGAAATAATCATTCCAAATCATTCGTATCAAGCATGTTGGAATGCTATCGATTTTGTTGCATCAAGATGGGGTGCTAAGGTTGTTGTAGTCGACCTGCCATTTAGATGTGATTCAGAAGAAGAAATCATTGAACCATTGTTAGGGGCAATTACGCCTAGAACTGTTTTGGCTATGATTGACACGGTAACAAGCCCCACAGGACTTAGAATGCCCTTTGAGAAACTTGTCAATGAATTTCAATTGAGGGGAGTCGATGTTTTACTTGATGCAGCACACGGCCCAGGGATAGTGCCGATGGATTTGGCTAAATTAGATGTGGCATGGGTGACTGGAAACTGTCACAAATGGCTCTGTAGCCCTAAAGGCTCAGCATTTTTACACATCAGAGAAGACAAGAAAAAGGAAACTAAACCACTTACCATTAGTCATGGGCATAGTGCAGATTTATCGCCTCAAGAAAAATTCAGATTCGAATTTGACTGGCAAGGAACTAGAGACCCTACCGCAATTCTGTGTATTCCTAAATCCATTGAGACTCTCAAATCAATAGTTTCAGGAGGATTCGAGGAAATCATGGAGCATAATAATTCTCTCGCTTTGAAAGCAAGAAATCTTCTTTGCGAGAGTTTAGGAACAGACCCTCCGACTCCAGATTCAATGATATCTGCAATGGCTACAATTGACCTACCAGGAACATATTCAGGGGGTGCAGACATTATGGGTGACCCTCTTCACAACAAACTACTTGATGAATTCAGCATCCAAGTTCCAGTGTTCCCTTGGCCACATCACAAAATGAGATATTTTCGAATTTCTGCTTATCTTTACAATACTATTGAAGAGTATGAATACCTGGCAGAAATATTGCAAGATAACCTCTAATTTTCTATTTTTATGAATACATGAATAGAAGTAGTTGATGATTGACCGACCCAATGCCTAAGGCGACAAATGAGGGTGAAATGATGGGTGAAGCAGTTGTTGCGATTACCGGCGCATCGGGAGCACGATATGGTGTTCGACTATTGGAAGCTCTTTCTGAAGCAGGTTGGAAAACTCACCTAATTGTCACTCGCGAAGGGGCATTAAATCTAGAATTGGAATGTAATAAATCTCCAGAAGATCTAGCCAATGATTCTGTAATTTTGGAAAATAACAACAATCTTGCGGCCAAATCGGCATCTGGATCAGCCCGTTTTGACGCATACATCGTTTGCCCCGCAAGTGGAACGACGATTGGAAAAATAGCAAATGGGATTTCAGATAATCTAGCGACTAGAAGTGCATTGGTTGCGATGAAAGAGAGACGGAAACTCATCTTAGTACCTAGGGAATCACCCTACGCAACCCCTCATCTCAGAGCCATGGCAAATCTTTCCGAGTGGGGAGTAGTAATTCTTCCAGCCAGTCCTGGATTTTACAATAAACCTGAATCTCTTGAGGATATGGTTGACTTCATTGTAGCGAGAATTCTCGACCAATTAAATATCGATCACGAACTTGGAAAACGCTGGACTGGAGATGAAATCGACTCTCAGTGAATCGACAATAATTACGCTCTGCTACAAGTTGGGTTCAAGAGGGGGGCGTCAGCCCGAATTTTACGAATCCTATGACGAACTGGGAGTCACTCACCGTTGCACAACTGAAAGAAGAGTGCAACATTCGTGGTCTTAATATCGGTGGAAAAAAAGCTGATTTAGTAGCTAGGATTAGGGATTATTCCGCCCAAAATGATGTTCTTGATGCGGAAATGACCGATGATATCGAACCATCCGGTGGAGAAGGGATTGTAGAGCGAATAAAACAACTCCCTGTGTCGGTTTTAGCTGTGGTTGGAATCATGCTAATTGGTACTATGGGAGGGGCTG
>Ga0208749_1000343_pt1 | contig 11671 bp, 9 predicted proteins | sample Knorr_S15_td_DCM_FD_185601 | JGI IMG/M metagenome (GOLD analysis project Ga0208749, IMG submission 185601) | Marine microbial communities from Southern Atlantic Ocean transect - Knorr_S15_td_DCM_ad_63m_LV_B (SPAdes) (version 2) | ecosystem: Environmental > Aquatic > Marine > Oceanic | place... | reverse complement strand
AATTCTGGAAAGCTTTGATGCAGCTGCAAAAATCAAAGTCCTCAAAGTTGTAAGAAATGCTACAGGTCTTGGTCTTGGCGATGCAAAAGCACTTGTTGAATCTGCACCAAAGACAGTAAAAGAAGGTATAGCGAAAGCAGATGCTGAATCTTTAAAGAAAGAGATTGAAGAAGCTGGCGGTAAAGCTACACTTAAGTAAAAGTACATTTTTTGCGAGCCGATATAACTAATATCGGCTTTTAAATTATGAATAGTGAAAGTATTGCAATTGAAGCTGCAACTGACGGTGCCTGTAGTGGTAATCCTGGGCCAGGAGGTTGGGGCGGTTTAATAATATTTGAAGATAATAGTGAATTAGAAATAGGTGGTTCAGAATTAAATACTACTAACAATAGAATGGAACTAACAGCAGCTATAAAAACTCTTGAAAAATTAAAAAGTTATCAATTAAAAGAAAACTTTAAATTAAGAACAGATAGTAAATATGTAATCGAGGGTTATACCAAATGGATTATAAATTGGAAAAGGAATGGATGGAAAACAAGTACAGGGAAAGAAGTTCAAAATTTAGATTTATGGCAAAAAATAGATCAGTTAAGGATTAATGGTTTAGAAATGGAATATGTTAAGGGTCATAGTGGAGATAAACAAAATGATCGAGTTGATTTGATTGCGACAAATTACAGTAAAGGTATATCTATAGTTAGAAACTCTAAAGAATCAAAAAAATCAGAGGACTTTTTTGAACAACCAGCACCAGAAGAAATTCAAGAATTATTTACAAGAAATGAATTAATCCAAAAATTTGCAGAAAAAAAATATTTATTAAGCTCAAATGAACTTAATAAATTACTTGGAGAAGATCGCATCTTGCAAATAAAAGAATATGCATTGTTTGAATTTCGTAAATGGAGAGTGATTCCTAAAGATAAAAAATATTGGATAATAGAAAATAAAGAATCCTAATTTCTTATGAATGAACAGAAGGGAGTATTTAAAAATCTTTATAAAAGCTTAATTACACCTGTACTTAAAAAAGATACTGGCATAGATGCAGAGTATTTAACCAATCTATCCCTAAGCCTTCTATCATTCAGTTCAAGAAACCAAAATTGGCCTGTAATTTCATCAATTCTAAAGAACCTAAATAAAGAATTTTCTATTGTTGATAAAAGATTAAGTCAAAACATATGTGGAATAAATTTTTGTAATCCAATTGGATTGGCAGCAGGTTTTGATAAAAATGGAAATGCCGTAAATATTTGGAGAAAATTTGGTTTCGGGTTTACTGAAATTGGAACAGTTACTAAATTTGCCCAAAATGGAAATTCAAAACCAAGATTATTTAGATTGGCACAAGAAGAGGCGGCTTTAAATAGGATGGGTTTTAATAATAGAGGTGCTAAAAATCTAGTTAAAAATTTTCATGAACAAGGTATTGCTTTAAAAAAGAATAGACAAAATATTTGTTTGGGAATAAATTTTGGTAAATCTAAAATTACTAGCTTATCAGAGGCTAAAGAGGATTATTTAACTTCTCTAAAATTGTTAATCCCATTTTGTGATTATGCTGCAATCAACGTAAGTTCTCCTAATACTGAAGGACTAAGAAAATTACAAGATCCAGTTCGACTAAGAGAACTTCTTAGAGAAATCAAAACTTTACCTAATTGCCCTCCTCTATTTGTAAAGATTGCACCAGATTTAAGCTTTAAAGATATTGAGGATATTTGTACATTAATAAATGAAGAAAAAATTGATGGGATAATTGCTACTAATACCAGTCTAGATAGATTAGGTCTTGAAAAAAGAAAAATAGAACAAACAGGATTATTACTGTCTGAAGAGAATGGTGGTTTAAGTGGAAGACCACTTCAAAAAAAGGCAAATAAAATAATCAGGCATATACATGATATTGATAGAAAAATTATTTTAATTGGTGTTGGTGGGATCGATAGTCCTGAGTCAGCATGGGAGCGAATTTGCTCTGGAGCATCCTTAGTTCAACTTTATACTGGATGGATATATAAGGGGCCCCAATTAGTTCCAGAGATTCTAAATGGAATTATGAAGCAACTGAATATCCATCAATTAGCAAATATAAAAGAAGCTATTGGATCAGATCTAAAATGGGTCGATTAAAACAAACATGATTAATTAATAAATCCAAAGGATATGATTGCTCTACAAAAAACATGAAATTATCAAACTTCAATCATGGAGGGAATGTATATGCTAAGGCAAAAAAATTAAATCTATCACCTTCTGCAATTATTGATTCAAGTGCCTCTTTAGTACCCTTTAATCCTCCCCAAATACTATTAGACTCACTATATTTAGAAATTAAAAATCTTGGATTTAGGTTTTACCCTGAGAGAGATCTAAATAGTTTGAAAAAAACAATTGGTGAATTTCATAAAATAAATCCAGAAAATATATTACCTGGCAATGGCGCCTCTGAGCTAATCACATGGGCAGGTTTTGAAGCATCCAAATATGGAGTAAGTTGTATACCATCTCCAGGGTTTGTTGATTATGAAAGATCTTTAAATTGTTGGAATAGCAATTTCATTTATTCAGAATTACCAACAAACTGGAGTAACATTTTTCCCCAACCTTTTCCTCTTAAACCTATAGGTGATGTTATTTGGATAACAAATCCACATAACCCGACTGGCCAATTATGGAAAAAAGAATCTTTAGAATCAATCTTAAAACAATATAAGTTAGTGATTTGTGATGAGGCTTTCTTATCAATGACTCCAAATGGAGAGAAACAATCTTTAATACCACTAACCAAACAATACGATAATTTATTAGTTTTAAGGAGTTTGACCAAACTCTTTAATATCGCTGGGCTTAGATTAGGTTACGTTATTGGCTCTCCACAAAAACTTAGAAAATGGGATATAAATAGAGATCCATGGCCATTGAATTCCTTTGCCATTAAGGCTGGAATTGAGCTATTAAGGAATAAGAGTTTTTATGAACAATGGACAAAGAAGATTCACAATTGGATCAATACCGAAAAGAAGTGGGTTTATGATGCATTATCCAAAGTTGATAATCTTAAAGTACATAGCTCCTCAACTAACTTTTTTTTAATAGAAAGTAAATCCTCTTTATCGCCAAATATTAACTATTTAGAAAACAAGGGTATCTTAATTAGAGAATGTACCTCATTCAGATTTCTCAATGAAAAATGGGCCAGAATAAGTCTTCAGAGTAGTAAAAATAATAAAATCTTATGTAAAGAAATTCAAAATTCTTTTAAAAAATAATTAATTAATTTTTTAATCTCATTTTTGGATTTAAATCCACTATTGTTTTCCATATTTTTTTTCATTAGATCTAATATTTCATATATATATTTTCCATTTTTTGATTTTGATTTAAAAATTCTTTTCAAAGTTTCTTCGAAAAATTCTTTAGAAATTTTGTTTTGATTGATTAATAATGAACCTCCAATTTTAGCAAGAATCATTGCATTTTTGTCTTGATGATTATTTTTAGAATAGGGGTATGGAATTAAAATCGAAGGTTTTTTAGATTGAATTAATTCATTTATTGTTCCTGATCCAGATCTTGATATTACAAGATCACAGTTTTGAATCAACGCAGCTATTTCATGCGTAAATTTAATTTGAACATAATTCTTAGAACTCTGAATATTAAACACTTTTTTATTATTTTCTCCAATAATATGAACTATTCTGAAATTTTCTCTAACCAAAAATTCTAAAGATTCATAAAGAATTTCATTAATAGCTTTTGCTCCTTGACTTCCTCCCATAAAAACTAAAAGAGGTCCTTCTCCTTTTGGAACCCATTCTGGTAAAAGATTATTTTTGTAGAATTGTTCCCTTAAAGGAGTACCAGTAAAAATAGTTTTGCAATATTTTAAATAAGAATTTGTTTCTTGGAATCCAGTAAAAACATAGTTACATAAAAATCCAAAATATTTAGTTACCATTCCTGGTATTAAATTTGATTCATGCATAATTACAGGTATGCTTAGAATTTTTGCAGCAATAATGGTGGGAGCTGATATATATCCTCCAGTCGTAAAAACTAGATTTATTTTTTTTGCTTTTAGAATCCTGATTATATGAAAAGTTGACATTAAAATATCTAAATATTGAAAAACTATAAAAAGATTTTTCTTTGGAGTTTTAATATTTAAAGTCGAAAGATCATATTTTTGGGGAACAAAATTTGCATCAAATCTTTGTCTGACCCCTAACCAATGTATATTCCAGTATTCTTCAAGATTTTTGGAAATGGCTAGAGCAGGGAATATATGCCCCCCAGTCCCGCTTGCTGCAACTAACAAATTATTTTCTTGAGACATAAAAAAATAAATAAGTAAAATAAAAATATAAAATCAAGAATATGCTTAATTTAAACTCATTGAGAAATATAGGAATTCCTATCTATTTATTTATTTATCTCATATTTCCTCATTCAGCAATAACCCAAACTACAAAAGTTAATTTAAGAAGAAATATAGAAAACGCATTCAATTCAAGAAATTTGAAATTTATCAACCAAAGTTTTGGAAATGATGAGAGTTTAAAAATCACTAAGCAATTTTCAAACATTCTTAAAGAATTCCCTGATAGCAAATGGAAAATAAAGAAATTAAAATCTAATAATCCGAATGAAGAAACTTATGAAATAAAAGTTCTTGGGAGAAAATTAATTCAAGAAGAAATATATAAGCTTGAATCTAAGTTTAATTACTCATTCTCATTGGTAAATGAAAAAATAAACCAAGGCACCATACAAAAATTATTCACTATAATCAGGTCTGATGATAACAAGATTGATATTAGTTTTAGAATTCCCGATAAAGTTCTTACGGGTACAAAATATGATATAGATATTATCCTAAACAAACCTCTTGAAGAAGTTATTATTGCAGGAGGGATAAAAGCTCATCAAGTTGAATCATTTTTAGAGCAAGAGATAGATCTAGAGCCATTAGTATCTGGTGGAATTTTTAAAATGACAAGAGCACCTTCAAAACCAGGAATACAAATATGGTCAGGAATAATAGCTCATCCCAAAGGGATAATAACTTTCACAAAAAGTATCGAAATTGTTGAAAAGATATAACCTATGAATCTTTTAAAGCAGCTACTCCTGGCAAGCTTTTCCCTTCTAGAAGTTCTAAACTAGCTCCACCTCCAGTAGATATATGAGACATTTTTTCCGCTAACCCTGCCTTCTCTACTGCCGCTACTGAATCTCCACCACCAATAATTGTACAAACTTCAGAAAAAGAACTCAAATCTGCAAGGGTTGTTGCTATAGCATTTGTACCTTCAGCAAATTTATCAAATTCAAAAACACCCATTGGGCCGTTCCAAATTATTGTCTTACATTCTGCTAGTGCATTCTGAAAAACTTTAATTGACTGAGGACCAATATCAAGACCCATCCAATCTCCACTAATTGAATCTATTTGAGAAACTTTACTTTCTGCTGTAGGAGAAAACTCATTAGCTAATACTACGTCAGTAGGTAATAATAATTCCACACCTTTTGCTTTTGCTTTAGCCTCCAAATTTTTTGCAAGCTCAAGTTTATCTTCCTCAACAAGACTCTTTCCTACATCTAACCCTCTAGATTTGTAGAAAGTAAAAATCATACCTCCACCAATTATGATTTTGTCGCACTTATCTAATAAAGAGTCAAGAACTCCAATTTTGCTACTCACCTTAGATCCACCAACTATCGCAGCCAATGGACGTTTTGGAGTATCTATTGCTCCTTGTAAATATTTCAATTCTTTTTCTAAGAGAAACCCTGCAACTGAAGGGCTTAAAAAATTAGTAACTCCTTGTGTTGAAGCATGAGCTCTATGAGCAGCTCCAAAAGCGTCGTTGACATACATATCTGCATGCGCAGCTAATTTTTTAGCAAAATCTAAGTCATTCTTCTCTTCTTCTGCATAAAAACGAACATTTTCAAGTAACAGAACATCTCCATTATTTAAGCTACTTGATTCTAAAATTGCTTCTTCACCTATACAACTTTTAGTAAGAGGAACATTTTTTCCCAAGATATCACTTAATCTAGCTGCCACCGGAGTTAATCTCATCTTTTCATTAACCTGACCTTTGGGTCTGCCAAAATGAGCTGCCAATATAACTTTGGCTGAATTTTTTATAAGATATTCAATTGTCGGAATTGCTGCTCTGATACGAGTATCATCAGTTATCTGACCACTTTCATTTAACGGAACATTAAAATCAACCCTGACAAGAACTTTTTTACCTTCTAAATGTGTCTTATCAAGACTGGAAAGAGACAATTTCGACATTTAATAATCCTATTTTTTGATCTAAAGACCCTAACGCTTATTTGAGCTTATTGGGTTAAAAATGAGTAACTATTAACTTGGGCTTAATAAATTTTAAGAATTTAAGAATATAAAAATTATTTAGACATTAATTTTTATACTAAAATTGAATGTAAGTACTTTTGAAATTGATAACAATTAAGAGGGATACTAAAAATTTATTTGATTATTTTAAGTGGACATACCCAAAATACAATGGTATCCAGGCCATATTGCTAAAGCAGAAAAGAAATTATCCGAAGTAATTAATAGAGTAGATTTAGTTATTGAAGTAAGAGATGCAAGAATTCCTTTATCAACAGGTCATCCACATCTAAATAAATGGATCAAAAACAAAAAACATATTCTTGTTATAAATCGATCAGATATGATCTCCCCCGACACCATAAATAACTGGAATAAATGGTTTAACGATAATGATAAATATCCTCATTGGTGTGATGCAAAGAGAGGTATTGGTATAAAAGCAATTTGCAAATCTACCAAAGAATCTAGATTATCAATTGATAATAGAAGACTCTCTAGGGGAATGAAAATTAGACCAATTAGGACTCTGACACTTGGTTTTCCTAATGTAGGCAAGTCAGCACTAATAAATAGAATTGCAAATAAAAGAGTTGTCGAAAGTGCAAGAAAGGCTGGGGTAACCAGGAATCTTAGATGGATAAGGCTAGATAGTGGTATAGACCTTCTCGATGCACCCGGTGTTATACCACCTAATTTAGAGGATCAGAAGTCAGCACTAAATCTAGCACTATGTGATGATATTGGAGAGGCTGCCTATGAGGTTGAAAGTGTCGCAATTGAATTTATCAAAATAATTTCCAAATTGAACAAAGATATAAATGCGAATATCTCATTAAAAAAAATATCTAATAGATACGGATTTGATATACAAAAAGGGTTTGAAAATCCATCTGAATGGATTGATCTAGTAGCGTCAAAACATACCTCAGGTGATAGGAGAAGAATGGCTTACAAATTATTGGAAGATTATAGAAATCTCATGCTAGGCAAAATTGCTTTGGAAGTCCCAAAATGGAATTAAATAATTCAAATTCTTTTGGCCTTGGAGAAGGTGAACTAATAGAGATTATTTATGAGCTACCTCTTCCTATGAGACTAGATAGATGGTTAGTAAGTAAAAGACCTGAACAAAGTAGAGCTCGAATACAACATTTTATTAATTCAGGATTAGTTCTTGTTAACTATAAAACTGCCAAAGCCAAAACCCCTTTAAAAAATGGAGATAATGTACAAATTTGGATGCCTCCTCCAGAACCTCTAATATACCTGAAACCTGAAAAAATGGATTTAGATGTCCTTTTTGAAGACGAACATATCATAGTAATAAATAAGCAATCAGGATTAATTGTTCATCCAGCACCTGGACATAAATCAGGAACTTTAGTCAATGGACTGCTTTTTCACTGTAAAGATCTTCCTGGAATTAATGGCAAACTAAGACCTGGAATAGTACATAGATTAGATAAAGACACCTCAGGATGCATGATTGTAGCTAAAAGCCAAGAGGCACTTGTTAATCTCCAAATACAAATAAAAGAAAAAATTGCTTCCCGCGAATATATTGCTGTAATTCACGGGGTACCTAATTCTTCAGAAGGAAAAATAGTAGGACATATTGGTAGAGATAAACTAAATAGATTGAAATATAAAGTGGTTGATGAAAAGTCAGGAAGGTATGCTTGTACTTTTTGGAAATTAAAAGAAAGATTAGGCAATTACTCATTAATGAGTTTCAAATTAGATACGGGGAGAACTCATCAAATAAGAGTACATTGTTCTCATATGAATCATCCTATTCTAGGTGATCCATTATATGGAAGATGTAAAAAGCTTCCATGCAATTTAGCAGGTCAGGCTTTGCATGCTATTAAACTAGGGCTTATTCATCCTATAAATGGGAAAGAAATGATATTTGAAGCACCATTACCAATGGAGTTTCAGAAATTACTTAATGTTCTAAAAACTTAACTAAGATTCAAGGAAGTATCTATAAGAGATTTTGTATATTTGCTTTTAGTTTTAGAAAAAATAGTGGAAGAAATACCTTCATCAACTATCTTTCCATTATTCATTACGAGCAATCTATCACAAAATTTTGTTGCTACACCCAAATCATGAGTTATAAAAATAATCGTTAAACTCATTTTCTCTTGCAACACTCTAAGTAATTGAAGTATCTCAATTTTTACTGATGCATCTAACATATTTACGCTTTCATCACAAATCAAAATTTTTGGCTTCAATAATAGCGCTCTTGCTAATGAAATTCTTTGTAATTGTCCACCAGACAATTGATGAGGATAAGAATTTAAAAAGTCATTTTCAAAAGGGAGATTTAAATTTCTAAAAATTAATTTTATCTCCTTTTCAATATGTTTTTTATCTGAAATTTTTTGTATAAAAAGAATATCTTTCAAAACATTTTTAATTGTCATTTTAGGATTAAGACTTGAAAAAGGATCTTGAAAAATAATTTGAATGTTTTTTTGTTTTTTATAAGATTTATTGTTTTTTGATTCAAGATTTTTATCATATATTTTTATTTCTCCTCCTCTAACTTTTATAAGCCCAATTAAAGCCCTACATAATGTACTCTTCCCACTACCTGAAGAACCAACTATTCCAAGAGTCTCATTTTTATATAATTTAAAACTGACTTCATTTAAAGCCTTATTCCATTTAGTAATAAATATTGAGGAATTTAATTTATACCAATGTCTTAAATTATTGACTTCTAAAACAACCTCATTTCCTAAATTATATTTAGTATTTGGTTCTAAAACTATTTTGGAAGCATTAACTAATTTTATCCCTATATCTGACTTTGGTGATTGAAAAATATCTACTATATTCCCTTGTTCAACAATAGAACCCTTTTCAATTACTGCAACTTTTTTACACCACTTTGCTGCAAGATTAATATCGTGACTAATTAGAATCAAGGTAGTGTCATAGTTGTTACACAAGTCTATTATTTCCTTCATAATTTCAAAACTTGTTTTGGTGTCAAGACTGGTTGTAGGTTCATCAGCTATTAATAACTTTGGTTTTAAAGCTAACGCCATTGCAATCGATACTCTCTGTCTCATCCCGCCACTAAATTGATGAGGGAAAGAATCAAGTCTGTCATCATCTATTCCAACTTTTCGAAAAACTTCTTTTACTAATTCTTTAATAAGCACTGATGATTTATTTGGATAATGGGTCCTAAATAATTCATTTAAATGATCCCCAACCTTCATTAATGGATTAAGTTTTTTTATGGAATCTTGATATATAAATCCAAAATTATTTCTTCTAAATAATTGCGATTCTTTCTTACTGATTTGTCTAGGATCTAATCGAGCTACCCAAATATAACCTTGCGTAATTGCCTTTTCAGGCAACATATTTACTAATGTTTTTGCAAAGGTTGTTTTTCCACAACCCGAGGAACCTATTATAGCCAAATGATCACCTCTATTTATTTCAAGGTTAAAATCCTGAATTATGGATTGCTGGTTTAAACCATATTTAACATTAAGGTTTTTGACTTCAAGAATTTTTCCTTTTTTTATTTCCATGATTTTATAGCAAATTTTTCTAGTCCTAAATAAAATAAACTTAAAGCGATATAAAATGTCTGAGGCAGCTGCAAATTCAAAAGAAATAAAAGAAATTAAAGTTTCCAAAACCATTTTGCCTGAAAATAAAAATTTTGAAAGTGAATCTTTGAAGTATGAGATAAATATTCCAGATTGGCTTATTGAAAGTATCGATAATTACGAAAAATCAAAATGTACAAATGATGAAGGTCAAAACCTTATTGTAAAGGCCTTTAAGATTGCTTATAGAGCACATGATGGACAATTACGGGCTAGTGGAGAGCCTTACATAATTCATCCAATAGCTGTTGCAGATCTCCTGAAAGAAATAGGTGCTGGTTCATCTGTAATTGCAGCAGGACTGTTACATGATGTAGTTGAAGATACAGGTGTTGAACTATCTGAAATAGAAAAAAATTTCGGCTTAGAAGTAAAAGTACTGGTAGAAGGTGTAACTAAATTAGGAGGTATTCACTTTAATAACAGGACTGAAGCACAAGCAGAAAATCTTAGAAAAATGTTTTTGGCTATGGCCAGCGACATAAGAGTTGTCTTAGTAAAACTTGCAGATCGACTGCATAATATGAGAACAATCGAATGGCTGAATGATGAGAGAAAACAACGAATTGCTAGAGAAACAAGAGAGATTTATGCACCTTTGGCCAATAGATTAGGAATAAATAGATTTAAATGGGAATTAGAAGATTTAGCATTTAAATTCCTAGAGCCAAAAGAATATAAAGATTTAAAAGATCAAATCGCTGTTAAAAGGAGTGATAGGGAAAAAAGATTACAAGTAACTTTGAATCTTATAAAGGAAAACTTAGTCTCAGCAGGTTTAAAAAACTTTGAAATAACTGGGAGACCTAAACATCTTTATGGTATTTGGAGTAAAATGGAAAGACAACAAAAACAGTTTCAAGAAATTTACGATGTTTCTGCTCTAAGAATTATTGTTGACAATTCAGATAGTTGTTATAGAGCATTAGCGGTTGTTCATGATACTTTTAAACCAATTCCAGGTAGATTTAAAGACTATATAGGATTACCAAAACCTAATGGATATCAATCCCTACATACTTCTGTTATTGGGAGACATAGACCCATTGAAATTCAGATAAGAACTTCTTCTATGCATCAAATTGCAGAATATGGTATTGCCGCTCATTGGCAATATAAGGAGGGTGGTTCTCCTGCTACAAGTAATGCCGAAAGATTTAATTGGCTCAGGCAATTAGTTGAATGGCAAAAAGAAGGGAATGAAGGGGATCATAATGATTATTTGGCATCAATTAAAGAGGACTTATTTGATGAGGAAGTATTTGTAATTACACCTAAAGGAGATGTTGTAGGCTTAAGAAAAGGATCTACTGCAATAGATTTCGCCTATAGAATTCATTCTGAGATTGGCAATCACTGTAATGGAATACGAATTAATGAAAAACTTTCTCCATTATCAACATTCTTGCAAAATGGAGACTTTATAGAAATTCTGACAAATAATAATGCCACTCCAAGTTTAGATTGGTTGAACTTTGTAGTTACTCCAACTGCTAAAAATAGAATTCGCCAGTGGTATAAAAAAAGTCATCGCGATGAAACGATTAAAAGAGGTAGAGAGTTGCTCGAAAAAGAAATAGGTCGTAACGGTTTTGAATCATTACTATCAAGTGATGCCATGAAAAAAGTTGCC
>Ga0208749_1000341_pt1 | contig 11697 bp, 12 predicted proteins | sample Knorr_S15_td_DCM_FD_185601 | JGI IMG/M metagenome (GOLD analysis project Ga0208749, IMG submission 185601) | Marine microbial communities from Southern Atlantic Ocean transect - Knorr_S15_td_DCM_ad_63m_LV_B (SPAdes) (version 2) | ecosystem: Environmental > Aquatic > Marine > Oceanic | place... | reverse complement strand
CTTGCTACTTTTCTAATATAACATACATAAAAAACTTTTGGATTGCTTTTAATTAAATAATTTTAATATTTTGACAGTAAGATTAATACGTTTTTATTGACATATAACCCTGTCTAAATTTATACAGGTTACATTTTGTACGTTTTTAAGAAGTATTTTTTATTTAAACACTTTTTAAATGTAAAATTCTGAATATTATAAAATTTGTTTTATGTTTTCTCAAAGCAAAAAACCTACAGGAAAAAGATCTAAATCTGCCAATACTCAATGGACTCCATTATTTGCTCAATTACTTCCATTCGCAGGTAAAATGAACGAAAAAGTTCAGTTGGTAAATGCTTTAGCCTTTACCTTTATTATGGGGGTTTCAATTTTTGGTATAGCTCTATGGAGGATAACTGCCATAACTTGATTGTTTTTTAAGTATTCTTAATTTGTGATTCTTTATTGTTAATCATTGTGATTAACCACCTAGAGGCTAATCCTCTAGAGATTAATCTGTTTTTTAGAAATCTACATATGTAAATATGTAGATTTTTTTCGTTTGTGGAGTTGAATTTCTCTTCAAATTCTAATATTTCCTTTTCTGATGTTCTTTTTCTTAGTTCATCAACTAATTCATGGCTAGAAGAATCGTTAAATAAATTCCCTATATTTAAGCTTATTGTCATAAATAATTTATGTACCTATTTAAGAGGTAGCCATAAATTAAATTTTTAAAAACAAATTCTTTGTTTATTTACAAATTATTTAATATTTAATTTTTGGGTTTAGCCAAAGGAAGTAGACACTTATCTGAATCACAACCTGCTGGACCTGCCTCAGATAGTTCTCCAATGTCGTATTTATTAAGAGCATCAAAGAAATCGTTATTAACTTTTCTCTCCATTACTGTATTTTGTAAGGAAAGGAACTCTTCTTTACTTATGGGTTCAAAAGGTAATCTTGGAAATGTTGCATTTGAACTAAATCTAGCTAGCAATGCAGCCGATATGTACCCTTCATTATTTTTAATTGCATTATAAATAGCTTTCGCTAAGCCCTCAATTTCATTTTCTCTGAATTCAACTGTAGCAGAGGTATTATGCTCTGTATAAAACTTTTGCACTTGCATGTAAAAGTCAAACTGAGCTAAGGCTGAGAAATTATTGATATCTATTTGATCTGCTCCTTCTATATTCGCCCAGCTTACTTCTGTTGGAATCTCAACTAACCACTCTGTACATCTTGGATCAAATGGGTTATCGAGCAAACAACCATTCTCATCTTTGTCAGACTGAGATGGAACTACTGAGTAACCGTAATCCATACAAGCCAAAGCGATAGGATCGTTCTTTCTGAAAGTTATTCTTCTTATGAATCTTTGGGCCTTTGGTGGATGCCATCCTGGTGCGGCTCCTGTTAGAAGACTTTTGGTCCCAGCAGGTTGAACTGTTGTGCATCTATTAGGTCTTCTAAGATTATGTTTATCACAATATTCCCAAACAGTTTCTTTGACTGTTTTTCTCCATAAATCTAAGAATTTCGCTTCTTCCTTCTTGAAGGCTTTGCCTTCTTCATTCTCGGGCCTGCCTGCTTCCCACCACTTCAACCATGGAGTTCCAAAGGCGTGAACGCAGAAATCAAACAATCCCGTAAAACTTACACCTACAATCGGATCATACTCCCTACTCTTTCTGTAGCGCTCCACTTCAAATTCATGATTAAGTAAACATGCTACTGAAAGAGCAGCAGCTTTAAATGCCTTTTTCTGTTCTTCGATATTTTTTGGGTCAAGCTGGTTTAAATGAACTTCTGCTAGATTGCAGTGAAAATCATTCCCAAGGATTTCTCCACAAGGATTCAGTCCATATCTACTCATTCTGTGATTAAGTTCTTCTTCAGAAAATGGACCATAATTGCTATTCATCCAATTTTTTGCTTCTTCTTTACCTTGTTCTGAATAAATTTCTATAAATTCCTTTTTTAATTCTTCATCTATAAGAATATCTGCATTAGATCTTGCTATCGCTTCTGGAGCAAATTGAATAGCTCCTTCTCCAGAATGGAATTGTTTTGTGACAGCATCCAAAATAGTTTGATAAGAGGGCTTTGTATGGTAAACCCTTGTATGATTAGCCATTCTAAGGGCATCTTTTTCAGGGTCTATTCTCCAATTACCTTTCTCATCTTGACTCCATAGATTCTCTTTAGCCGATGAGGCTTCTTTATCATCAGAGGCAAATTGTCTCATCCCCGCACTTCTTCTGATATTTCCTGCAACTATAGTTACTGCTGCTTCGTCAATTAGTAAACAACATTCTACTGTACTCAATTTTCTACCAACAGCTTTTCCTAGAAGATATGCAACTCTTGAGTAGAGATCTTTTAATTTGATAGGATTTGCCATCCCACCAAAACCTTTTAATGATTCTCCTGCAGGCCTAATATCTTCTAAATTAATATATACATCAATATCTTTTTCAAGATTCTCATTACTTGATGCTTCAAGTAGATATTTATAGCTATCTACCCATCCTCTCCTGCTATCTCCTACCTTTATATAGATATTTTTACCTTTAATTTCTATAGATGATTTTTCTTCTCTTTGATCCTTAGGTGTTATTCCAACTTCGCTAACAGATTTAATATTTATTTTGTTTATTACTGTAGGTAGATTATTTATAAAATGAGGCTCAATTATAGCTCCTGTTCCACAACCCATCATGGCTAAGTCCATCATCAAAGCGAAAGCTTCCCAATCAATCAAATTTGTCGATGTACAATTGTATGCACCTGAGAAGTTTTGATTTTTTTTAATCCAAGGAGTACCACCAATCCAAAGCCATCTCCCTGATGGTTGAGCTTTTTGGTTGCTTTGCATTTCTCTCATTAAGCTCAATTCGGCGTCAGAAAGGTTTCCTAATTCTTTCAATCCAGATAAATTTCTTTCACCTACTTCTCTCCAATTCTCTCTTTTCCCGGAGGCTGTCTTCCTACTGTAGGACCTAAAGAAAACAGGATATGCAGCTGGAGCCGACTTTGGAAAATCATCTTTTTTAAGATTATTAGAATTGCTCTCAGAGGAAGCTTTATTTGGTGCAATTGTCACGATAAAAAATGTATGTAAATAACCCGTAATGGCAGAATAACTCTACCTGTGGCGTCTGCAACTATTCTTACCACTAATTAACTGTTTGTGTGAAAATATGTCTAATATGAAATCTTTGCTTATGAAAGTTTATGGAAAGAGTTGCTGAACCAGAATTGATGGAAACAAAAGAGCAAGTTATTGCTTATAGTGAGGCTGACTTCTCAGAAGGTGAGGATAATTTAATTAATCAAATAGATTTTTACCTGTTAAAAAATAAAATTAGTTTGGGTGAAAAAGATTTAATTGTTGATTTAGGGTGTGGGCCAGGAAATATATCTGAAAAATTATCAATAAGATGGCCAAATACAGAGGTGGTTGGAGTAGATGGCTCTAAAGAAATGATTATTAAAGCAGAATCTAATAAAAAGATTTCTAGTTATAGAAAAAAACTAAATAACTTAAATTATATTTGCGCTGATATTAAAAATTTTGAGTTAAGTGCAATTTCTCAGAAAAAAGAAATAAATCTTCTGGTAAGCAACAGTTTGATTCATCATCTTACTCATCTTGATGACTTCTTTAAAACTATACTTAGATTGTCCAATTCTTTTACGGTGAATTTTCATAAAGACTTAAAAAGACCGCTAGATGAGAAGTCGGCTTTAGAGCTTAAAACAAAATGCTCAAGCAAATATAATAATATTCTTACTAATGATTATTATGCGTCTTTGAAGGCTTCTTATACTTACAAAGAATTAAAAGATTTTCTTTTGAAAAATAATCTTCTTTCCTTGGAAGTGTTTGAAGATTGTAATCAATATTTAATCGTATATGGTAAGGTTTAAGCTTAATGAAATCAGTAAATTTCAGTTAAATGAGTTTAAGTAGTAAAAGTTTAAATAATGAAGATATCTTGGAGGCGGTAAATAAAAGAAGAAATTTTGCAATTATTTCACATCCAGATGCTGGTAAAACTACTCTTACTGAAAAGCTTCTCTTATATGGAGGGGCGATCCAACAGGCAGGAGCAGTAAAAGCTAGGGGGAATCAGAGGAAAGCTACATCAGACTGGATGGAACTAGAGAAACAAAGAGGCATTTCTATCACTTCAACTGTTTTGCAATTTGAATATGAAAGATCAGTAATCAATCTTTTAGATACTCCAGGCCACCAAGATTTTTCTGAGGATACATACAGGACATTAGCTGCCGCTGACAATGCAGTCATGTTGGAAGATGCAGCTAAGGGATTAGAACCTCAAACAAGAAAATTATTTGAAGTTTGCAGAATGAGGAAAATACCAATATTTACTTTTATTAATAAAATGGACAGACCTGGAAGGGAGCCCTTTACTTTACTTGATGAAATTGAATCAGAACTTGGGTTGAATACTTTGCCTATTAACTGGCCAATTGGAAGCGGTGAAGAATTTAGAGGGGTTATTGATAGATTTTCAAGAGAAATTATTTTATTTGATAAGGCAATAAGGGGTAAACAATCGAATGAGAAGAGAATTAGTTTGAAAGATAAAGACCTCTCAAAGTATGTAGAGAGGGAGTTACTTGATGTTTCCCTCGAAGAATTGGAAGTACTTGATGAGGCTGGATCAAAATTTGAAAAAGAAAAAGTTTTTGATGGTTCTCTTACTCCGGTTTTCTTTGGTTCCGCTATGACAAATTTCGGAGTTAGACCGTTTTTAGATAGTTTTTTAAAAATGGCACAAAAACCAACTTCAAGAAATAGTAATAAGGGAGATATTGAGCCAGCAAGTAATGAATTTAGTGGTTTTGTGTTCAAGCTACAGGCAAATATGGATCCAAAGCATAGGGATAGAGTTGCCTTTATTAGAATTTGCAGTGGCAAATTTGAGAAGGATATGTCAGTTAAACACTCTAGAACCGGAAAAACAATTAGATTATCACGTCCTCAGAAAATATTTGGTCAAGAGAGAGAAGTCGTTGATGATGCATATCCTGGGGATGTTATTGGTCTTAATAACCCTGGTATGTTTTCTATAGGAGATACTCTCTACACAGGTACTCATCTAGAGTATGAGGGTATACCATCCTTTAGTCCTGAAATATTTAGTTGGCTAAGAAATCCTAACCCTTCAGCATTCAAAAACTTTAGAAAAGGAGTAAATGAACTACGTGAAGAAGGTGCTGTTCAAATACTCTATGACTTTGATGAGAGTAAAAGAGACCCTATCCTTGCAGCTGTTGGACAATTACAGTTGGAAGTAGTTACTCATAGGTTGAAAAACGAATATGGTGTAGATGCTAATCTTGAAGCGATGCCTTATCAATTGGCTAGATGGGTTTATGATGGATGGTCATCTATTGAAGAAATGGGTAGAATTTTTAATTGTAAAATAGTTAAAGATTGTTGGAATAGACCAGTTATTCTTTTTAAAAATGAGTGGAATCTTAATCAATTTATTGAAGATAATCCTAGTTTGAATTTAAAAAAAGTAGCCCCGGTTGTGAGTGGGGTAGAGCCAATTGTTTTATAAAGCCTTAATGGAGGATAAAATTGGTTATTCTGTTAGTATTAAATAAAACTTTTGGACTCGAACAATAGTAAAAACAATAATAAAAAAACACCTTATGAAGTTTTGGGTGTTGATGAAGGTGCTTCTTTTGAAGATATTCAAAAAGCTAGAGATATAAAAGTAAAAGAGGCGGGAGAAGATTTAATTCTTAAGGCAAAAATAGAATCATCTTTTGATAAATTACTTATGGGAAGTTTAAAAGCAAGACAATCAGGAAATGTTAGTTTGGACGCTGAAAGTGCTTCGCAGAAAGAGAAACAAGTTAATCAACTTTTAAATAATAACTTCCCATTACTATCTAAGATAAAAAATTTCAAGAATAACGATAACAACTATAACAACGTAAGTCAAAATAGACTTCCCAAAATTACAATTCCATCTTTTGATGATTTCTTAATAAAAATATCTGTTGGGATATTATTTTTAATCTTGCTTTTAATTAGCCCTGATTCTTATAACAGATTTTTACTTTCAATCTCAACAATAATTCTAACTTATGTTCAAATAAAATCGGGGAAAAGGTTTATTAGCGCCTTAGGTTGGAGTGTGACCTTGCTCTCAATAGGATTAATATTTGGAGGCTTATTTGAAACTAATTCTTTTATTCAAGAAGTATCTAACAATTCTTTATCAATAGAAAAAATTCAAAGTATTCCTGCAATTATAATCTTGTGGATAGGCGTTATTTTTCTATAATTAATTTTTAATCATATCTTTAATTTCTTCGTAACTTATCAAATATTTATTTTTACAAAATTCACAAACCAACTCGGCTTTCCCCTCTTTTTGAAGGATATCCTCTAATTCATTTTTGTCTAGCATTCTCATAGCATTTAAGCTTCTTTGTTTAGAACATTTACATTCAAACCTAACTTCTTGAGTTCGAGCTTTCTCGGAGATTGATTTATCATCAATATCTGGAAATATATGTTTTATCAAGGAAAGAAGATTATCTTTTGATTGAAATAGGTCTTCACTAAAAGATTTGATTTCTTTACATCTTTCTTCTAGAAGTGAAACTAATAAGGGGTCCGGCTCTTTTTTTGGTAAAACTTGAGCTAATAATCCTCCGCTACAAATAAAATTTTTATTTTCGATTTTTTCTCCAATAAAAACAGCAGAAGGAGTTTGTTCTGAATGATATAAATATGAAGCTAGATCTTCTGCAATATTTCCATTTACTAATTCAACAGTGCTAGTGAAAGGTTCTCCAAAACCATTATCTCGAATGATGTTTAAATAACCTGTACCTAATGATTTTTTGAAATCAAATGAAAATTTATTTGAGTTTGTTTTGATTAAGTCTAACTCTAAATCAGGATTGCCAACATAACCTCTAACCTTTCCGTCTCTTCCTGCATCTACTAGTAATCCTTTTAGAGGTCCGTCAGACCTAACTCTCAAAGTAACTCTTCCATTCATTATTTTCATCGAGCTTGCTAAAAGAAGTGAAGCACTAAATGCTCTTCCTAAGATTGAAGTCGTCAAATAAGATAATCCATGCCTCTTTTTAGCTTCCAAAGAAGACTCTGTTGTTAATACCGCGACTAATCTTATACCGCCATTAGCGGCAGTTGCGCGTACTATTCTATCTTTCATGATTTTCTTTACTGAATTTCTTGATATTTCCTTTTTCAATAAGAAACATCTTGGAGGAGATTCCTTGAAATAATGCAGGTTCATGAGTAACGATAATAATTGTATTTTTATCTTTAAGATTAAGAATTAAATTTTTAATATCACTCTTCATTGACCAATCTAGTCCAGCAGTAGGTTCATCAAGTAAAAGAATGGTGGGATTTCTTAATAGTTGTACGGCTACTGCTAATCTTCTTTGTTCTCCTCCACTAAGTTGTTCTGGAGGTGTCGTCAGATTAATATCAGCAAGGCCAACTTTTTTTAAGACAATTTCTATACTTTTTTCTCTTGAAAATTTATGGCCTATTTTTAATTCTTTCCCAACTGTTGTACCTATGAAGTATCTTTCTGGAAATTGAAACACTACTCCGCAAAACCATCTTCTTTGTCTGCAGGATAAAACTTTATTTTTCCAGGAAATTTCTCCTTTTTGAGGTTTTATTAGTCCACTTATTATTTCAAGTAGAGTTGTTTTTCCTGAACCACTATCACCACAAATTAATATAATTTCATTCTCATGAACTTTAAAATTGAGATTTTTAATTATTTTCTTATCACCAGTTTGAGGCTGGTAAGATATTCCTTTTAAGTCAAGCATTATTAATTTAGTGGTAGTTATGAATTTTAATCTTTTAAAAACCAACTTATAATTAAGTATAAATCTAAAAAAGCTATTAGCAAAAATGAATATTTTATTTAGGGAAGTTGATCCTTTTAATTGTTGGGTTTGGATTAAATTTTCTGAAGTTCCAACTCAAGCGGAAAAAAATTATTTAGATGGAGTTTTTGATAGTTGGTATGTTTTAGGAAGGTTAGGAGGCTTTAATTCTGAGAACTTGCAAACTCATGAAGAGGGCTCAGATTTAAGTTGGATGTCATATGACAATGAGCAAAAAGAATCATCTATACCTGCATTAATGCATAATTTAGGCGTTATGGAATATCAAAATTTATGGTCTAGATGTTGGGTTGATTTTGGAACTTCTGATTCTATCTCAATTGATATCTTAATAAATTCACTTAATGAGATATCTAATAATTATGTGAAAATTGAGAAATTAATAATTGGAGGTGAAAATAGTGATTGGGCAATTGAGGAACACGAAGATTTAGTTTTCAAAAAATGATGGTTTTATATGGATGACTTAATAAGATTACTTATTGCTAACAAAAGAATAGTAAATAATAAGAAAAATAATTTAGAACTTACTAAAGAGGAGGCACATTATTTAAATAAAGTAATGAGAATAAAAACTGGAAAAGAAATTTTTGTAACTAATGGTGAGGGATTATTATGGAAAGCTAAAAAAGTTACAAAAGATTTTATAGAGATAAGGGAATTAGATAAGCCTTACTTATTAAATAAACAAGATACTCTTTTATTAGGAATAGCTGTTGTTATTCCAAAAAATGGTTTTGAGGATATTGTAAGAATGTGTACAGAAATAGGAATTGATTTTATACAACCATTATTTTCAGAAAGACAAATCAATAAGAATTCGAATTTTTCTAGAAAACTTTCTAGATGGGATACGATTATCAAGGAATCAGTTGAACAAAGTGAAAGATTATGGAAACCATCAATTTTAAATGGAATAGATATTATTAATTGGATAAAAGAAAGAGATAATAAAGATACTATTTCGATTTCTGTTACTCGAGATGATAGTTTTGATTATCTAAATAAATGGTTAATAAAACAACACGAAGTTTTGGACAAAAAAAGTGGTTTATTCTGGAATGTAATTGGTCCTGAGGGTGGTTGGTCCTCAAGAGAAATTGAATTTTTTATTAAAAATAAAATCCCATTGGTAAAACTTTCAAATAATATTTTAAGAACTTCTACAGCTACAATTAATGCTTCTTCAATTCTTAACCAATGGAGAAATGATTTAAATTGGAGAAATAAGTAAAAAAATGAGCTTGCTTACAAATCAATTTTTTATAGGATTTTGCATAAATTTTATTTTGATTTCTATATTCTTTAGGATTCCTTTGATGACCAAAGAAGGTTGGATAAGTGCAGGGATTTTAGGGACTATTTTGTGGGGATGTCTGTCTTGGCAGGGTTGGATGTCTATAGTTATTTATTTATTGCTTGGTTCACTCGTAACGAAAATAGGTTATAAGTTTAAGAAGGCAAAAGGTATAGAAGAGAAAAGAGGTGGTAAAAGAGGACCTGAAAATGTTTGGGGGTCTGCGGCTACAGGCTTGTTTTTTGCAATGATGACCAAATTGAATGTGGCGAATTTAGTTATTTTTAAAATTGGTTTTGCTGCGAGTTTCTCCGCTAAGCTGGCAGATACTTTTGGTAGTGAGATAGGAAAAAGATTTGGGGGTAAAACATATCTAATTACTTCACTTAAAAAAGTTGAAAGAGGAACTGAAGGTGGCATTAGTTTAGAAGGCACATTAGCTAGTTTTTTAGGTTCAATATTTATGGCATATGTGATGCTTTCTCTATCAATTATTTCTAATAAATATCAATTTATAATAGTTTCAATTTCTGGATTCTTAGCAACAATTGCTGAAAGTATTATTGGTGCTAAATTTCAAAATAAATATAAATTAAGTAATGAAATGGTAAATGCTATTCAGACAAGTATTGCTTCTGTGTTTGCTATCTTTTCCCTTACCTTATACTCATATTTTTTAAATTAAAATTATTATGAAGACTTAGGAATCCTTCCATTTTTTAAGAATTTCCCAGCTCTTTAGTCTTTGAAAAATCCAGAAATGACCTTCTGAATTTAGATGAATTCCATCATTTGTAATCCAACTCTTACTCCTTTGATCAGAGTACATTTCTCTAAACGTTGGAAGAAATGGAACATCCTGATTGAGACATACTTCCTCCATTCTCCTTTCATAAGAATTACAAAAGTCATTTGAATACCATAGACATCCTGCGAATGGCATTTTGTTCTCATCAACCGGTGTCAGACCAATAACAAATACCGTTGTTTGAGAATTTATTTCATTAATTAACCTTTCTAATCCATACTCAAATCCATCGATATCTAATTGATGCCTCCCATTTTTCTGCCCAATTGCTGCAGTGTCGTTAAGACCCACATTTAGCAAGATTGCTTTAGGTTTATTTCTTCTTGTTTCTCCTCTAGATGACCACTCTCTTTCCCATCTAGAAGAAACTTTTTCTATCCCATCTCCTCTTACTCCAAGTTGATAAATAACTGGCCCATTTTGGTTCTTGGACCAATCTTTTCTTAGCCTCTCACACCATCCGCCACCTTCATTATCTCCCCATCCATAAACTGAGCTATCTCCAATTACAACTAGCTGCTTTGGTAAAATAATCACTATAACAGGAAAAATTAATTACTTGATTAAACAAAATATTCTTACAAATCAAGTTAAACTATTTTTGATTTTACCATTTATTAATTCTCCAACTATTGCGATTGAGCTATAAACTATCAAAACTGTGATAACTTCTTTCCAGGCGAATGAACTTAGGGATTCTTTAAGTTGCCAACCTAGTCCAACACTTCCAATAACACCAACGATTGCTGTTTCTCTAATAATTATGTCAGATCTATAAGCGCAATATGCTAAGTAACTTTTTGCTTGTTGTGAAAATAAACCTAATAGCCAACTAGTCTTTTTTGAGATTCCTAAAGATTTCATTGCGATATAATTTCTCTTGTCTTGAGTATCTAGATTTGTAAAAAGTAATTTACTTGTAATGCCAGCGTTATGAAGACCTAATGTTAAAGCTGCCAAAGATAAAGAAGGATTATTAAAAGTTAATAGAGCTAGAATTAGTACAGGTGTAGGTATTAAACGTAATAAAAAGGCTAAGAATCTGATAAAAATCCTGGAAGTATTGTTGTTAAAAATTCCTATAACAATAGGAGGTAAACTAATTGCGATTCCTGACGATAAAAGGCTTAGAATTATTGTGTCTATTATAAGTTTTAATAAATCTAAAAATACTAATTCTGATCTTGATTTAAATAAATAATTAATAGAATTAAAATCTACAAAACTACTATTAAAAATAAAATAAAGTAAATATAAGAAAGTAAATAAAATTGTTGTAAAAAAAACTGCAATTAAGAAAATAGATAGATTTTTATTTAGGTTTTTAAATTTAATCTTTTTAATTATTTCTCTAGAAAGAATTATCAAAATCGCTAATGACCATAAATAGGTCCACAACTCTCTGAAATTCAAAGTTTGAAAAGATAAATATATACTAGTACCTATTCCTCCAATCCCAAAGAGTCCGAGTATGACGGTACTTCTTATTGAACATTCTAATCGGTACAAACCAAAATTCTTAAAGGTAGATAATATTGGTTCCCATATTAAGGTTAAAAAAGAAGAAAATTTATGCCCATGGATTTGTTCTATGGCATCAAAACTTTTGTTGTCAATAGTTTCTAATTGTTCAGCAAAAACTTTTGAATTT
>Ga0208749_1000339_pt1 | contig 11780 bp, 12 predicted proteins | sample Knorr_S15_td_DCM_FD_185601 | JGI IMG/M metagenome (GOLD analysis project Ga0208749, IMG submission 185601) | Marine microbial communities from Southern Atlantic Ocean transect - Knorr_S15_td_DCM_ad_63m_LV_B (SPAdes) (version 2) | ecosystem: Environmental > Aquatic > Marine > Oceanic | place... | reverse complement strand
TGAGCTAGGATATTCTAATACCCATTGACTACCAGAGAAAAATAATGTTTTCATTGACCCATTACCCCAAGACAAAACAGGCATCTCACCACTCGATGAATCTATCTTAATATAAAACTCAATGCAGAAATCACCGTCAAATGCAAAATCAGAACTTCCAGAAGTTTGTAAACGTCTACTACTACCAGCTTCAAATTTATGAGCAGAGGTGTAGAAGGGTGATGGAGCACTTAAATTTGAACCATCAAATGCTCGATATACACCATTAGTATTAGTAATTGTTCTTGGAGATCCACTCCCTTTAATGTAGGAATGTTTCTCGGTTGTATCATCTGCAAGAGGTAATGCAAGAACTATGTTTGCTTTATAAGGATCTTCTCTAAAAGTATTATATCCTCCTAATATTTGACGACCACCCGCATCTGTATCATGTATTGGTAACGGGCCACCATATTTCTTTACCTTATCAAGTCCTACAAAAGTACTCATATTTACTGGTAAAAAATGATTTTGATTACCAGACATATCAGTAGCAGGTTCTGATGTGCCATCCATAGGAAGATAGAATCCATTTATTCCAAAGTCATTCGTTGCACCATTCTTTAATTGTATTCCATTTACATAGATTCCTCTCACATAAATTCCAGCAGATCCTAAACCTGTACCTGTATTATACGTTGTACCTGCGAATTGTATTTCATTTATTTGATCATGAGTACCACAATCAACTATAAAATAATTACTGCCTGATGGTGTATCAGCTACCTTTGTAGAATTACCATTTACGTAGATATCATATAAACCACTACTACTACGACACTCAATTTCAAGTTTACCACTTAAATTATAACTCGTTGTATTCCAAGTAATTATCTGACCACCAGCATTATTATTCATATAGTTACTGTAATTATCATCAAATATATGTGATGGTGGATGAGATCCCCAACCATTACCACTAGCAGTCCAAGTTCCTGATGGTGATGTTGATGTTGATGTTCCGTAGGTGTAATTATTATTTACATTCGTTTTAAATTGTTTTGGTCTCCAGTTTCCTGTTCGTGCATCAGTATATCCAAAATCAGACGGAACTAATGCTGCTCCATCAACCAAGTAGTATTGTGAAAGATAACCATTATAATCAAGATTATTTGAACCATTTATTCCTCTTGCTCCAAGATAATGGGATACATTATCATTATATTTAAATTGAATAGTTGAAGAAGTATAATTATTTTCACTATGTGATTGAAGTTCCCCATTCACATAAAATTTTACACGGTCAGTTGTTGAAGTTCGAGTTGCATCAGCAACGACCATAAAATGGTACCACGACTTTGTATCTCTAAATCTAGCAGTTGTTTTAGCATTTGCACTATTACCAGTGCTTTGAAATTCTAATCGATCATTATCATCAATTCTAAATGTGTCACGATTACTGTTATCGGCATATGGACCTATAAAAGCTTGATAAACACCTGTCAAACTTCTCTTACACCAAAGACTTATTGTAAATCTTCTACGATTTCCCTCAGAGGATGGAGTCCTTATAAAGTGATCACCACTTCCATCAAATCTTAGACTGCCCTCTACAAATTGCCCTCCTAATGCACTGTCATCAGTAATTACGTGAGGTTGAAAAACTCTTGACATTACCTACCTCAACTAAAGTTTAATGACGCACCACTTATTAATTGAGTGGAAACACCGACTGCACCTGCTCTATGTACTGTGAATGATATCAAACTTATTGCACCATTTGCTGTTGGTAAACTCGGAACACCACCTGATGGGAATAAGAAATAAGTACTAAATCCAACTGTTGCAATTCCTGAGTTGACTATTCTTAAAGTATGTGCTGCTGCTTCTGAACCTCCTGTACAAGTTATTGTATATGTACCACTTCTTGTTATTTTATGATCATCTTTTGATAAGTCTAGTGTTACTGTATTTCCAGCAGTTGTCAACGCTTCAGTAGTAATACCGACTGTGATACCTGTGAGGTTTGAACCATCTCCAGTATATGAAGTTGCAGAGCAAACACCCACTATCGCTGCACCTGCACTTGTTGTAGTAAGTCGTTTTGTATTATTGAAATATAATTCAACCTGATCATCAGGTTTGAAAATCGCTATGTTTTCATTAACTGCAGGATTTGTAATATTAATTTGACTTCCTGTAATGTATAAAGCACCTGTCCCTGTATCTTTAATATATGAGTTATTGGAATCGTGTGACAACTGCAAATCATTACCTGTTCCAATATTTAATACTTGACTATCGGGAATTGATACACCTGCTCTTGCAGTAATCAATCCAACTGAATCTACATTTGTTACGTCTTCATATGTTAAAACTCCACCGACACTTACGTTTCCTGAAAATGTACCTGTCGTTCCTGAAACAGCACCAAAACTTGTGGCGGTAATCGCACCAAAAGTAGATACACCAGCGACAGTCATTCCAGCATTGATGTCAACAGGATAAGTATTAAATGTTGCTGCAGTTCCTGTTACAATATTATCTGTTGATGCAACACCAATTAATCCAGCACCATTTCCTGAGAATGATGTTGCAGTAACCACACCAGTTATATTCAGTCCACCAGCACCAGTGATACCCATTCCTATAGGAAGATGAGCACCTTTTTCTAATTCAATGGCACCCGTACCCAGTTTATTTGTTATTTTATTCGCTCTAATTCTTGACATTAATTTACAGGATATCCAAGTTAATTGTATTTATACTATGGGAAAAGAGATAATACATCAGGTATGAAATTCACATCATCATCTATGGTTAGATCAATTGAATCCTCAACTTGTACATTTGCATACTGTGTGTATGCATTAGATGATGTATTTGGTAATGTAACAACACTATTTTGCGTAACGTGTAGAGTGTCGTTAACATAGAAAATTGAGTTTAAAGGTGTATTTACAGCTGGATGTAAAGCAGTTCCAAGTCCAGCAGGTAGAGATGTTAAATCAGAACCATCACCAACAAATTTAGTTGCAGTTATCACACCAGTAGATACTACATTATGAATCTCTGCAAGATTTGAATGAATTGTAGTAACACCTACGTTAAAAGAACCATCAGTTGTTGTAATACCAGTAAAATGTGCATTATTACCAACCCAGTTAGTATCAGTCTTAATACCTGGACTTGTTATCTTAGTGAGTTCTGTTAATGGCATATTACTTTTTTAGTTATTTAGTACCCTTTAACTATTCTTCCAGCTCTATAAATATCTGTCATTATAGAATCATTCAAATCTGTGCTATCCCAAATACCAATATCTGACATACGAGAACAACTTTCTTTATTAGAAGTTGAACTATTCCAGTAACCATAACCTAGATAAATGTGATTATTTCCAGTTCCAACTGAGAGAGAACCACCAGCAAAAGTATGAGTCTCTGTTGCTACACCATTTTTAAAATATCTTGCTGCATTTGTACCATAATTATATCTTACACCAACATGTATCCAGTTAGCAAATTCATACTGAATCTGATCATTTGAATTGTCACTACCAATTGTGATTGTTTTACCTCTTAAATTTGTATTACCAGAAGAAGACATAGCAAACATTGATCTTAGACCACTATGATCTCCCAACTGAACATAGGTTGATTCACCTTCAGTCACTTCTTGCATCACTTTTACCCAGTAAGTTATTGCAAAACTATGTCCAACCCAATCTGCCGAGTGTGTGAACCGATATCCAGTTGGATTATCTCCACCAGTTTGACCTGCAAAATGGAAGAATGGATATGTGGCACCATATCCATCATGTTCTTTATTATTAAATGTTGGATTTCCTTTACGATCATCAGGTTGTAAACCTGATATTAATGCTGTACTTGAATTACCTGGCCAATAATGACTTAATCCTGCAGCTTGAGCAGCTGAAAGTGAACTGTAATAACCAGTTCCGTATTCTGGTTCTAATGAACCAACATTTCTCCAAGTTGCATTAGCATAAACTTGTACCTTTTCTGTTTCAGCATTGTAAATTATCGTTCCCGTTGCTGTAGATACACCTGCATTTCTTCCCGTTTGTGTTGTAGTTCCCACTCCAACTGAATGTTTATTTAAGAATACTGTGCCATTTTCTAGAACAAGTTTTTCACTAACAGATACACTTTTATTATTTAAAAGACGAAGACATTGATCATTGTCAGCATAAAAATTCAAAGAGTTATTATTATGATCATAATCAATCTGTCCAGCATATTCACCAATTCCAGAGGTTGTATCAGAAAAATAAATTGAACCATTATGTGTTGTACCAGAGCGAATTGTAATTCCTGTATTTCCACTAGTTGATATCGTTAAATCATCAGCATCAGCAGCACCCTCAGTGGTTGTTCCCAAAAGTAATCGGCCACTTGAGTCGATGCGAAGTCTTTCTGTACCTGCTGCTCTAAAAACTTGCATACCAGAAGCACCACAAGTAAAGTAATTATCTTTGTTTGTACCATGTCCTAAATGAAAAATATTAGTACCATCAACATTAACATTAAAAATACCATCTGCACCGCCTGGAGTGACATTAATTCCTATTCTACCACTTGAGTCGATGCGAGCTTTTTCACTACCTCCAATTTGAAAAAGAAGATTTGATGTAGCATTTACATTACCTGTTAGATTACCTGTGAAGGTTGTTGCTGTAACAACACCTGCGTTTCCTAACTGGATATTACTTCCTATATTAACAAAATCTCCAAACGTTCCAGTTGTTCCAGAAAAATTACCAGCAAATGATGTTGCAGTTACAATACCTGCATTTCCAAATTGAATATTATTTCCAACTTTTAAACTAGGGACTTCTACCTCAGATGAATAATTTACACCTGATAGTAAATCAATCGTGCCATCTGATGCAGTTATCTTATCGTTATTATTAACACCACTAATTACAATCGCCATTAGACTATGTTTTTTTAGTTATTTAGTTACATTTATCCCAAGCATGATGTGCTCTAGTACCATCTTGTAAAACATAATGAAAAAATATTTGATGATAATATAACTGTTTTGATTTATCGTGTATCATCTCTAATGCACCAGGCATCGCATCTCTCCAATGTGGTCTTTCAACTCCTTTATATAATACACCATCACCTGGTTCCATATTCACTCCGACAACATCACCTTTCTTTAAGATATCATCTTTGTACACATCTGGAGTCTTAATAAAGAATGGCCACATTTCTTTTATATTTGAACTTATGTGAATTGATATAGATATTTCACAAGCAGCACGGTCAGTATGTTTATCTAATTTTTGACCAGGAAAATAAAATCGATCATAATAGTAGGTGTTATATAATTTTCTTCCTATTATGCCTTCAAGTTTAATACGTATATCACTATGAATTTTATAATATTGTGGGTGAGAATATCTTGAAAGTGAACCTTCAACTTGTTTTTCAACTCCTTCATTATCAAATTGATCTAATTTTTTACCCCAATAATTTATTTGACCTCTTTCATCTGGTAGAGGATGATATAGTTTTTTAGGATCAAATATATTTTTTAAATACAAAAATCCATTATCATCAAAAGATTGATTACGAGTCCAAGAAGTTCCTGATTCTTTTAATTCAATTAAAGCGATTTCTTCTTCTGTCATATTATTTCCATCTCGGTCCTATACACCACCCAACAATAGACCTTCGTACTCCTTTCGTAACCTTTAAAACTCTATGTTGTGTTCTAGAATCAAACAATACTATACAACCTCTTTGCCTTGGTGCAATATAACTTTTTCCATCCTCATCTATAAATTGTACATTTCCTCCCTCATAGTCGTCAGGATCAGAGAGTTGTAATGAGAAAGATAATTTTCTGACATATTCACAATTCCTTTTTAAAAAATCTAAATGATTTTCTTGGTCATTGTGAGATTCCATTGACAATTTATTAAATGTGGGTTTATATAATGCTGGTACTCCTGCATCATTATGCCAATGATAATACTGTCCCTCACTATACTTTGTATATTGTAGATTATTTGCGTCAATACAGGTTAAATCATACAAAAAATTAGTTTGATTTGCTTTATTTACGTAGTGCCATAAAAATCCTGCTATCCAATGGTCACTAGATATCCAAGTATTTTCTGAATTTCTTTTATCTTTATTAATTGCATCACCTAATAATTTTGAATCACCCATCTGACTATCAAAATTTTCTACCAGATCTTTATCTAAAATTTTGACAATATCTTCTGGTAAATCAGTGTAATACCAAACGCTTTGAAATGCCATAAAAAAGAATATTCAATTCATTATACTCTGTATAATGATTTATGTCAACTTCTAATTTTTATTATTTAGAATTAATGAGTGCGTTTATCTCCTCTTCTGTTAATCCTAATTTTTTTAATTTTTGTTTCGCAGATGTTAGAGGGTCTTGAAGTTCCATCTTACGCATCATACGATAAAAATCTAATTCACATATTTTTTCCCTTATTATCTGATCAGGTATTTCAGGTTGTCCACACCAATTAATCTCAATAGTTCCATCAGTATGGGTGGTGACTGTATTATCTTTTCCACTGATGGCATAGATTGCTTCACCAATTTTATCAGACTCTGTTAAAGGATGTAAATCTTCAGTGAGTAATTCCATAATTAATTTTTCTTATAATGAATTCCAATGAAAAAACTTCTTGCATCACTTGTACCATTCGTGTTGCTTCGATTAAAATGTATGTTATTACTGTTAGCAGCGTGTGATGCTCCTGCCATTTCAAAGTAATAATTTTGACCAACTGTTAATCCTGAACAATCCATTAAAGTTGTTCTATTATGAAGCATATGATACCACTCTCCATAATTAGAATGTTGACCATTATACCTTATTTTTGTATCACCAGATCCGATTGATGTACTTGAACTCATCATTACATAGACAGTGGATCCGTGTTGGTAGTTCTCAGCATAAACATCACAATTCATATGAAAGAGAATATAATCATCAGTGCTAGTTGGAGTAAAAGTAAGATAATTACCACTAGCTATGTCAATATAATCAACTCTACCACCATTATGAGTTACAGTAGTGCCATTAGTATATTGCTGAATCTTGTGAATACTGTATGTGCCTGACCCACCATACTCTAAACCATTTGCACTTGAATTAACTTTTAATACTTGACCAGCTGTTCCGATTGCCAATCTCTGGTCTGCACTTGCACCTCTAACAATTAAATCACCTTGTGTTGTGGTTGGTGATGCATTTTGCCCTTTTGCAAGATAGTTCCAACTAGCGTGAGCTGTCCCACCTGAAGAAGGTGCATTACCTGTGGTTGCAGCAACACACATATAACTTGAAGTTACACTTCCATCTGTATATGCAACTACATCATCAGGCACATATGCAGTTCCACCAGCATATGTCCCTCGCCAATTAAATTTAATTTTGCCTAAATCTATCGTCGCCATTATACGGTCATTATTAAATTACCTGATGTATTTATACTGAAAGATATACCTGATGGTCCGATAAAACTTTCTTCAAAAGCAACATATGTTGCATTAGTAATATTATCTGCACCATTATTAGTAGTAGTCAAGGATAAACTTTTACCAATTCCAGTAAAACCATACACCTCTCGACTTGCTAATCCAGATAAATTAGAGCCATCACCAGAGAATGATGTTGCTGTTATAACACCCGTTGCATTTATTTGGTTAACCTCAAATCCTTGTGAATGTAAATTCTGTGTATGGAACTGAAGACCTTGTGTATGTCCTAACGTTAGTGCTGTTCCAACTTTGACTGTATTAGCATCACCATCTATTGTTGTTGAACTTGAACCAAAGGTTACAATACCTGTGAAAGTTGCTTGTCCATTTGTTTCAATTGTGACACCAGTTCCAACTTTTATATCTGTTGTTCTTACACGAAAACTTTCAACACTTGTTGAACCACCATCTCTAAATCTAAAAATACAATCACTAGTATAATTACTTGTCTTCTTTCCATAAATTGCAACAACTCCAGCACCACCATTATCATTATGAAATACTACACCTGCTTCTCCACCGCCTGTTGCATTGTAATTCTTTATATGAACCATCGCATGATTTGGCTGGTCATATAGTCTACTACTATCTGAAAATACACTTGTACTACTTCTATTTAAATATAAAGCTGCATTACCAGATGGACCTTGAGCTTCCGCACCTATGAATATTGTTCCCCCTGCATAGAAACGCATTCTCTGAGTATTACTCGTAAATATTTGTAAGTGATCTTGATTAGTTGGAAAACTAATTTTTGTAGTAGGATATTTTTGACAAGCAAAACTATCAATAGCATGAACACTAGTAAAAGTTCCTACACCAGCAGGTCCTATTGTTATTCCAGTACCAACTTTAATACCTTGTCGTGCTGTTATAACTCCGACTGAATCGATACTTGTTACATCCTCATAAGTTAGCACACCACCGACTGAAAAGTTACCACTTATATCTGCATTTCCATTAATATCCAATCCAACTGCAGTAACGATACCTGTAGAGACTATATTATGTGTATCGTAATTCTCGTTGGGTTTGATGACACCCTTTGTAATACGGGTTAGTGCCATCTTATGTAATCTCCATTATGGTTAATGAGGCATCTATACTATTGTTAGTGTCACTATTTACCGTTAAGGTATCTGATGTTTCTAAAACAACTTTGTTACCTGACATAAATTCCAAAGATGAACCTTGAGGTATTGGAGCATTCTTTAATAATTTTACATCGTCTGTAGATGAACGAGTAATTCCTACACCAACTAAACATCCAGAACCAGATGTATTTGCAAGAGTAATACCAATCACAACAGTTGTAGTTGCACTCGGAACAACATAAACATTCTGAGTTGTAATACCAACGTTCGCTTTTGTTTTTAATTTAAAGGTATTTGCCATGTTATCCTAATGCGATAGCGAGTGCGGTAGCATCTCCAGCAGCAGTTGCAGTAATTGAGACACCATTTATCTGCACATCAGTATTGCTATTTATAGTACCGTGAACATCCAGAGCATAAGAACCTGTAGGTGCAGTCGTGTTAATTCCAACGGAATTTGCTATACCAATAGCACCCGATGTATCATTAACCGTTACTAAACTTCCAACTTGTGATAATTCTCTGTTCTTTGCCATTATATTTTTTTAGTTATTTATGTGTAAATCAGGTGCAAAATAATTTATATTAACTACTAATCTTACTTTTTGATTTGAACAAGTTGAACCAGAATGTTTTATGTTTGAATCAAATGAAACAAATCTATTTTGTACGCTTTCAACTTTTGTTCCATCCTCAAAAATAGTATATCCATCATTGGTATTCAAATATAATATTCCAGTCTTGCAAAGATAAGGTAAATCAGTATGTAAACCATGTTCAATTATTTTAGGAGTTCTTGGATTCATATTGACTTTTATCTTACAAGTGGTTGCCACTGGTATTTTATTTACAAAATCAATAAAGTCATCATAAAAAGGTGATACTGGAGAATCATTATCATAAATCATATGTCCAAATTGAACATTGTCAAGATTAGAATCTGATGTATATACATCATCAGTTACGACCTCTCCATAAGTCCAACCAATACGATTACTTAAAAAAAGATTTTTTAAATTTTCACAATACTGAGAATCCAAGAAGTTGTCTTGAATATCAATTTTACTCATACTATAATTTTTAATTATTTATTAGTATCTTATATAAGAAAGTTGAATTTTACCATTACCAGTGTTATCAAAGTTTGCACCACCAGATCCTTGTATTTTAATTTTTGATAAAGTTCCTCCAGAAGGAGCTGTTCCCGTAACACGATGTTGGTATTCACCTTCAGTTTCCCAAGGATAACAGATACCTTCTGCCCACCAGTTATTACTATGAACTGGCTTCCATAAATGCAATCTTCCAGTTGGAAAATAACTAGAAGATCCTATTCCATTAAATCTTATTGAGGTAGTTCTCTTCTGATAATTACCACCAGGCTCATATGAGGCTGATATAATGTAATTACTTGTATTATATCCACCACTATGTCCTAATAAAAATTCTATTTCATTACTATTAGAATCAAAACTTAATCCATCAAATACAATCATAACCTCATTTACATCAGCTGGTATGTCTGTAAATTCATAACTTGAACCACTTTGTAGAGTTACGATAGATTGTTGTATCCAACGACCAACACCTCCAGTCATATAGATATTTCCTACCATTCCACCGTGAGATGTACACTGATAAACTAATTTTGATGGAGAATCAAAAGTAGGTGCAAAATCGATGTTACCTGTTGCTGCTCCGTTGTTTGTTACACCTGTACTATATGCTGAACCACCAGATGATTCACGAATTTGGAAAGGATGTGAACCACCTGAATTATTGATGAAACGATATTTTACTCCTCGTGTTAAAAATATATCTGGATTATCTGCTGTACTTACAACTCCATTACCTGCAAAACGATATGCAGAAGTTCCGTTTGCAGTCACAGTGTATACAACCTGAATGTCAGAATTACTTGGAGTTACTGAAATACCTGTTAATCCTGAACCATCACCCGTTACTGCAGTTGCAGCGAGAGTTCCAGTTACTGTGACACCTGTATTAGTAGTTGCTAATTTAGTAGATTCAGCATAGTCAAGAGTTGTGGCACCTGTTTTAGGAGATAAATTTATAGAGGTAACATCGTCAATTTTAAATGCAAGGGTAGATGAACCATTACCAGTTAATCCAATTGTATTATTGGAAAAATATGCCATACCTATTAAGGTATTTCCACTACTATTAATATAGTATCCATTATTATAAGCACCACCCTCCATACTAAAACCTGAACCAGCTCCAGTATATGGTGCATCAAATCTATGAGCAGTTGCAATACCTGATATTTGTATGTCACCCTTTGTACTACTGGAAATGGTAACACCTGCTCCAACAAGAATTGATTTACCAGCACCAACTACGACTCCACTTCTTGCTGTTATTAAACCAACTGAATCTATATTTGTTACGTCTTCATAAGTTAATGTTCCACCAACAGAAACATTTCCAGTCACAGAAAGAGTTCCACCAATGCTGACGTTTGTACTTATCGCAACATTGTTGGCATTTAAATTTAAATTGTTAGGACTTGTAATCGTTGGTGTACCTGAAGCACCAATCAGATTAACCTCCTTTACACCAAAACCCTTCTCTGCCATTATACTTTTTGATTATTTATGATTGTTTGAATGATATACCAGTGACTTCAACACCAGAAATTTTAACTTCAGCGTCTGATGCAGTCGGATCATATACAACACGATTTGCTGCACCACGATTATTGTAAGAGTCTCTCCAATATTCTGCATTGTTATCTGTTGGATATGGATTTGACCATTCAGAATTTGGAAGCATTTGTGATGCTTGTGTTCTAATAAAATCTTTCACTTCTACTGATGTTGCACTTGGTTTCGATTCTAAAAATAATGCTACAATTCCAGCAACAACTGGAGATGCTGCTGATGTTCCATTGAAATAACGATCAACAAAATCTGAATTGTATCTTGAAAAATTAATTTCAGTTCCTAGTTGATCACCATTCGCTGCTCTCATACCAGCGGACAATGTTTCATCTGCAGGTGCCCATACATCAACACCTGGTCCGTTATTCGAGTAAGATGCTTTTCTTTCTTGATAATTTGATTCAATAAAATCATCCATTGCACCAACACAAACTGCAGGGTGATAATCAGTGGTTGTA
>Ga0208749_1000338_pt1 | contig 11816 bp, 12 predicted proteins | sample Knorr_S15_td_DCM_FD_185601 | JGI IMG/M metagenome (GOLD analysis project Ga0208749, IMG submission 185601) | Marine microbial communities from Southern Atlantic Ocean transect - Knorr_S15_td_DCM_ad_63m_LV_B (SPAdes) (version 2) | ecosystem: Environmental > Aquatic > Marine > Oceanic | place... | reverse complement strand
GGACATCTGAGTGATTGCCTATCAAACTGAACAGAATTGTTGGTGGAATACTAATCTTCTCTCCGTGGAGAGTCGCGTCGTTCTTCATCGAATCCTTTCCACTGATACAAGGGAGGTTGTAAGCCCTGCATACATCGTCCAGTGCGCGATTCGCGCGAACAAGCTGGGCTAATTTATAGCGTCCATCGGGGGTTTTTGCTGACTCGACCGGGTCTGGCCAACAAAAGTTGTCGAGACCTGCGATTAGGTCCAAATCTACTCCGACGCAGACTGCATTTCGCAAGGCTTCGTCAATGCTCGCAGCGGCCATCGCGTAAGCATCGATATCAGAATAACGAGGGACAATTCCATTCGAAATCACTGCACCTTGAGTTTGGCCTTGAATCGGTGCGATTACAGCGGCATCGCCAGGAGCGTCGTGATTTACTCCACAAAATGGCTTGATGACCGACTGGGCGATGACTTCGTGGTCATACGAGCGTACCCACCATTCCTTACTCGCGACATTCGGTCGGGCCATCATCATAGTCAGCAATTCGCCCATGCCCACGGCATCGGTATTGGGAAAGGATATCGGCTCATGTTCTGGAGGAGTCCATTCTGATTCCAAATCTAGTTGAGGGCATCCCTCGTGCAAGAATTCGATAGGTAAGTGGGCCACAACATTCTCGCCCATTCGAACAACAAAGGCTCCTGAATCTGTGAATGTTCCTACTACCGTGGCCTCTACCTCATGCAGTGCCGCCAGCGCCTCAAATGCGGCGCAGTCATCCGGCCTCACTCCAACGGTCATCCTTTCCTGAGACTCTGAAACTAGTATCTCCCATGGGCTTAGGCCTGCTTGTTTGAGGGGGACAACGGCGAGATCTAGGTCTGCGCCTCCGGTTAATTCAGCCATCTCCCCCACAGAACTCGATAGCCCGCCGGCTCCATTGTCGGTGATGACTTGGATTAGCCCCTCGTCGCGGGCTTCGAGAATCATATCTATCATCTTCTTCTGAGTGATAGGGTCGCCGATTTGAACTGCGGAACTCGGGCTCTCTTCAGTAAGCTCTAGGCTAGAGAATGTCGCCCCATGAATTCCGTCCGAGCCGACACGCCCCCCGACCATGTATACAACATCACCAGGGGTGGGCGTTTTGTCGTGCGATTCGCGTCCGTCTGGCAAGCGGCGAGGCATGATGCCTACTGTGCCGCAATAGACTAGGGGCTTGCCCAGATATCTATCATCGAAGATTATTGCTCCATTCACAGTAGGTATTCCAGATTCATTGCCGCCCGCGCGCACACCAGCATGTACTCCTCGCATTACACGAGAGGGGTGGAATAATCCTTCTGGGATTTTTTCAGAGTAGTCGGGCGGGCCGAAGCAGAATACGTCGGTATTCGCAATCGGCCGCGCCCCTAGGCCCGTTCCGAGGATATCGCGATTTACACCAACGATCCCTGTCATTGCCCCGCCGAAGGGATCGAGTGCGCTTGGAGAATTGTGAGTTTCTGCTTTCATGCAGAGGCTCCAATCCTTATTCCAAGCGATGACTCCAGAGTTGTCGTGGAAGATAGAAAGCAGCCAATCGACTTCGTTTTGTATATCCAAAGTAGGCTTCATGATGTGCGTTTTGAATAGAGAATCTATTGTCGAATCCTCGCCAGTATCAGTATCGACGTGGTGGATTTTTGCTGCAAAAATCTTGTGTGAACAGTGCTCTGACCACGTCTGAGCAAGACATTCCAATTCTGCGTCTGTAGGCGCCTCGGCCGGCAACCCCAATGCCTCCCTCGCCTCGCGAATCTCCTCATCTCTGTAGTGTGCTTGAATCGCCTTCATTTCATTGAGATTGAGTGCGAGGAGTCCTGATTCTGATATCTCTATGAGGCGCTCGTCTGGGACTTCTAGATCCACTACTGCAGGCTCGGTCTGTTCAAGCGCTGGTTGGTCGGGGAAGTCTAATTCGGGCCACTGAGCGGCATCGCAGTCATCTCTTTTTGCAATCGCAGCGCGCTCTATCATGGGATTATGTAACTTGCTTGCAAGCCATACAGGATCTACCTCTTCAGGCACGTCCCAGAAGGCGTAGGTTCGACTCGTGGCCACAGCCGCGACTCCTGCTAAGTGGGGGAAAATTGTCAGTAAACCATCCAAGCCTGCCTGACCCGCATTGTCTGTAACGCCTGGTTTGAATCCCGCTTGGATTACTATGTGAGGCGCATTAGGGAATACGCTGGGATCGTCGAGTAGGTGCCCGCTAACACTGCCCTGCTCCATCACTGGATCGGCAAAGAGGTCGTAAACAGCCCGCTCTGACTCTTCCGCCGTGAGAACTGCCTTGACTTGATACCTCAGTATAACTCTGATAGCCCCGACCTCTACTCCGTAATTAGAGGCGAGCATCCCCTTGACGGAATCACCTCGTGCGTCGGGGAGTCCTGCAAGTTCACGTGTTGTGACTTCATAAGAGAAGACCGGGGTTTCTGCGCCCATGTTTCAACCTCGGTGAGACGGTGCCGTAGCATACCGTCAATGAACAAACCGGTGCAAGACATAGGCCTGAAAGGGCGATTACAGGGGAAAGAGTTGAGAGGTGTGGGGATTTGAAAGGAGGTGTAATGGAACGACGATCTGCTGTATTTCTCATCGGCTTCTTGGTATTTGTATTACTCATTCCAAGTCCTGTTCAAGGATTGTGTGTAAACGCTGAAGCGTGTGGAGTTTTAGGAGGTGTGTTTCTCTCTATGTTAACAGTGCCAATCTGTTTGGTACTTTTCGTTTTCGCGATTTGGCCGAAAACCAGACAGTGGCTAGAGTTCATGGCAGTATTACCTGGATTTATGGTAGTGCTTACGGGATATCTAATGGTGTTTCAAGTTGCTAGGTTTGATTTGATTTGGGTTCCTCTTATTCATGCTGGTCTAATGATTGCTATGATTCTTGTTGGACGATTGAAGGGAAAGACTTGAGACGGTCGTATTGGCGGAATGACTTGATGCGGGCCGAAGACCTTTGGGGTGCGCGCTGGGCTGACTGTGCCAATCCGTTGGCTCATCGCTACATGGAAACCGCCGCCAGAAAGCGGACATTGGTGTGTCTAGCTGCCGATATGCGCAGTATAGGTGAGTTGATCGATTTGGTCGAAGAAGTGGGGCCCCATATCGCTGCACTAAAGACTCATGTTGACATGGTGGACGATTTCTCAAGAGAGTCTTGGCAAGGCCTTGTCGACTCTGCAAAGAAGCACGACTTGTTACTATTCGAGGATCGAAAATTCGCAGATATAGGGAAGGTTTCTCAAAACCAGATGGCTGGCGTACACGATATCCGTTCTTGGGCGGATATTGTAACCGCTCACAGAATCTCTGGGCCGGATATTGTTGAGGGGATAGCAGCAGGATGGGCAGACGTAGAAAGAATAGGTGGTGTTCTCTTACTTGCCCAGATGTCTAGTAGCGGCAATCTACTGAATGCAGATTACACCGATGAAGTGATTGCTACAGGAAGGGGTTCTCCGAGTGTAATTGGATTCATTGGAAACGGTAGTTCCTCTGAGGAAGTCGCCGCATTGAGAGCAAAGGTAGGAGAGTCTCAGATGATTTGGACGCCGGGAGTGAATCTTACAGTAGGAGATGGAGATATGGGTCAAAGGTATGGGCATCCGAAAGAGGCGGTTCTCGCTGGCTCTGATGCGATTATTGTCGGTTCAGGAATCCATGGCGCTGATTCTAGGCAAGAGGTGGCGGCGGAGTACGCACGCGAGTCGTTCGAAGCACTTTGTGAGCGCGAGGGGCAATAATGCTCGAGACGATTTTGAATTTGTTGATTGTTATCGTCACTCTCTTATTTGTAGGATTCTTTTTCCTTCGTCAAATCATTAAGCGATGGAGAATAGGTTTGAGGATGGCCGCAGGTGATGAGAGTTTACTCACAGACCGTTCCGTGTCTGTGAAAACGATTACTGATGCGCCACAAGGTAGTGTGATTGTATCGCATGTTCCTGCAAAAATAATTGATGATGGGCAATAATTCAGTTAAACCGAACCAGTGACTTGGTCGATGAGTGAGTTTAGGTCGAGAATGCCGATGTAGTGAGCACCCCCGGCTGCTCCGCCTAAGATAATCAGCAGAAGAAATATTCGAATTATCCAACGCCCTTTTCGCTTCTTTTTTGTTGTTACAGGAGGCGGTGAGGGTTCGATAGGCTGGAGAGGAGGTAATTCGATCCCATCTATGGGTGGAAGTGGTGCACCTGGAGGCGGTGGCATTCCGGGTAAAGGAGGTAGTGCTGGAGGTTCCGGTTCGGGTTCTTCCAGTGTTGGGTATAATGCGTCCAAATCGGTGAGTCCTGGTGCTTCCGGGATTTTTCCCATCCATTGATTCCATGCTTCTTCGATGGAAGAGTCTGTGAATGGCGTCATCAAGACGCCGACGGCGCCGGCTGAATATGCTGCATCTTCGGCTATGTCCATTCGGCCGCGGCTGGATACGAATACTACGCGGGACTTTGGATCGGATTCTCTCATCTCCAAAGCCGCTACATGGCCGTCAAGGGTCGGTATATCTACTGCTATGAATACTAAATCGGGCCTCAATGCAACGAATTCGTCGACTGCCTTATCTCCATCTTTGACGACTTCGGCGTTCCAGCCTCTCTTGCGGAGGACCATCTGCAAACGGCCTTCTGTGATTGAGTTACCAATCACGATGAGGGCCGTCTTGGATTCATCCGCTGACATCTTCATGGTTACACAAGAGGTGTTGTTGAAGAAAGACGCGGTCAGTCTTCTTGTGAAAGGATCGAATCGATAAGCCAATCCGGCTCGAAATCTTGTAAGTCGTCGTAACCTTGTCCGACGCCGGCCAATACGATTGGGCGGCCTGTTGTATGAGCTATCGAAAGCGCTGCTCCTCCTTTGGCGTCTGTATCTAATTTACAAAGAACTGCACCATCAAAGCTGAGCATTCTCTGGAATTCTTTTGCTTGGATGACTGCATCGTTTCCAGCAAGTGCGTCCGCCACGAATAATACCAGATGGGGGCGCGTGACTCTGTGCACCTTTCGAAGTTCTTCCATCAAGTTGGTTTTGTTCTGCATCCTTCCTGCTGTATCGATGATAACAATGTCTTCTCCTCTGGCTTTTGCGCTCTCTAATGCATCTCTAGCAACAGCTGCCGCGTCTCCTCCTCTTTGACTTCGGATACAACGTACTCCGAGCCTGTCGGCATGATTTGCTAGCTGATCTATTGCGCCGGCTCGGAAGGTATCCGCGGCTGCTAAAACAACTGAGTATCCTTGATTAGTTAATCGATTGGTGATTTTTGCAGTAGTTGTGGTTTTACCTGTCCCGTTTACTCCAACCATCATTATCGAAACCGGAGTTCCTTGGTCTGCAAAGGAACTCACTGTTTTATCGAAATCCCAGTAGCCCGCCTCTAGCAAAGAAAGGAGTGCGTTTCGTAGAGCGTTCTCGATTACTTCTGACAAATCCGCCTTTCGCCCTATTCGGGCGCCGATTATTGAGCCGCGAAGTGTAGTCATTACATCGGTAACTGCATCATGTCCCATATCGGCCATCAATAGATCCGTTTCCAATTCTTCAAGGATTTCTTCCAGAGCATTACTAGCAGCAATCACCTTGCCCCCTCGTGTTAATTCTGCTTCGCCTAAATCTATCTTGAATTCTGCAGTTTCGTTCGCCACTAACTCTCTTCCGGTGGTACTAATCATTGGATTGTGGGGTGCTTCTTCTTGTGGTTCTTCGTCGGCCTCTGCTTGCGCTACTGATGCGGCTCTTTCCGCCTTTTTCCGGGATTTCTTGTCTGTTGGTGTAGAGAATGGGTCTTCGGGAAGTTCTTCGACGAAATCGTCCCACTGGTCCTCTACCTCTTCCTTGAATTGTTCAAACCCAGGTGGTGGTGGAGGGGGTTGGGCGTTCTTCGCTCTCTCTATTGCTTCCATCAGTTGGCGGCGTTGAAGTAGGGCTTCCTCGGCCTCAATAGAATCTTCTTCGACTGTGAAATCTTCCTCTTCTGCGGCTTCTTCGGCCTTCTTTTTGAAGCGGTCGAACAATCCCATGTCTTCACCTCCTCGGAAATTCAGTCATCAAGTGTGAACTCTGTTCCTCTCTTTCGTCGTCGGCGTTTTGGTCTGCTTTCGCTTTCTTCGGAGCTTGTTGCTTCTGTGGCTTCTGGTAATTCATCTTGTAATTCGGCGACGCCGTCATTGAATTGTGTTGCTAGTTCTATGACCAGTTTCTCAGTCTCGTCAAATTCCGATTTTAGACTGTCCATAAGACTCAGTAATTCTTGATTTCTTACAGACAATACCTCCAGTGCTTCTTCCCGTGTTTTTTCCGCTTGGATTCCGCTACCGATGTCGACTACGGCTCCGGCTTCTGAGGGTATGTCTGCAATGATTTGTACCCCCCCTCCTAGTGGGATCATTGCATCACTCGCTCCTGATTCGGGAATGGCTTCCAGTGCCATGATTGCACGGGCTTGTTCTTGTCTAACTTCTTCCAAACGAGTAACTTGAGACTCAAGAGATTGAAGGCGCTCGCGTTTGGCCTCAACCTGTTGCGCGATGCGCTGTAATTCTGCCCTGTCGGGGTTGCTCATCGGTTCGTCGAGAAGTCAGGGTGCAATGAAGCCGTCGATGATTCGTCGTCGTGATTTGTTTATCTAAGATAACTCAAAGCGCTGAGTGATGAGGTTTGTTGCCCTTTGCATGATTTGTTTGATGTTTGTGTCATCATTTTCTGGCTGTCTGGCAAGTGAGGAGGATGTTGATAGTGGACAATATATCGATGATGAAGAGGATTTGATTGATTACATCGAAGAGGGGATATGCGGCGATATTGATGGAGATGGAATCCCTGATTGCCCATTGAGTGGGTATATCGAAGGAACCGATCCTTGGTGGTGTACCTCAAGTGGAATTGGTGGCCATCATGTGGACGCTGCTTATGAGAATGCTGAGAAGGGGAGTCTTAGCGACGAAATATGTGAGTCTTTGACCTATGAGCTGAAGGCTGCGATTGAGTGGTCCCAGGAGTGGCCCACACTAGGAGACGCGGAGGCTGCTGGATACAGTATGTCTGTTGAATATGTAGAAGGAATGGGAACTCACCATGTTATGCTAAATGATTTCTCAATGGAGGACCCCGGTTTCGATACAGAAAATCCTGTGTTCCCAAGTACAATAATAGATTCTGTGTTTGAATTTGAAAGACCTGAATTCCTAATGTATGGAGGAGAAGAAGAAGATTCTGAACTCGTCGGTTTCGCTTGGTTCGTACATTCTCCTGTGGATAGTCCTCCTGAGGGGTTCTCGGGTGAAAACGACTGGTGGCACCGGCACGAAATCATGTGTTTCAGGCCTAATGATTTTGTATTCAGAGGAGAAGGTTTGAGTGACGATGTCTGTGAAGAAAGAGGTGGTCAAAACATCAATCTAGAGGAGTATTGGATGGTGCACGCTTGGATTGTTAGGCCTTGGTTGACTTTTGATGATGTATTCACCAATCATCACCCGTGCTTGTATGAAGAGGGGCCAGAGACGGACCCAGAAGCTGCATGTTGGTCTGAGAGCACTGAACATGTTGGTCATGAAATCTAATTTCTGCCTTGAGCGATTGTCCCGTTGTAGTCAAATAGGGCCCGTCTGTCGCCCGACTGCTGGAAGGATATCCGATGGGTAGGGTAGTTTGGTTCACAGGCCTCTCTGGGGCCGGTAAAACCACCATTGCAATGGCTGCTGCTGAGCGGTTTGGTTGTGAGGTTCTCGACGGTGATACTATTCGCGATTTCTTTGCTAACCACGACTTCAGTAGAGAAGGTAGAGAAAGGCACCTGCTAGGTATTGCCAAAATGGCAAAGATGATCTCCAAGCATACTGATGTCCTATGTTCTTTCATCACTCCTTACGAAGATGTCCGAGAGAAGATTTTGGAGATTCTTCCAGATGATGCACTAATGGTGCATGTCTCTACTTCACTCGAGGTATGTGAAGAGCGGGATGTGAAGGGGTTGTATGCAAAGGCAAGAACCGGAGAAATTACCAATTTCACAGGCATTTCGGACCCCTTTGATGAGCCGAAATGCGCTCATATTACCCTCAATTCAACTGGCGGAGAAGGTGGTTCGGTTGACGATATGGTCGAGCAGTTGGCTCACCTATTTGAGAAGAAAAAGGCGGTTCTACTTCCTGGCCGCTGGCAACCTCTCCACGTTGGTCATGAATGGTTAATTCAAAGAGAGTTAGACCAAGGAAAGAGAGTTGTTGTAGGTATTCGTGATACGCCCGTATCGGAGTCTGATCCTTACTCTGCTGATATGCGGAAGAGGATGATCGAGCATCGCTACGAAGGCGAGGATGTTGAGGCCTGGATTATGCCTGATATCGAAGCAATTTCTTATGGACGAAAGGTTGGCTACGATCTTCGTGAAGCTGATGATATTCCTCCTGAAGTATTCGCTGTATCTGCAACCGGAGTCAGGGGCGGAAATAGAGCGAATGTGTCTCAGAAAGTCATGGAGTTCATGATTGCTGAGGGTATTTGGGATGGAGAATGATTCGTGCTTGACCGATTCATTTTTTGGTTAATCGAGAAAGAAGTCGAATTGATTGTTAACTTGCTACTTTTGATGGTTAAGCACCCCGTGAAGTCGATCATTTGTTTGGCTGCCTTGGGTTTGTTAGTGTATTACAACATTTGAATAGCAATGCTGGCTATTTCATATTGTGACTGAGTCCTTCACCGTCCCCTTGTTTGTGTTGCCTATGGGTATTTTTCCGATGTGTAAGGAGCCGTTGAGGGTATTTGAGCCAAGATACAAACAAATGTTGGACGACTGTGTGCTGAATAATTCTGAGTTTGGTTATATTGCCGGAAATGTCGACGGGGGCAGCGAAAATGGTTGGAGTTTGCCGGCAGAATATGGTGTTCTTACCTCCGCAGAGAATCTTCAAGAGCAAGGGACAAATCTGATGTTTACTGCATATGGTGAAAAAAGATTCAGGGTTGTGAAAATGATTCCCGCAGCGCTCTCTGCCGAAGATTTTGGAGATGTATTTCCGTCCGTTGACGAACTTGTGGAGCGATACATTGAGGAAAACGCGGAAGGAAAATTGTACATCAGGGCCGAAGTAGAGATTTTGCCTCCTGTGGATGGTGTCATTGATGATGACGATTGGATGGATGTTTTGGAAATGTGGGCGTGGCAGATTGTTGAGATGTCTGGTATGTTTCGAAATGAGGAGTTGTCTCTATCCGAAGTTTTCTCGGTTTTGAAATCTGAGTTTGCACCTTATTCAGAGTATTCTCTATGGTTCGCTTGCCATTCGTTATTAGATTCCGTTGATGATCGGCAAACTGCCCTCGCTTCTACATCGGCAAGTGAAATTATGCAATTACTGATGATGACTGTTGCAGAAAAAAACACCCAATTGAGAGCTATTCGTTCAGTTATGGAAAACGGCTCGGAGTAAGTGTCTGCATAATCGTTAAGTTATATTGTCTTCAATCTCTTTCTTGTGTCAAAAGGGCGATTGCGGAGTCCGCAAGTGTTGGTAGAGTTCGCAAAAAGATACCCTGGCTTTTCCTTACTGGTTGGAATATTCGTTGGAGGATTCCTCTACCTGTCAATAGGTGTTGGTAGAGATGTCGTGAGTTTTTTGTTGTTTCTTGATGTGTTTTTGGCACCAAAGGATTGGGCTTACATATTGGTGCCTATTGTTTCCTTCTTTCTGTTTATTTTCTCGTTCGTCAAGAGAAATCCGTGGTTGGCCCTTCTAGCTGTATTGGGTTTTGTCTCTATAATCGCATATGACTGGCATACTGCGTGTGATGGATTGGAGCCCCAAGTATGCTCATAACTACGTAGTTTAGGCGGGTTGTATGGTTGAAGTGCCTGAAGTAGGTGCTTTCTTGCTCGGCGCGCCTAAGTGCGGCACTACTTGGTTGGCTGAAGTTTTGACGCAGCACCCCGAAATCTGTGTCTCCGACCCTAAGGAGCCGAATATTGTCGCTAGCCACAAAGGAACCTTTGGACGTGATGAATCTGAGCCCGATTGGGCAGAATATGCAGATTGTTTCAACGGAGAGGGTTTGCGGATTGATTGTTCGGTTCATGCAATGGCTTGCCCGGTTGCTCCTTTGCGTGTAGCAAATAATTGGCCTAATGCGCGCCTTATCATTTGTCTTCGAGAGCCTGTTAGTCGAACTGTTTCTCATTGGAACATGATTCTAGATACCGAAGAAGATCGTGAAAATGGTGCAGATTGGAGTGATTTTCGGTCGGCTTGGGAAGATTCTCGCCTATATGATGACACCTTGTATGGAGCTGCGATTACAAGGTGGTTGGAACACTTTGAGAGGGATTCGATTCTGTTGATTGAGGCAAATCGTATGCGACATGAGGCTTCTATGGTTCTAGAAGAAGTTTGTAATCATCTTTCCATCTCTTCTCACTCATTTGATTTGGATTCTGTACATAATGCAAATACTGCCGCGGACCGGCGGCCGATGACTGTGTTTGGCCGTCTTTTCCAATTCACTGCGAGTCTGCTACCTGGTTTCATCAAAGGGCCTATCGTCAGAAGGTTACAGAAAAGGGGTGTGAATGTGTACAAGATGCCTGTTCTGTCAAGCAAGGCCCCTGCAAAGAGAGAAATCACTGATGTACAAAGGAATTTGTTAGCTAAAGAGGTGAATGCTGATTTGGCGTTGCTGGAAGAGTCTACGAGTTTTGATTGTTCGAAGTGGCACATTCAATGACGAATTATTGATGTTGAGTCCATATCTCTGTCCATCGATTATCTGCGGCAACTAGGAAGTACGGATTCAGTACTTCTTCAACCAAGTCGTAGTCTAGTGTTTTTCCGTCTGGTCCAACCACTATACCTCCTGCGCCTGAGACTACAGCATGTGCGGCGGCAATATCCCAACAGGAAGTCGGGCCGAATCTCGGATAGAGATCTGCTCCTCCTTCGGCAACAATGCAGGCCTTGAGTGAAGACCCCATTCGGACTAATTCGTGTTCTCCGACGGCTTCAGCGAATGATTCGTCCTTTTCTCCTCGATGAGAACCACTGGCAACTAATTTCACCTTACCTTCAGTTGGTCGCACCATCATTGGGCCCGCCCCCTCTGGACCGTGTCGCTGGGAGGCCGCCAAGGCGCCCCCAAACCAAGTGGTATCGGATGCTGGAGCATGGACTACACCAAACAGAGGTTTCCATCTAGAGTCGTTACGCTGCATCAAAGCAATATTGACTGTAAACATTCCATTTCTCTTGATGAATTCCTTTGTTCCGTCCAATGGATCAACTAGCCAACATGTGTTACTTGACATAGGGTCGCCAACCCTGCCTTCTTCGGATACGATTGGGGTGGAATCGATTGATTGTAAGCCTGCTACAATTACTTCATGGGCTGCGATATCTGCTTTTGTTAGTGGGGATTCGTCTCCTTTCTGTGTGATTTCGAAGTCGTCAGCGTTCTCGTAGACATCCATGATTGCTTCGCCCGCTTGGATTGCTATCTCAACGATTTTTTCAGGGGTGAATGGTATGGACGGATTGGGAGAATTTTTGGTTAATTGTCTCTCTATATGATCTTTCAAAAGTTCAACAGAACCATCAAATGAAGTTAGTTCTTCATCTGTTGCAAGCATAACAAAACCTGAGCTGGTTTTGGCGACAATGCATGGTGTCTTTCCTTCCGTGGCCTGCTTGACTTCTTCGGGCCTCTCGTTCAAGTGAACTAGGTGAAATGGTATTTCTGAGGTTTTTCTCCATTCCTTCATCTCTCCCTTTTCCCTA
>Ga0208749_1000337_pt1 | contig 11824 bp, 9 predicted proteins | sample Knorr_S15_td_DCM_FD_185601 | JGI IMG/M metagenome (GOLD analysis project Ga0208749, IMG submission 185601) | Marine microbial communities from Southern Atlantic Ocean transect - Knorr_S15_td_DCM_ad_63m_LV_B (SPAdes) (version 2) | ecosystem: Environmental > Aquatic > Marine > Oceanic | place... | reverse complement strand
AACCTACAAATATGAAAATTATTGATGCACATAAAGGTTGCTTTGAATACACAACTTATTTTGAAGGTTTGGCCGGACATAGTTCCAAACCTCACCAAGGTGTTAGTGCGGTCGAGTACGCAGCAAGATATGTTAACAAACTCATTGAGCTTAGAGAAAAACTTAAAGATAGAGTTCCATCAAATTCTATATTTGATCCTCCTCACTCAACTCTTTCTGTTGGAGGAATATTTGGAGGAATTGCACATAACGTGATTTCAGATAAATGTCATGTTAAATGGGAAACAAGACCTGTGGTAAAAGATGATGCGGTATTTTTAAACTTAGAACTAGATAAATATGCTAATGAAACTCTCTTACCTGATATGAAAAAAGTTTTTCCAGATTCAAAAATTACAAAGGAAGTAATCGGAGAAATAATTGGATTTGATAGAGATGAAAAATCTGAAGCTTGTGAATTTGTTTCAAATATTACAGGAGACAATTCTAGAGAAGTAGTTTCTTTTGGGACAGAAGCAGGTCTTTTTCAAGAAATTGGCATAAGCACAGCTGTTTGTGGCCCAGGATCAATTGAGCAAGCTCATAAAATAGATGAATACATTAAATTAGAAGAAATTAAAAAATGTTTAAATTTCTTAAATGGTGTTAAAGATAAATCAATACAAAATTAAACAAATGTCAAAAAAATATCCAAGAAACATGATAGGTTATGGATCAAAAGAACCAAAAGTGGTTTGGCCAAATAATGCAAAGCTTGCTTTACAAATAGTTCTTAACTATGAGGAAGGTGGTGAGAATAATATTCTTCATGGTGATAAACATTCTGAAACTTTTTTATCAGAAATTATAGGAGCCCAAGCATTTAAAGAAAGACATATTAATATGGAGTCCATGTATGAATATGGCTCAAGAAGAGGTTTTTGGAGACTTCATAAATTATTTCAAGAAAAAAAAATACCTATAACTATTTTTGGAGTTGCAATGGCCTTGGAAAGAAATCCAGAAGTATGCGAGGCAATAAAGAATGGAAATTATGAAATTGCCTGCCATGGCTGGAGATGGATTGATTATCAAAAAGTAAAAAAAAGTACTGAAAAAAAAGATATGAAATTAGCTATTAAAAGTATTAAAAAAATTTTTGGCAAAAGACCTTTGGGCTGGTACACAGGAAGATGTAGTCCAAATACTAGGGACTTAGTATTTGAGGATGGTAAATTTTTATATGATAGCGACTCCTACAGTGATGATTTGCCTTATTGGGAATATAAAAAGAATAAAAAACAATTAATTATTCCTTATACTCTAGATAACAACGATATGAGATTTGCTACAAATCAAGGCTTTAACAGTGGAGATCAATTTTATACATATTTAAAAGATAGCTTTGATACTCTATATGAAGAGGGCAAAACTAATCCAAAAATGATGTCTATTGGACTGCATTGTAGGCTAATTGGAAGACCAGGAAGAATAAAGTCTCTTAAAAAATTCTTAGAATATGTTCTAAAGTTTAATGATATATGGATTTGTAAAAGAATAGATATTGCAAAACACTGGATTAAAAATTATCCAAGCTAACAGAAAAATGAAAAAAAATAAAATTATTTACTTAAATGGATTAATTGATTTAGCTCAGTCAAGACTGGGTTCTAAAATTGTTTATAAAACTGATGAATTTTTTGCAGCTGCTAAAAGAATAATTAACCCTTGGCCACCTGTATTTAAAGAAGGAGTGTTTGATAAACATGGCAAATGGATGGATGGATGGGAAACTAGAAGAAAGAGAACAAAAGGATACGATTATCTTATTTTAAAGTTTGGAAAGCCAGGCGTTATAAAAAAAATAGATGTTGATACATCTTACTTTTCTGGAAATCATCCTGATGAAATTTCATTACAAGCCTGTATTAGTAAAAAAAAAATACCTGATAAAAAAACTAAATGGATAACAATTATTAAAAAAAGTAAAACTAAAGCAAATAGCCATCATTTTTTTAGAGTAAAAAATAAAAATTATTTTACTCATATAAAGTTAAATATTTTTCCTGATGGAGGAGTGGCAAGATTAAGAGTTTATGGTTCTATGAAAACTAAAAATAAAGTTAATAATAAAATTCAAAATCTGACATCTATTGTAAATGGGGCTGTACCAATTGCTTGTAATAATGAACATTTTGGAAGAGCAGAAAACATACTTGCTCCAGGCGTTGGAAAAAATATGGGTGATGGGTGGGAAACTAGAAGAAGTAGAGGAAAAAATTTTGACTGGATAATAATAAAATGTTCATCACCAGGAAAAATAAATAAAATTCAATTAGATACTCATCATTTTAAAGGAAATTATCCAGACAAATGTTCTGTGCAAGCTGCTTACATTCCTAATAAAATTTCAGAAAAAAATATTGTTAATAAATCAAAAAAATGGGCTTATCTTCTTAACAAACTTAAACTCTACGCACATAGAAAACATAACTTTAACAACAAAATAATGAAAAATAAAAAAATAAATTATATTAGAATTAATATTTTTCCAGATGGTGGAATTTCAAGAATTAGAGCTTTTGGCAAACCTGAATAATGGAAAAAATTATTAAACCAATACCCATAACAATAGAAAATTTTTCTAAATTTGGAGAATTGATAACAACTGAAAATATTAAACCTCTTGAAATTAATAATGGTTACGCAAAAAGATTTGATGAAATAGCAAAACTAGATACTTCTAGTGAAAATGGTGAAACTACAATAAGTATCTTTTCCGCATTAAAAAGATCCTTTCCAATGAAAATTGATATGATGGAAAAACATCCATTAGGTAGCCAAGCTTTCATACCTATGAAAGAAACAACTTTTTTAACTTTTGTAGCTCCAGAGGGTGAAAAACTTAACTTAGAAAAAATTGAATCTTTTATAGTTCCCAAAGGGAAAGGAGTGAATTACAAAGCCGGTGTTTGGCATTTCCCTTTGATATCCACTGAAGATATGAATTTTCTTGTTGTTGATAGAAAAGGATCTGGAGATAATCTTGTAATTGAGAATTTGGAAAAAGAAGAAATAATATTAAAATATTAATTAAATCCACCAACAGATTTTATTTCAAGAAATTCGATTAAACCTTCTAATCCAGCTTCTCTTCCAATGCCCGAATGTTTAAATCCGCCAAATGGTGAAGCTCCATCAATTCCAACTCCGTTTACATCTACCATTCCTGATCTTAATTTTCTTGCAACCCTTTTAACTTTGTCTTTATCTTGAGTTTGTATGTAATTTGTTAATCCATAAGGAGTATCATTTGCTATTTGAATTGCTTCTTCTTCAGTTTCAAAAGGTATAATTGATAAAACTGGGCCAAATATTTCTGTTCTAGCTATTTCCATTTGGTTATTAACATTTGTGAATACAGTAGGTTTGACATAATAACCTTTTTCTAAACCTTCAGGTTTTCCAACTCCCCCGGCAACTAATTTTGCTCCTTCATCAATGCCTTTTTGAATTAAAGTTTGAATTTTATTAAATTGTGTTTCAGAAATTACAGGGCCTATATGATCTCCATTTTTATTTGGAGTATCTACTTTAGTTTTGTTTGCAAATTCTCTTACTTTTTCAACAGTCTCGTCATAAATAGACTTTTCAACGAGCATTCTTGTTGGTGCATTGCAAGATTGTCCAGAATTTCTAAAACATCTTAATACACTCCAAGATATTGCATCGGGACCAGCATCTTTAAAAACAATATTTGCTCCCTTTCCTCCTAATTCTAAACTAATTCTTTTAAAATCTTTTGCTGCATTTTGAGAAATTAAAGCACCAGCTCTAGTAGAGCCTGTAAATGAAATCATGTCTATTTCCGGGTGGCTAGTTAAAGCTTCGCCAGTTACAGCTCCATCACCATTTATTAAATTAAACACTCCTTTAGGAAAGCCGGCTTCATCAATCATCTCAGCCAATAACATTGATGAAAGTGGTGCAATTTCAGAAGGTTTTAAAACTACAGCGCATCCGGCTGCAAGAGCAGGAATAACTTTTAATGTAACTTGGTTTATTGGCCAATTCCAAGGAGTAATTAAAGCGCAAACCCCTTTTGGTTCATACAAGATGGTTTGATTTTTTTCTTCATTTAATACTTTTTCAAATTTAAAATCTTTTAGAATATTTTTAAATGATTTTATATGTGTTGCACCCGTTCCTGTTTGAAGTTGAGTTGAAAAATCTATAGGGGCCCCCATTTCAAGTGAAATTGTTTTAGCCATTTTATCCCAATTTTTTTTATAAATTTCGTATAATTTTTCTAAAAGAGCTAATCTTTCTTCTTTTGAAGTAAAACTCCAACTTTCATATGCTTTTCTTGCTGCAATTACAGCTGCATCAACATCTTTTTTTCCTCCAAGTGAAATTTCAGCACAAGGCTCTTCTGTTGCTGGGTTAATTACCGCAAATGATCTTGGTTCTAATGGAGAAACCCATTGTCCATTAATATAAAAATTTTTTTTATCCTGCATAATTTAAATTTATCCTATAGTTATTTTTTTGCAAACAAATTGGTTAATTCAAAAACAATTGTTGCTGCAGCTAACGAGGTGACTTCTGCATGATCATATGCTGGTGCAACTTCTACAACATCAGCTGAAATAAGATTTAATCCTGACAAACCTCTTATAACATTAACCATTTCTCTTGTGGTCATACCTGCAATCTCTGGAGTTCCAGTTCCTGGGGCAAATGCTGGGTCTAGGACATCAATATCAATTGATAAATAAAGAGCATTGTCTCCTACCCTTTTTCTAATTCTTTCGGCAATTTTGTCTGTTCCTTCAGTTTGAAATTCATCACAATGTATTATTTTAAAACCAAAACTTTCGTCATTCTTAAGGTCATCTCTGCTGTATAATGGTCCTCTTATTCCTACATGCATTGAAGCATCATCTAAAAATAAATTTTCTTCTCTTGCCCTTCTAAATGGAGTCCCATGAGTATACGGAGCACCAAAATAAGTATCCCAAGTGTCTAGATGAGCATCAAAATGTACTAAAGAAACTGGGCCGTTATTTTTTTTATTTGCCGCTCTTAACAAAGGAACAGCGATAGTATGATCACCGCCTAAACTAATAATTCCACCTACTTTATTCAAAAGATCAGTTGCGCCAACTTCGATCTGCTTAATTGCTTCCTCTATATTAAATGGATTACAGGCGATATCACCTGCATCGGCTACTTGCTGAACTTTGAAAGGTTCGACATCATAATTAGGGTGATAATTTGTTCTTAAATGTCTTGAAGCCTGTCTAATACTTTGGGGTCCAAATCTTGCTCCTGGTCTATAACTAGTTCCAGAGTCAAAAGGCACACCTACTATTGCTACATCACAGCTTTCTACATCTCTTAATTCTGGCAATCTAGCAAAAGTATTTGGTCCAGCATATCTAGGAACTTTTGTTCCGCTTACTGGCTGAATTGTTTCTTTATTTCTTTTTTTCATTTTATAAAAAACTAAGATAATATTATCTAAACGATTTCGTCTATATTTATTTAATGAGATTATTATTAATTTTACTTCTAACTTTACAGATAAATTCATTAAAAGCTGATGAAATTTTTAATCTATTAAAAATTCCAAATTTAGAGGTTTATAAATTAAACAGTTCAAATGGTTTAAAATATTTAAATGCAAAGAAAAATTTTAAAATTGGTTTTGAAAATAACATTAGATGCAACAAAACAAATAAAAAAAATTTGGATGAAAAATCTTTTATAATTTCAAAAAATTTATCTATATACGAAAAAGATTTTTTAAATAAAATCAATTTAAGATTTGTAGTTTTATGTGAAAATCTCTATATCTCTGAAGTAAATACTGCAGGAATACCTGACCACAAAAAAAGAACTTTAATTTTAGATATAAATTTTAACGAAAAATATTTTGAAAGAGTAATACATCATGAGCTTTTTCACATAATTCAAAATAAATTTGAAAGTATTTTTGATGAGAAAATTTGGTCAAATTTTAATGATAAAGCTTTTGAATATGCTGAATGCTCAACATGTTCTGACCGTCTAGGTTTAGACCTTTATAATGAAACAAATGGTTTTCTTACTGAGTATTCTAAGTCAATTGCATCAGAAGATATGGCTGAAGTTTTTTCTTTTATAATGACAGATAAATTAAAAATAAAAAATATTGTAAACAAAGACTCCATATTATCTAACAAAATAGAATTTATTAAAAATGGAATAAAAAAAATTGAAAATTTTAATTTGTAATGATTAAAGCAATAAAGACATCAGTTTCTGAAAAAATATTATTTATTTTTTTAATTTTACTAGGATTTTTTTCTTTTAGTTTTTTTTTTATAATAAAAAATAAATGTCTTTTTGTGGAAAGTATCGATCCTGAAAAAATTCAATTTACCAATCGACAAAATATTGCGATTATGAATGTGGAATGCGGAAACGTTATTATAGAACTTAATCCTAAACTTTCACCTAATGCTGTCGAAAGATTTAAATATCTAATACAAAATGAATCTTATAATCGTTCAGCTTTTTATAAAGTTATAGAAAATACTCTTATACAAGCAGGTGACCTAGAATTTGGAAATATTGATAACATTAATTATTACAAAGTTGGAAGTGGGAAGTCTGGTTTGGGCACTTTAAAATCGGAACTTAATGAAAGTTTTAAGTTTGATGAAGGTAGCGTAGTATTTGCTAGAAATGACGAATTTAACACTGAAGATAGTGAATTTTTTATAACATTAAAAAAAATTCCCTTATATGTGGGTGAATATACTCCAATTGGAAAAGTTATTTATGGGCTTGATGCTTTAAAAAAAATTAAAGTTGGTAACAAAGTTCAATATGTTTTAAGGCCAGATTTTATTAATTATTTTAAATTACTTGAATAATACTATTAAAAAAACAATTATTATAGCTGCCCCATAATAATAAGGCATCTTTTTTTTCCAAGAAATTAAAATATCTGATGCATTTTTTATCTGTTTTTTTGTTAAATTTTTTTCCATAAATTATTAGTTTACTAAAGGTTTACCTGTAGCTAGTGTATGTTTAATTCTTTCTTGAGTTTTGTTACTTTCTATAAGTTTCATAAAAGCTTCCAATTCTAATTTATACAAATCATCTTCACTAAGTTCCTTATCAACGCTAGTTTCTCCTCCACTTAAAACATTGGCTAATTCTTTTCCAACTTCCATACCATGATCTAGAATAACTTTATCGTTATAAAGTTTTTCTAAAAGCTTAACCATTTTTTCTTTAAGCGGCTTTCCAGATAATTTAAATTTACATTCCTTAGGTGGAGAAAATTCTTTATTATTTTCTAAAATTTCTTTTGAAATAGATAGCAAGCTATTTCTGCTCATTATTTTTTTATCTTCAGGTTTTAAATATTTTAGAGGCTCAGCTTCTATTGCTGAGGTAGCTGTTTTTGCGTAGCCAATAATATCGAATACTTTTAATGGAGCATAATCTGGATCATTTTTTGATTCTTCAGTTTGTGACCATCTCCATAGCATTTCCTTGCAGCCACCTCCTGCTGGTATTAATCCAACAATAGTTTCTACAAGGCCAACTACTATATTAGTATGTGATACAACAAAATTACTTTGACAAAGAACTTCAAAACCTCCTCCAAGAGCCAAACCGGATGGAGCTGATATTACAGGATGCTTCGAATACTTTAGATGTTTGCAAGTTTCCTGAAAGTATCTTACGAATTTCTCAATAGATCTAAAATCCCCTTTGTTAGCAAAGTTCATTGTATATGATAAATTAACTCCTGCTGAAAATTGCATTGCTTCATTAATTATTATTAATGGTTTATCAGTTGCATTTTTTAAACTATCCATTGAGTCATAATCCAATGCATTGGCTTTTGTTGTAAATTCAACAATGTTAAAATCATTAAACCTATAAATTTCAGCTGAGTTATTTTTGTCTATTTTTATTGCTTTAGGTTTAATTTTACCAAGTGTTTCTAGTTCAGTATATAATTGTCTTTCACCGTAAAAATTTTCATCTTTTGTTTTTGAAAGATTTTCTAAAAATTTATTATTTTCAAAAGAGTCAATTTTTTCAAAGAAATTTTTAACTCCTATTTCTTTTAATATTTCAAAAGGTCCTTTTGTCCAATTAAAACCTAATCTCATAGCCTCATCAATATCATTAAACTTATCAGTAATTCCCGGAACCAATGAAGATGCATATTTGATTATTTTTGAAATAACTGACCAAGCATATTCTCCATATTTATCTTTTCTATTAATCAAATTTACAATATCCATTTTTTCTGACCCTAAGTTAAATTTTTTTGAAATAGAATATTCTCCAGTTTCTAAATTAATTCCTTCTAAAACTTTTTTATTGTCAGTTTTATTCATTCTATAAAAACCACCTTTACCTTTTCTTCCTGTATAGCCAGTTTCTATAAGTTTTTTGACTAATGGTATTTCTTTTGCAACTTGTTGAAATTCATCATTCTCTGATAATTCTTTGATAAAACTTTTCAAAACATCCGCCATCAAATCTATTCCGATTAAATCATACAAGCCAAAAACTCCTGTTTTTGGTATTCCCATTGGTCTGCCAAAAACCGCATCGGCTTCTTCGATTGTCAGTTTCATTTTAAAGGCTTCAGTCATTGCAACTTGCATAGCATAAACACCTATTCTGTTTCCGAGAAAACCTGGTGTGTCATTACAAATTAACGTCCCTTTTCCTAAATCTTTTTCACAAAACTTTTTTAAAGAGTTTATTTTATTTAAATCGTTATTTTCACTTTTAACTATTTCCAAAAGATCCATATACCTAACGGGATTAAAGAAATGAGTAATACAAAAATCTTTTTTTTCTTCTTCCGAAAGTTTTTCAGATAAAACTTTAATTGGAATTGACGATGTATTAGAAGATACTATTGATCCAGATTTTCTCTCTTTAAATATTTTTTCGTAAATATTGTGTTTTATATCTATTCTTTCAACAACGGCTTCTACAATCCAATCTGCTTCACCAACTTCTTTAAAGTCGTCATTAATATTTCCAACATTAATATTATTTATTTTTGACTTATCTATTAGTAAAGGTGGTCTAGATTTTAAAATTCTTTCTCTTGCTTTTTCGCTTATTTCAGTAGTTAAATCTAATAAAACTACAGGAATATTGGCATTGCAAAGTTGTGCGGCTATTCCACTACCCATTGTACCAGAACCAATAACTACAACTTTTTTAATTTCCATTTTGCTTCTTTTTTAAATCTTTAATGTTTATATGACATCTTATAGCATTTCCATTATCGCCAATTTGCCACGGTGGTGTTTCATTTTTACATTTATCACCTAAAATTCTTGGACAACGTCCTTGAAAACTACATCCTTTTTCTGGAGGTTTGTCTTCAACGATATCTTCTGCAACAAGTTTTGGTTTTATATCTGGATCAGGTTCTAAAACTGCACCTAATAATACTTCTGTATAAGGATGTGATGGAAGTTTATAAACATTTTCAGATGGTCCAATTTCACACAATCGGCCTTGATATAAAACTGCAACTCTATCGCTTATAGCTCTTACAACTGCAAGATCGTGAGAAACAAAAATATATGTAGTACCAAAATCTTCTTTCAATTTTTGGAGTAAATTAAGAATTGCAGCCTGAACAGATACGTCAAGTGCTGAGGTAACCTCATCACAAAGTATTATATCTGGTTTTGCAGCAAAAGCTCGCGCAACAGCTACTCTTTGTTTTTCACCGCCAGATAATTGTCTAGGATATCTAGTCATATAAAATTTACCAAGTCTTACTTTTTCAAGAAGCTCAATGATATTTTTTTTTAATTCTTCTCCAGATAAACCAAAATATAACTTTAAAGGCTGAGCAAGAATTTCTTCAACAGTATGGTTTGGATTTAAGGATTCATCAGGATTTTGAAAAATTAACTGTATGGCTCTAAGATCGCTCGATTTTCTTTTCTTTAAATCATTTGATAAAATTCTATCATTATCAAATTTTATATTTCCTTCTTTAGTTCTAAGTAATCCAGCTATTGATTTTAAAATAGTTGATTTACCGCTTCCTGACTCTCCAACAAGAGCTATGGTTTCTCCCTTATTAATATCAATATTAATATCTTTTACTGTTGGATTTGTATCTGTAATTTTATTTAAAATTTGATCTAATAATTTTTGTTTTGCATAACTTATTGAAACATCAGTTAAATTTAATATTTCATTTATTTTGATATTTTTTTCATTTCTTTTTATATTTGTTTGTTTTTCACTTTTCTGTTTAATTAATTTTATATAATTAAAACATCTAACGCTTGTTTTTAATTCGCTAACATATTCAAGATCAGGTGAATTTATTTTGCATTTATCTTCGCCTAAATTACATCTGTCATAAAAACTACATCCTTTTTTTTTTATTCCTGGCTGAGGTTGGCTGCCTGGCATTGAGTTTGGTAAGCCAGCCAAAGATAGTTTAGGAATAGATTTTAATAGACCATAAGTATATGGATGAATTGGTTGTTTTAAAATATCTCTTGCGGGTCCCTCTAAAACAATTTCTCCCGAATACATAACAATAATTCTATCACTGACTTGTGCTATAGCCCCAAGGTCATGACTAACATAGACCATTGAGGTTCCGGTATCTTTTGCAATAAAATTTAAAAGTTCTAAAACGTGTGCCTGCGTTGTTACATCTAAACCTGTTGTAGGCTCATCTAATAAAAGCAAGTCCGGGTTACCTGCTAATGCCATTCCTACTGCAACTCTTTGTTGTTGACCGCCCGATAGTTCATGTGGGTATCTAAGCGCTATAGTTTCTGGTGACGGCAGCCTAACTTTATTAAGTAATTCCGAAATCTTTTTATCTCTTTCATTCTTGTTATAATTTGTGTGTAATTTTAACGCTTCATCTATTTGATAACCAATTTTTAAATTTGGAGTTAAAGATTGACCTGCATTTTGAGGTATCATGGCTATTTTTCTACCTCTAATTTTTTCTAATTCTCTATTATTCATTTTAAGAAGATTAGATGAGTTAAATATACATTCGCCACCCATGGTAAATAGACCTTGTTTAACATAACCCATCATTGCTAATGCAAGTGTACTTTTTCCAGATCCAGACTCTCCTACTATACCAACAGTTTCACCTTTTTTAATATTTGTTGTTATATTTTTAAGAATTGAAATCTCATGACCCATTTGGCTTTTAAAACCAATTGATAAATTTTTAACTTTTTGAATTATTTCTTCCATAATTTATACCGGGGCCTTAGTTGATCTATCAATTCCTAATGCTTTAGCAAATGCATCTGCAGTTAAATTTATTCCAATTATTAAACTACTCAGTCCAACTATTGGGGCAATCACAGCCCAATAAGCAAAAGACATTAGTCCTCTAGCGTTTGAAATCATCAATCCCCAGTCTGGAGTTGGAGGGCTTACGCCAAATCCCAAAAAAGACAAAGAGCTAAATCCAAGCAACATCCAAGACCATCTCATTGCTCCCTCAACCAGTATTGCATCTCTCACGTTAGGTATTATCTCGTTCCAAATTATAGAAAGGTTGCTATGTCCTCTAGCACGAGCAGAAACAATAAAATCTTTTGCAATTACATCATGAGTTGCCGCTCTTGCAACTCTAACTATTCCTTTGCCATAAAAGAAACCAAGGGCAGGAATTAAGACTTCAGTTGAAGTACCTAATAGAGATACTATTAATAACATTGCTAATATCCATGGGATCGATAAAAAAGCATCGACAATTCTCATAACTACATCATCTATTTTACCTCCAACCAACCCACAC
>Ga0208749_1000335_pt1 | contig 11838 bp, 17 predicted proteins | sample Knorr_S15_td_DCM_FD_185601 | JGI IMG/M metagenome (GOLD analysis project Ga0208749, IMG submission 185601) | Marine microbial communities from Southern Atlantic Ocean transect - Knorr_S15_td_DCM_ad_63m_LV_B (SPAdes) (version 2) | ecosystem: Environmental > Aquatic > Marine > Oceanic | place... | reverse complement strand
TATATCCATATCGTTATGGTAATCATGGTGAGAGAAAAGTAAATTTAGGTTTTACTGTTGAAACACAAGAAGATATGGATGGTTTTGAGGAAGGTGACTTTGTATCTAATTTTTTAAATAATGATTATGATAATGAATGTTTTGATGATCGTTTCTTTTATTATAAAAGTGATAGAGGAGAAGGTTGGGCAGAGTATGGTATGGTTCAATTCTTTAATCGTCAAGTATACATTGATGGGTACTTAGAGAATGAAGGATTTATTGCATATGCACCAGAAGATACTGAAAGACATCATCGTTGGAAAACTCTTGGATATAATATTGGAAGAGTAGATAATTATGCATATCATTTAGAGCATGAAAGAACACAAAACTCATGGTTTCATAATCCCCATATGCAAAGAAACAATCAGTTATGGGAAGAACTAAAAGTTTTAAGTAAAGAAGACTTAATTAAATATTATGAACAACAAGAGTACTATAAGAATAGATTATGAGTGATGTATATTTAAAGGCTTGGCATGGTGGTCTTGGAGATGCATTGCAGTTTTCAACATTACCAGAAGAGTTTGAAAAACAACAAGGAAGGAAAACATATATTGTTGCAGATGCACCTTTTAGAAATGAAGGTATCTATGACTTAGTATGGGATAAAAATCCTTATGTTCATGGTAAAAAATTTGGTGAATGGAACGCAGGTGATTTACCAAGTATTCCTTATAGAGAAGATGGTTTTCTTAAAGAGAATGGTACAGGAAATATGATCCCTAACTGGGAAAAATTTCATGGTCTTAAACCAACTAATAAGTATCCTAAAGTTTATTATGAACCAGAGAAAGATAAAGGTATAAAGGATCTATTCATTGTAGATTTTACATCTACTACTGTGAGTGATAGTAAAGAAGATTTAATTAAATCTCTAGAGCAAATTAGAAATGAATATCCTGATCGTAAATTTGTATCAGTTTACTTTACAGATATTACACCAACAAAAGATTTGAGTGACGACATTAAATTTGATGGATATATAGAAGTGGAGAATATTTTTCGATACTGTGATTTAATATCATCAGTATATGGATATGTTTCACTTCATAGTGGTGGAACACATTTGAGTTCAGCACTCAAAGAATATTCACCAGATCTAAAAAGCATTTGCATATTATCAAAAGAATGGTATAATGAACATGAAGTTCTAGATAATCATTTCCTTTTTGATAACATTGAATATTTGAAGTATTAAGATGATTGACCAAATTATTACACCATTGCCAGAAGTTGTAGATAGATATACAATTTGTCAATTAAAATTAGAGAGACTCGATCATACCCAGATTGATGCTGACTCTATGAAAGAACAACTTGAATATTATAAGAAAGGTATAGATTTTTCTAACACACAATTGATAGAATTATCTAAGGACTTATACAAGATTAATGGTAGAATCTGGGATACAGAAGGATCTATCCGTGCAGGATTAGATGATGAATTAGGTTATGATGAAATTGGTAAGAGAGCAGTGCAAGTAAGAGATTTAAACAGAGTAAGAATGAGTATAAAAAATGACATCACCGAATTAACAGGTGAAGGATTTAAAGATTGTAAAATGAATTACGCAGGAGAAGGATGACTAAAAGTTTAGTAACAGGTGGCGCAGGATTTATAGGATCAAATCTTGTAGACCAATTAATAGAAATAGGACACAAAGTTATTGTAATTGATAATGAGTATTCTGAAGCTCACGATCAGTTCTATTATAACGATAAAGCAGAATATCATAATCTTGATATTCGTGATGCTGCAACAAGATCCTTATATGATAATGTAGATTATGTTTTTCATATTGCAGCAGAGGCAAGAATACAACCAGCGATACTGAATCCTATTGAAGCAGTTAGTATTAATTCAGTTGGAACTTGTACTGTATTACAGTTTGCAAGAGAAGCAGGTGTCAAGAGAGTTGTATACTCTTCTACATCATCTGCATATGGTTTACAAGAAGCACCTCATGTAGAAGCACTACCTGATGATTGCTTGAACCCATATTCAGTATCAAAAGTAAATGGTGAAAAACTATGTAAAATGTATACAGATTTGTTTGGATTAGAAACTGTAATTTTTAGATACTTTAATGTATATGGAAATAGGCAACCAATCAAAGGACAGTATGCACCAGTAATTGGAATATTTTTAAGACAGTTAGAGAAAAATCAGGAACTTACTATCGTTGGTGATGGAGAGCAAAGAAGAGATTTTGTGAATGTTAAAGATGTAGTTCAGGCTAACATATTAGCAGCAACAAAAAAACTTGATGACAGTGCATTAGGTCAGGTGTATAATGTAGGAACTGGTATTAATTATTCTGTAAATGAAATTGCAAAAATGATATCTGATTTTACAGTAAACATTGATGCAAGACCTGGTGAGGCAAAGGAAACATTAGCACACATCAGTAGAATAAAAGGAACACTTGGATGGGAACCAACCATCAAAGTTGAAGATTGGATTTCAGAGCAATTAGCTCCTGAGATTATTCCTGAGAATGATAATCCACTTAGGAGATCATTTAATAAAATTAAAAATTGGTTATACGGAGAATAGAATGAACTGGCATCTTATATCATATGCAGATGACAATTTTATAGAACAACAAAAGTTTCTACATCAAACACATAAAGAAGGATTTATTCATCATCCTTATAATAGAAAACAATTAGAGACTACAGATTTCTATAAAAATAATCAAAAAATTTTAGACCAATCAAAAGGTGCTGGATGGTGGTTATGGAAACCTTATTATATTCTTGAGACTTTAAAGTCAATACCTGATGGTGATTATATAATCTATGCTGATTGTGGTGATATGTTTTCACCAGGTCTTGTGAACTATCTTGAACAAACTTTAGATGAAAATGATATATCATTATTGTTATTAGGTAATAATAAAAATGGTCAATATACAAAGAGAGATTGTTTCATAAAAATGAATTGTGATGAATCAGATTATCATGAAGCAAATCAACTTGAAGCAGGTTTTATGATATGGAAATCTTGTGATGAATCAATTAAAGTTGTTGAAGAATGGTTAGAGTTCTGTCTTGATTTAGATATTGTAAATAATGCACCTAGCACACTTGGTAAAGAACTCACTGGATTTGTTGGGCATTATAATGATCAAAGTATTTTGACTAACCTTGCTGTTAGAGATGGTCTTACAGTGGGTGGACAAGATTACAGAAATTTTATAGAATGTGATTATGATTATTGGTATGAAAGAGGATCCGCTGGTTATGGTAGAGAAATTGACAAGTTTTTATTACAGATAAAAGATGCATAGTATTGTTTTAACAGTTCATAATAAAGAATGGTTACTTGAAAAAGTTCTTGAGGGAATTTATTATAATACAAGGACACCTTATGAATTGATTATAGTTATTGATGGATGCACAGATAACTCAGAGAGAGTTGTTTGGGATACTCTACTTAGTACTCCTGTTGAATGGAAAATATTACATGCACCAGATGTATTTGAAACTAAAGCAAATAATTTAGGAATCAAAGCTGCAAAAGGTGACAAGATAATTATCATTCAAGATGATATGATTGTCAATGAGAAAGATTGGAATGTAAGAATGGAAAAACCATTCAAGGCATTTGATGATGTCTTTGCAGTTACAGCAAACACTGCACATAATTGGATATACAATGAGAATAGTAAGCACATTGGTATGGAAGAAAATCTTGATAATTGTTGGTGTGATATAATAGACCATGTTGATCATGCTAGTCGAACACATATTCTTCCAAGAGATATATTTGCTGTTAGATGTACTGCTAATCGTGGTCCTCTAATGATAGACCATAATGATCTTAAAAAATTAAATTATCTTGATGAAGAATTTGCTCCACAGGATATGGATGATCATGATTTATGTTATCGTGCATATAAAGAACTTGGTAAAGTTGTTGGTGCATATTGGATTGATTATCAAAGTGATAATGCATGGGGTGGTACAAGGGTATCAGGACAACCTGCACCTTGGTTGTTTAATGCACATCATAAAAACACAAAACTATTTTATGAACGTCATAAAGACCTCATAAATAATCGTAGACTAATTGAAAACAGGGAATTGTTATGAGTCGAATTGCATTAGATCGTTGGCAAGCGGCACAAACTGCTGAGTTTGGCCATCATCAAGATTTAAGATTAGAAGCATATATTACTGCTACAAATGTAATTGGAAAATATCTTAATATAGATTACAAAAAAGATTTTAAAGATAAAGTAGTTGTACAAGTTGGTGCAGGTCCCAGAGGATCTATTTTAAGTACTGAAGGCACATTTAAAAGAGGTATAGTTATAGAACCTCTTATTGATCGTTGGCCATCTAATATTAGAGAAGATTATGAAAAGGTAGGTATTGAAATTATTACAGCACCTTATGAAGATTTAGATATAGATGAACAGGTTGATGAGACTTGGTTCTTCAATGTTGTTCAACATGTATTTGATCCAAAAGAACAATTAGAATTAGCAAAGAAAACCTCAAAAGTAATTCGTGTGTTTGAACCTATTGGAACTGGTACTGATACTGCACATCCACATTACATTAGCGAAGAAACATTTACTGATGTATTAGGTAACTTCGGACAAATATTTAAGGGCGGAACTGAAGATGGTTTCTTTAGTTGTGACTGTTATTATGGGACTTGGAATGAATCTGATAACGTTTAGTTTATTTGGGGACAACCCACTCTACTGTGTAGGTGCAGTTGAGAATGCACGACTTGCAAAAGAAATATATCCTGATTGGACTGCAAGATTTTATGTTGCACAAGATGTACCATCAACATATCTTGACGCCATCGAAGAATATGGTGGAGATATTGTTTATTGTGAAAAGAAAAATTCTTATGATGGATTAAATTGGAGATTTAGACCCCTTCATGATCCTGACGTAGAGTATTGGATAAGTCGTGATGCAGATAGTCGTCTAAGTTGGAGAGAAAGAAATGCTGTAGATGAATGGATGGAATCTGATAAAGCAGCACATCTTTTAAGAGACTGTCATAATCATGGTTATACAATCATGGCAGGTATGTTTGGTATTAATAATAAATTATTTCATGAAAGATATGGAATGATTAATTTAGATAATATTAATGCAGATTATAGAGAAGCAGATCAAACTGTACTCGAACAACATCTCTGGCCATTGATTAAAGATGATCATGTTTGTCATGATCATTGGAAGAACTCTGAGATTGTTGGTAAACCAACTTATCAATTAGGAGATTTTGTTCATTATAGTAAAGCATATGGTGTTGGTTTAGAATACTATCTAAAAGAAGGTGTATATCAAACTCTAAGTAAAATATATCCAGAGAATCAGGATAGTCGTCCATTCCCTCCACATGAACCTATGGAACATGGTATTTTTGTAGGACAAATAATAGAAGAAGATGGTAAACCTAGAATGAATATGGATGTTCGTTGGGAGTATGAACTAAGAGGTTTACCCTATGAGTAGTTTCCATATAATTGGAACAGGTGCTTGTGGGTTTTTAAGAATGAATTATATTTTAAGGGATTATATTCCTTTAAGATATAAAGGAGGAAGAGGTAAGTATCAAAATAGTTTTGAAAACTGGAGTGATAATGAATTAATATGGGACTCTGAAAATCTCTCTAAGGAAGAGAGGTTGAGGAGGGTTTCTTTGCAAGGAACAACAACCAATATTACACATTCTTATATTAAGTACATACCAGAGTTTGTTGAACTATATCCTGATATAAAGTTTTTGTGTTTGAAGGGGGAGAAAGAACATTCAATTAATTCATTAGTGGTTTCATGGGGATACAATAATCCTTGTTATGTAAAAGATAGAAGTTTAGGTATAGGTCATAACAGATATGCTGTAGATCAGTTTCCTGATTATAGTGATAGTTTAAATGAATTTTATGCCACTACAAAGTACTGGGAAGAATATTATGACATTGCTGAACAGTATCCAGACAATGTTATTTTAGTCGATGCTCCAAGATTTTTTAGTGATACTCAATACAGTACTGATGTACTATCTAAAGTTAATTTAAATGTAGGTGACAAAACTTATATTCCAGTAGATTTTAATAGTTGGGATATAACTACAACTCTTCATGGTGGATTGGGAAATAATTTATTTCAAATGGGAGAAACAATATCATTTTGTAAGAAGTATAATTTACCTGATCCTTTCTTTGGTACATGGGATTTATGGGATGGTGGTGGTAAATATCCTTCACCTTATAATGCAGACAGATTATTGGGTGGCCACGATGGTGGACATGAAGAAATTGAATCTGCTTTTATAAATCTTAATTGGAAAAGAAATTTAGAAGCATCTTTTGATACTAAATTTATGATTAATGATATGTTTAGATTTGGTAGAGTTGGTGAATTAGATTATGTAAGAGAAACATTATCCACTACAGAAACGTCAGTTCCAAATACAGCATCTCTTCATTTAAGATTTTGTACTCGTGGTGCTGATGATCATGTCAATGGATATGTTGATGACTCTTTTTACATCGAGTGTTTAAAAAGAATACCTGAGAACGTATTGATTTTTATTTTCTCTGATGATAATGAAAGAGCAAGAGAGAAAATGAAATGGTTTGACGAGACATTTCCTCATGCATTTGTTATAATAGAGGATGATGCTTTCCTATCTTTAAAAAAGATGGTAGAATGTGAGTATCATATACTTCATGTATCAACATTTAGTTTCTGGTCTGCATTTCTAGATACTGAACAACCTAATAGTAAAGTATTTTACCCTAAGTCCTTTACAAACACCCATAGTTCGTCTATGATACCTTATAAAGAATGGCAAATGATTTAATGGATAAAAACAAATCTGCATTTAAATTAAAAAATATAGGACCGATATATTATATCAATCTTGATGGTCAACCAGAGAGAAAAGAATATATGGAAGAACTCTTCAAGTATTGGGAGATTGAAAACTATGAGAGAGTGTCTGGATATGATGGTCGTGACGATGATCTAAGTGATATATTAAAAGGTAGATACCCAGAGCAGATGACATCAGGTGAGGTTGGTTGTACGACATCACATCTTAAGGCTATCAAACATTGGTATGAAACTTCTGATAGTCCTTATGCTGTCATCATGGAAGATGATATAGATTTAGATATTGTAAGGTGTTGGAATTTTAATTGGAGTAATTTTATATCAAAAGTTCCTTATGATTGGGATGTGATTCAATTAGCAATCATATGCACAGGTGGACTACACGTAACTTTGCATCGTAGATTTGTAAATGATTTTTCAACTGCTTGCTATATTATTACCAGACATCATGCAGAGAAACTTATAAGGTTACATTGTAGAGGAGATAAGTATAAACTTGATAATGGTGTAAAACCAAGAGCAGTGGCAGATGATTTGATATACAACTCAGGTAACACCTATGCAGTTCCCATATTCTTATACAAAGTACATATGGGTTCATCCATACACCCAGAACACGTAGATGCAATACACAAGGCAAGTTATAATGCACTGACAAACTGGTGGACGCAATCTGGTATAGATGTTGACATAGAGAAGTTAATGAATTATGATCCGTATTTGGGTCGTGTGACAGAACCTGTACAGCAGCAACAATAAGAAATTCTAATGGGGGTTATAAGACCTCCTTTATTTTGTCTGTGAGTCCATACTTTGAATTGTAAAGAAATTTGACAAAATTTTATATTTGCTATATAATTATGTTACGTTTCTTAACAAAACTTAAATGACCGTTACAACTGAATCAGGCGGAAGACAAAATGCTTTCCCCAATGAAACTCGTCCTTACATTGATGAGAGTGTATCATACGAAGGTTATCCACAGAATGCAGAAAAGGTTAATGGTCGTTGGGCTATGATCGGTTTCGTTGCATTGATAGGTGCGTATGTAACCACAGGACAAATCATACCAGGTATATTCTAATGAATTACTGGAAAGAAGCAGAACAAATGAATGGTCGCCTTGCGATGATGGGTTTGTTCGCATCCGTAATTAATTACGGATTTACTGGATGGATTATTCCAGGCATTTTTTAAACAATACACAAGGTAAACACAATGACACCAGAAGCAGAAAGATTTAATGGTTGGGCAGCAATGCTTGGCTTCGTAGCAGCAGTAGGAGCATATGCTACAACAGGAAACATCATACCAGGCATATTCTAAAATGAAAAAAGAAATTACAAAAACAGTTGAGAAAGAAAAGGCTGTTGCAGAAACAATCAATGGTAGATTTGCCATGCTTGGCATCATCGCAGGATTAGGTGCTTACTTAACTACAGGTCAAATCATTCCAGGTTTCGTATAATGAGTAGACAGCCAGTACCTTTTAAAGTTGTGCCATACATTTTTGCATTGGCAATTGCGTCCAGTACCTTTACTAGTGTATTGGTGTAAAACTTTACAAAACTAAATATTATTAACAATTGTAAACATAAAACATATAATGATTGATCTTCAACTTGCAGCAGATTCCTTTCCGTTATGGAAAGCCATCCTATGGTGCTTCTATCCAATGGGTGCTCTTCTCGCAGTTGAAGTTTTTTTACGCTCTTTTAATGATGATGACGATGATGATGAAGGAGGTGGTATAATGACACCTGTATATCAAGGAACGTAATGGATTGGAATCATTCTTACTGGAAATACGCCGAACTTGTTAACGGAAGATTAGCAATGGTCGGTGTGATCATACTTATAATCAAATGCCTCAATTAACTTTTCTTCTTGCTGTAGCTGCATATGTTGTACTAAACGCAGGACAATACGTATATTCATAACAAATAGCTGAGGAGCACAAGCTTAAATGACTCAATTAAAATTAAAATTTATACAGATACCCGTATCTGCTCATGGTATATTAGAATTTGGATTCTTTTTAGCAGTGGGTATTACTGCAGGATCTCTTGGACTAATCTAATGAACCCATCTCACATCTTACCGATGTTCCTAATGATATTATCTGGAACAGTTATGATAACAACATTGTTTGTTGTGATGATGGGTGCTATGATGGAGACATAAATACTTAAAACTATCGTTATTGATGTCTCGTTTTAAGAGTATAAGAAATAAAATAATTAAAAAATCTTCCGTTTCAATTAACGAGAAGATTGCTGCGCTGAATAAAGAATTAGAAAAAACTGGCATATCAAATGTGTCAGAGATGATGAGGACAGATAACGTTTTAAGTACTTCAACATTTGTTCCAGAAGTTCCAGAAGTAACAAGTGAAGTCCCAGATCCTAATCCTGATAATGGTATTACTTCTGATGACTGGGAACAACCACTTGGTAATGATGCTGATGGAAATGCTGCATCAGCAGCACCCACATCTTTTCCTAAAATATGGACTAACGCAGGATATTTAGATCCAACGGATGGATTATTAAATAAAAGTGATTTAAATGGGGATGGAGCTAATCATCCAATATATGAATTTCCTCCTTGGACTAAGGGACCAGTTCCTGCAGGTAGTATAGGTGGTGTGCAAATTGAAGTTGGTGGTATGAATCCAGGTGTTGTAAGTGGAACTCTTAGTAGTGATGGATTTACTCAGGATGATCCTCGACAATATCCAACTCCAAATTTTAAAACACATCCAGATCAATTTAAACCAGTAAATTATTGGGTGCCTTTTAGTATTTTTAATCCTTTCATTGACTCATATTGGCCAAATAATTCAGCGGGAAATACACCACAATATCAAGGTATTGTAAAGGGAACCGAGAGTGGTTCGGGTGCAAGTGCTCCAATGGCACTTTTTACAGCATATGTGTATACTGGTGGTGGAAGAGCAACATACGTTTCACAAGAAGGAAGACCACCAACCACTAAAGACCCAATAAAAAGAGGTCTTGAAGATGAACCAATATATCCTGGTCCAATTGAGAGTCTTTTTGAATTAGGGAAGAGAGCATTTGAATGGTTGTTTGGTAAAGCAAAGAAAGAAAAGAAAGAAAAGGATTATGAAAAAAATAGAAGAAAAAATAGACCAAAACCTGTAGGAAGTGAAACAGAACCAGATCCAACTGAATCAGATTCTACTGAAAAAGATTATGAAAAGAATAGAAGAGAGAATAGACCAGAAGTAACTGGAGAAGTGGGTAAAAATTTTGCGAATGAAGTAAAGAAAGTTGCTGGAGAAAAGTTAAAAGAATTGGGTGATTTTTGGAAGGATGTTGTGAATACTGCAAAAACAATTAAGAGTACTGTAGATTCAATTCCAACTTCTGGAAACGCCTTGGTGGGTTGGGCAAAAAATAATAATCCAGATGATCCAGATTATAGAAAAAATGATCCAAGATCTCCTAATTATGAAGGACCACTTGAAGCAAAGACTAGTTCAAAATGGAAAAATGATGTTGGTAAACAACTAAAAAAATCATTACCAGATAAATCAGATTATGAATTTGATGGTCAAGAGGGTCCTACATGGGAAGAGAGACTAAAAAATTCAAAGGATGGAAAAGTTAAACTAAATGATTATGAAATTAAAAAATTAAGTGATGAAATGTCACCAGGTGTTAATGGTGATATGAGATTTCACACATTATTTAATAGTTTACCACCAGAGGTGACAGAAGTTACAATTAATTCTGAGGGTGAAATAGAAATTGAATCAAATTATAGATTTACGGATAGAGATGATGTAAGTTCTGGTGGTCCTCTCATGAAGAATTGGGTCAGTGGTATTGCAGAGAGAGATAAAACAGGTGATACTTTTCCTTTCTTAGATAAGGAAAATGGAAAACCAATAGGAGATGTTCATGATATTAATTTAAAATTAAAATTAAATATGAATGGTGGTAATAAAAGTAACTGGCCACGTAAAGAATTGCAAAAAGAGTCATACATCACAGAAGGTGTTGGTCTAGGACTCTATGAACCAGAGGCAATGAATGTTGATCTATCGGATATAAGAAAAGGTGTAATGCCTGAGTATCCTAAGAAACCACCTGCAGAAATGATTGATGGTTATCATGAAAAATCTCCTTTAAGACCAAAACCATTAGAGAATGAACCATATGTTAAGATATCCAAAGCAGATTTAATTCGTAATCATAGATTAAAACAGAAAGAAGCTGATGAGATGATGGATACAATTAATATGATGAATGCATATATTAAGGCACATCCAGAAGATTTAATTCATGCACAGATGAGATACCCTAAAGATGATCCAAGACTTGCTGAATTAAATTGGAAGATGGATCAGATGCTTGAAGCAGGTGAGGAGTATCTTGATTCTAATTTTAAAGAGAATCAAACTTTATATAAACGTGCTACAGATCGAACAAAGAAAAACATTAAACTTACTGATCCAGAATATGTACAGAAACATTATGATGAACTTCGAGGAACTCCTAAACCAAAGAAAACAAAGTTAGTTGGTAGATTGGGTAAACATTTGAATAAGTATGAGTCAAAAAGTTTATTCAAACACGTTAATTCAAAAAACTTTAAGAAGATTAATGAACAAAAAATTGAAAGAAAAGAACAAGTAAAACAAATACAAAAGGAAATAAAAATTGAATCTGAAGAGAAGAAAAATGATTGGAGAAAAGATTTAGGTAATAATACCTATTGACTTTTGCTTAACATTTCGTTACTATAAATAACGAAAGGTGTTCTTTTGAACATATACTTGCTCCCGTTTAACCAAGACCTATGGGAGGATAAATTACGTCTTCATATCCAGTAGTGAGGGATTACTGGAAATAAGTTTCGCATCTACCCTTGGTGCCCTACTTAACA
>Ga0208749_1000334_pt1 | contig 11878 bp, 10 predicted proteins | sample Knorr_S15_td_DCM_FD_185601 | JGI IMG/M metagenome (GOLD analysis project Ga0208749, IMG submission 185601) | Marine microbial communities from Southern Atlantic Ocean transect - Knorr_S15_td_DCM_ad_63m_LV_B (SPAdes) (version 2) | ecosystem: Environmental > Aquatic > Marine > Oceanic | place... | reverse complement strand
GTTCAAATGAAAATATTATGCCATCTTCAATTGAAGCTGCAAAAGTAGGAGTTACTACAGGAGAATGGGCTGAAGCATTAAGAAGTACATTTGGAGAATTTAAAGCTCCAACTGGAATTAGTAGTGGTATTCAATCAAATGGAAGCGATGAATATAGCGATGTTAGAAAAAGAGTAGAAAAAATATCTGATAAGATTGGAAGAAGAATTAAATTTTTAGTAGGAAAACCTGGTCTTGATGGTCACTCAAGTGGAGCAGAGCAAATTGCTGTTAGCGCAAGTGACTGTGGTATGGATGTTTTATACGAAGGCATTAGATTAACCCCTGAGCAAATTGTTAAGTCTTCTGTAGAAGAAGATGTTCATATTATTGGCTTATCAATTCTTTCAGGTTCGCACGTTGAACTTGTTGGAGAGATTATGAAGGAAATGAAAAAAAATAAGATTGATAATATTCCTGTTATTGTTGGTGGTATTATCCCTAATGAAGATGAGAAACTATTAAAAAGTAATGGAGTAAAAGCAGTATATACTCCAAAGAATTATCAATTGAAAGATATAATGAGTGATATCGTTGGTATTGTAGAAGGCAATATTAATTAATGTCAGCTTTAGAAGGTCCAATTGTAGAACCTCAAACTGGCGAGAAACCAGAGCAACTAATTATTTTTTGTCATGGATATGGTGCCGATGGAAATGATTTAATAGGTCTATCCAGTTATTTCCAAAAGATATTACCCAATGCTATTTTTATGTCTCCTAATGCTCCTCAAAAATGTGATTTAAATCCTCTAGGGTATCAATGGTTTGATTTTCAATCAGGAGATCCTGCCTTGATATGGAAAGGAGTTCTAGAAGCGGCTAGTGTTTTGAATTCATTTATTGATGAACAACTCGAGAAATATAATTTGAGTGATGATAATTTGGCTTTAATTGGATTTAGTCAGGGAACAATGATGTCTTTACATGTTGGTTTAAGAAGAAAAAAACCTATGAGAGCTCTTATTGGCTTTTCAGGAAAACTAATTGGAGAGGAATTGCTCAAGGATGATTTAGTTTCAAAGCCACCTATTTACCTTATTCATGGGGAACAAGATCCCATGGTTCCTCATCAAGAAACAATAAATGCTGCAGATGTTCTTCAAAGACATGATGTTGAAGTTCAAAAACATATATCTCCTAATACTCCCCATTCAATCGCTGAAGACGGACTAAAGATAGCAATTGATTTTCTTTCAAGTAAATTTTCATAATTGATTATTAATTAAACTAATTTATTTTTTGGAATTTATTTAAATCTTTAATATATTATTTCATATGGAATCAACTGTGCCCCTTGAGCAATGTCCTGCGTTAGTTTTGAATTCAGATTTTAGACCTCTGAGTCATTACCCTCTCTCAATATGGTGCTGGCAAGATACTGTTAAAGCTGTTGTTCTAGGGAGAGTAAATATTGTATCTAACTACTCAAGGCAAATAAGAAGTCCAAGTTTTGAGATGCATCTACCTAGTGTAATAAGCCTTAAGTCTTACATTAAGCCAAACAGGAATCCAATTTTTTCACGCTTCAATGTTTTCTTAAGAGATAAGTTTAAATGTCAGTATTGTAGCTCCTCTAAAGATTTAACATTTGATCATTTAATTCCAAGATCTCACGGAGGTGAGACTACCTGGGAAAATATTGTTACTGCTTGTTCTCCTTGCAATGTAAAAAAAGGTGGAAAAACTCAATCTGAATCTGGAATGAAACCTTTTAATATCCCAAAAATTCCTACAATGATGGACTTAGATAAATGCGGAAGATCTTTTCCTCCAAATTTCTTACATGAAAGTTGGATGGATTTTTTGTATTGGGATATTCAATTAGAAAAATAACTATATTCTTTCAGCAAGGAAAATTGCAGCTTTAGTAGTATTGTTTACTATTGTTCGAAGAATATTATAACCCGGAGCAGTTTGAGAACCCATGTTTATAGCGGTGTTTTTATGGCTGATCTCGTCCTCTTGAAACTTCATTATTTTCTTTTTAATCTCATTATCAATACCGTCTAATTGATCAATCTGATTATTGTAATGATCTTCAATTATTTCTTCAACTGCTTCAGTACATACGTACGCTGCTTTTCTACCCAGTAAAGCTGAACCAGCACCCATTGCAAACGCCCCAACTTCAAATATAGGCGCCAATTTTGTAGATTGAACGTTTCTTTCGTTAGCTAGATTATTAAAGTAATCTAAATGCTCTTTTTCTTCTTCAGCCATTCTAGAAACTTCTTTAAGATCCTCATGATTTTTTAGAATCTTAAATATTAATTTCTGGCCTTCATATATCCGTTGTGCTCCAACTTCTCCAGCTTGATCAACTCGAATAATTTTTTCTATAATTTTTTCTTTTGCATTCATCTTTTATAAGACATTAAATATATATTAATAATTAAAAGTAAAGCTAATGCTACAAAGTTTGATTCAGCAATAGAAATGAAATTAAATAAAAGTACTGGATCATCACAACGAATAAGAGGTGCATTTTCTAAAGCAAGAAGAAGGCTTTCAGCATTATCTATGCCTGATAAGGAAGCTGAACATCCAGAAAAACCGTCAATAAAACCTCTCTCCGTTCCTACATGAATGAAAGAATAAATTAATGCTGCAAATATCACTAATAAAGATAAGTATTTTATTATGTTGCCAGACTTAATTTTATTTTTATCTGATGTTCTTATGAAAACTAAAAATATTAGACTTAATAGAATCAAAATAAAGTATGGATAACGTTCGTTAATGCACATTTCGCAAGGCTGCATACCTAATACGTACTGTAAGAAATATACTACTAAAAGAATTACGGTTGATGTAATTAGATTAATAGTAAAAACATTGTGATTTTTCATTGTAAATAAAGTCTTGAAATTAAATATATTAATAGAGCAATAAATATTATTAAGACAGTATATAAATTAAATCTTTTTTCATAAACTCTTAAGATATTAGGACCAAATTTCCAGATAATAAATCCAATTAAAAAGAATCTTACTGCACGAGAGATTAAGCTAGCAAGTATAAAGATTATAAAGCTTACTCCCAAAAAGCCGCTAGACAATGTAACTAATTTAAAAGGTATGGGACTGAATCCACCAACAAAGACATATATAAATCCATGATTTTTTATATTTTGAGAGAACGTATCAAGTTCATTTTGAAAATTATAGAATTCTATTATTGGTTTACCTATTAAATCGAAGAAATACATTCCTATAAAATATGCAAATATTGCACCAGTGATTGATCCAAGAAGGGCATAGAGTGCTATCTTAAATATTTTTTTATGATTTGCCGCCATCATTGGGATCATAAAAATTTCTTGAGGAAAGGGAAAAATAATAGCTTCAATAAAACAAATAAAGAAAATAAATGGATTTGAATATTTGCTTTCAGTAAATGGTCTCACTTTCTCAATAGTGAGGATCTTAATTTTGTTATAGATAGATAAGAACATAAGCCTAGTAATAAATATTGTATATTATCTCATCTATTTAATTTAAACTTTTATTTGAAGCTATATTATTATGAATTAGAGTGGTTTTTTTGAAATTAGGGGATATGGCGGAATTGGTAGACGCGCCAGACTCAAAATCTGGTGCCTTCGGGCGTTCCGGTTCGACTCCGGATATCCCTACCAAATAGATATGAAAAAAATCTTAAAAAATAAATTTAGAGTTTTTAAATTAGATTTTATTGAGCCAATAGAATTATTTAGAAAATTTGAGACATATTCAAATTTAGTTTTTTTAGATAGCGCAGGACCTCTTGGAGAAGATAGTCGTTACTCATATTTAGCAGTTGATCCATTATATAGAATTAAAGTACAGGATAAAAAAACATACATTAATGGCAAAGAAAAAAAAATTTGCTTAAGAAATACCTTACAAAGTCTATTAAATATTTGCTCACATAATAAGATTAAGGGAATTCCACATTTTCAATGTGGTTTATCTGGTTATGTTTCTTACGATTATTGCCTTAATATTGAAAACATTCCACAAATAGATAAGAAGAAAAATAATTTTCCTGATTTAAATATAGGGTTATACGATTTAGTCTTTGCATTTGATTTAAAATTAAAAAAGACCTTTTTATTTTCTTTAGATCTTGATGATACTAAGTATTCTCAGAATTTAGAGCCTCACATTACAAGGAGGAAAAGACTACTCAATTTTTACAAACTTCCATATATAACTCATTCAATTCAAAATAATAATAAGTTGAAATGGAAACAAGAGACCTCAAAAAGGGAATACAAAACAAAAATAAAGAAAATTATTAGCTACATAAATAATGGAGATATTTTCCAAACTAATTATACCCATAGATTTACCGCTAAAAAACCAGATGATCTTTCTGATAATTTATTTTATCTAAGTTATAGAAATAAAACAAAAACCCCTTTCTCAGCATTTCTTAATTTTGGTGACGTGAGTGTGTGTTCTTTCTCACCAGAGAGATTTATCAAAGTAGATAATTTAAAAGTAACAACATCCCCAATCAAAGGCACAGTCAAAACAAGCTCTAACAAGATAAGAGACAACGTTCTAAAAGAGAACTTAATAAAAAGTGAAAAGAATCTTGCTGAAAATTTAATGATTGTAGATGTTTTGAGAAATGATATTTCAAAAATATGTATAAAAGGATCTGTAAAAGTTAAAGCATTAGCAGAGCTTAGGACCTATAAGAATGTTCACCATTTAGTTTCAACAATTGGAGGAAAATTGGAGTCCCAGAAAGATATATTGAATCTACTTATTTCTTGCTTACCTGGAGGTTCTGTGACTGGCGCGCCAAAAATTAGAGCTATGGAAATTATTTCAGAATTAGAAAAAAGTAAAAGAGGCGTGTATTGCGGTGCAATTGGATATATTTCATTTTCAGGCGATGCAGATTTTAATATTCCTATTAGAACAGCATCTATTTTTAATAATCAAATTTCTATTAATTGTGGTGGTGGTATTGTGGCTGATTCCAAAATAGAAAGCGAATTTCGTGAATCTATAGATAAAATTTCTAATATAATTAAAGATAGAAAAAGACAATCGAAAGAAAATAACAAAAGAATCGTAATTAAATAGTAATGTTTATTTATTTAAATGGAAAATATTTAGGTAAGAATAGATCTTATATTAGCTCTAAGGATAGAGGGCTGCTGCTTGGTGATGGAGTGTTTGAGACTATGTTATATAAAGACAAAGCACTCGTTCTTTATGATCTTCATATTAAAAGACTAAACGAGTCATTAAAAAAAATATTTATTAATTTTAAGCTTAATAAAAAAGACTATGAAAGAAAGATTATAAATTTAATTAAAAAAAATAATCTAGTTAATAAATCATCAGCTGTTCGTATAACTGTTACCAGAGGCAATTCAGTTCGAGGGATAGATGTTAAAGATAATGCATTACCTACTATATTAATCAGCGCATCTCCATTAGAAAATGATTTAAGACTAAAACCAGTAAGACTCGGAGTTTCTGATATTAGAAGAAATGAATCATCACCTTTAAGTAATTTAAAAACACTGAACTATCTTGATAATATTGTGGCTAAGAAGATCTCAATGAATCAGGGCTATGATGATGTTATTTTCCTAAATTCAAAGAACAATATTTGCTGTTGCTCAACTTCAAACATTTTTTACTTAATTAGAGGGAAATTTTATACTCCACCTTTGTCGGATGGAGTTTTAAACGGGACTATAAGAGCAAAGCTAATAGCTAAAAAAAAGGTTGCAGTAAAAAGTATTAAGTTAAATAATCTTCTTAAATGTAGTGAAATCTTTATAACAAATAGTATTTTTGGAATAAGGCCTGTTGCTAAAGTGCTAAATAAAAAGATCGGAAATAAAATAGAAAAAATAGAAGAAATAGAACAATTTTTGTCTAAATTAGGGCTATAAAAGGAATTAAATATATGAGTATTTTTCAAACCATATCCACTGAACTTAAATATATTAAGTTTTCTCTTCAATTGCTTAAAAGAGTAGGAAAAGTTGACAACAACCCAATGGAGACAGTTGCAGATTTAATTGAGGATCAAGCTAAAAAAAATGAGAACAAAACTGCGATTGAATTTGAGGATAAAAAATACACTTATAAAGAACTTGATGAAGAGGCAAACAAAGTAGCTCATTGGGCTATTTCTAAAGGATTTAAAAAAGGAGATGTTGTTTCTCTGCTAATGGAGAATAGGCCTGAGTTTATATTTATATGGTATGGCTTTGCTAAGATTGGCGGAACAGTTGCATGTCTAAATTCAAACATTAAAAGTAAATCTCTAGCTCACTGCATTCAAACTTCAAAAAGTAAAAGCATAATAGTTGGCTCAGAATTAATTGATAATTATTCTTCGGCCCACGATCTTCTTGATGATAAATTGCCTGTTTATGTTGATGGGAAAGAAGTTCAAGGATATGAGAACATTTCACCCGATGATTTTTCAAATGAGAATCCTGGATCGTTAATGAGAGAAGGTTTAATAAATACCGAATCTCTATTTTATATATATACAAGTGGAACCACTGGACTTCCTAAAGCTTCACGATTTAGTCATGCGAAATTTACAGTTGCTGCTGGATTAGCAATGCTTACTTTGCATCTAAAGCCTTCAGATAGAAACTATATGGTCTTACCATTATATCATGCAACAGGAGGAATAGTTGGAGTCGCTTCAACATTCTTTTCTGGATCAACATTAATACTTAGAAGAAAATTTTCAGTGGAAAAATTTTGGGAAGATTGTGTAAAATATAAAGTTACAACAGTTACTTATATTGGAGAGATGTTGAGATATTTAGCTACAGCAAAAGAAAGTCCATATGAGAAACAACATCAAATAAGAGGAATTTTTGGGAATGGGTTACGACCAGATGTATGGAAAGTGTTTGAGGAGCGATTTAATATTTCAAACATTATTGAATTTTATGGATCTTCTGAAGGCAATATTTCGACATGTAATGTTGATAGTAAATTTGGTGCTATTGGAAGAATTCCACCTTATCTTGCAAAAAAATTGAATACAAAGATTGTAAAATTTGATGTCGAAAATGAGGAAATTGTAAGAAACAGTGAGGGTTATTGTATTGAATGCGAAGCAGATGAAGCAGGAGAAGCCATTGGACAAATTCCTGACGAAAATACATTTACGGGTCGTTTTGAAGGATATACAGATGAAAAAGCTTCTAGTAAAAAAATACTAAGAAACGTATTTGAAAAAGGAGATAGATGGTTCTCTTCAGGTGATCTTTTAAAGAAAGATAAAAAAGGATATTTTTACTTTGTAGATCGTATTGGAGACACATTCCGTTGGAAATCTGAAAATGTTGCAACAAGTGAAGTTAGTGAAGCAATGTCAACATTTCCTAAGATTAAAGAAGTTAATGTTTATGGTGTATTAGTTCCTAAGCAAGATGGTCGTGCAGGCATGGCATCGATAGTTGTTGATGATGATTTTTCAATTGATGGGCTTTATGAGCACTTACAGGAACAGCTTCCAAAATATTCTGTTCCTTTATTTATTAGAATAAGTAAGGAAATTGAAAAAACGGGAACATTTAAATATAAGAAAGTTGATTTAGCCACAGAAGGTTTTGACCCTGATAAAATTAGTGATCAGTTATATTTTGCATCATCGGAAGATGCTAAGTATGTTAATTTAGATCAAAATTTATTTTCTAAAATAAATAATCAAGAAGTAAGAGTTTAAAAATACTTAGCTATTTTAATTGTTAAGTTAGAGTCATCTTTAAAAGCATAAGTAAAATCATTACTATTGATATGTCCATTTAAAGATGCATCTAAAAATAATTTTACATCATCTTTTAATCTTTTTTCATATTCACAAAAAAAACGATTTGAATCTCCTCTCAAATCTAAATAAGCGCCAGCTAACAATGCCGTTGAGTTAATATCATTTTTTGTCCAGCGAACAGCAAGTGCAGTTTCATTGTTAAAAGGATTGCTATTTCGATCGTCAAATAGATATTCTGCTACTATACCTAGGTCTTGAGAAGTATTATTAATTCCATAAATCGTGTATTCAAAACCACCAGCGGCTCTGACATGATTTTCTGATTCAATTTTTCCTGTGAGTGCCTCCAGCTTGTAGAGCCAAGATTCTTTTGTCGCTTGTATATCTATGCTTGTTTGGGACAAGATTGGGTAGTAAGGGTTTAATTTAAGAGTAGATTGATCAACACTTAGTTCAGGATCACGAGCATTGCCACGAAAGTGAGAAATACCTATATCAAAATCATCAATAACCTTTGAAAATCTAACAGCTAGATCAATTCGTTTTTCTTCTTCTGAAGATTCAAAAGTTACTGAATCCTTATCAATTTCTGCTGCATATCTAGGCCTTCCCTTATTGCCAGGAAATATTCTTTCTCTGAAATAAGGCATCATATATAGGTTGATATCTCCAATTTCTTTATAGAAGGAAAGAGCAATCATTGGTTGTCCAAGTTTTTTTGTTCCAGCAAGATTTTCTGCAATATTTGATTGATTAATAATATCTACCACGTGGAAACTTTCATTAACCCCCCAGAATATAATATCATTTCCAATACTTAGTGTTGCATCATCTAGGAAGTATTCATACTTGAACTTTTGAAGATCAAAATATGTCCTGTTGTTGTCTTGATCATCATATCGTCCAATAGCGTTAACAGTAATTTTTGCTGCATCATCTTGAACATAAGCAATAAAAGTTCCTTGACTAAAAACTGATGATTTGTCTTTAGATTGATTATGTCTTCCTTTCCCATCTAAGAAATATGAAAATTCAGGCTGAATATATCCATATGATTTATATTCTAGAGCAACACTATAATTTGATGAGGTTAATAAAAAGAGAGAAAATGAAATATATAATAAAATGTTGAATGTTTTATTCACAAATATTTTTAATCAGCTAATTTAAGGAGACTCGATTTTTCAAAATCTTTTTTATTTAAACCAACATTTAATTCTCGATTAATCCATTTGTATATTGTTGAATTGTTATTTTGATGATTAACAACCTTAAAAGTATCCGCGTTCCAAATTTTATCTAAATACAGGTTGTAGTCTTCAAAATAGATAGTTTTTAGCAATTCCCCTTTTCGATCATAGTAATCAATTTTTCTTGCTCTAAATAGACTATCAGTTAGGCCAATTCTTTTTGTGTATCCTGAATTTTTATATTTTGGATATGACTCAAGTTTAAAACAAGTTTCTCCATCATACTCTTCTTCTCCAAGGTATTTCCAATCATATTTTCTATAATCTAAGCCAGAAAAATCTTCAAATGAGATTTCACTTCCCATAAATGAACCTGATTTATTACTTGAAGAAATTCTCTTTACTCTACCAAGAGCCGGCAGGTATAGCCATTGATCATCATCATCATTTACATGTGTGTGGGATAACATAACTGTTCCCTCTACATCTTTAGGTTTGTTAAAAAAAATTATAGATTTATCACCATCATTTGGATCCTCATTCTCAAGGGTTTTTCCAGAAATTTCTCTAATGACTTCATTGCCATTAGGGTCAATAAGTATCATCAGCTGGTCAGATTGACTGTCAACATAACCCCTTGAATTTTCATATGACTGCATGGCAATGCTTAAACCTTTTTCATCAGCAGTTTCAGCAGATATCAATACTGTACTTAAGATTAAAATTAAAAATATATAAATATTTTGTTTCATCTTTATTTTGTTTTTTCTTTTTTTCCAAATAATAAAAGAAGTGAAGGCAATAGTATCAGATCTATAAATAAAGCTATAATAATTATTAGTGAGCACATGCCACCTAAAACTACATTAGTTTGAAAACTTGATTGTAGTAGAAATAGGAATCCACAAAATAGGCAAATTGATGCAATAACTATTGGATAACCAACATATTTGAAGCAATATTGAATTGCATCTTCTTTAGATAATCCAAGTAGATTTGCTTTCTTAAATTTAGTTAGGAAATGTATTGTTGCATCCACAACTAATCCGATTGAGATTAGGATCGAAACAGTGTGGCTAAATGTAACTATGTGAGTAAACATTGCTAATACCCCATAAGCCAGAACAAATGGAACAATATTTGGTACTATGCTAATTAATCCATATCTCAAACTTTTCAATGAAGCCCCAATCACAATAACTATAAGACTAAATGAAAAAATAAGACCTCTTATTAAGCCATCTGTATTTTCTCGATAAACATAAGGCATCATTATTGGGATACCTACTACTCCCCTAGATTTGAATGAGCCTAGATTTTCTTCAAGCCATAGATTTACTTTGTCATTAAATAAAATTGACTCTTGTGATGTTGTCATATTCATTCTAATTAAAATTCTTGATTCAGATTTATCAGCAGTCATTTGGTTTTTTAAGTCCATGCCATAAGGTACAGAAAATTCATATAATAAAAAATATTGTGCGTTTAATGATTTATCCTTAGGTATGCTATAGTATTCTTCAAATCCACCATTCATATTTTGATTTAGGGTTTTAATGACATCTGCGACATTTGTGACTGTGGCTACTTCGTCCTGAGTTTCCAACCAATTGGAAAATTCGTCCAATTTTTCTAAATATTCAGGGCTAGTTATTCCGTCAATTTTTTCAGACGATAAATTTGCAAAAATAAAGAAGGAGCTACCAAATTCATCATTGACAATATTTTTAACTTCAACCCAATCATCTACCTTGTCGAAATAACTATCAAAATCATCATCAAAATAGAGGTTAGGTATTAAGTTGGCCAAAAGTATTGATGCGAGAACAGTAAAAGTAATGAAATAAAATTTAAATTTATAAATTAACTTACCAAGACCTTTCAAAATTCCTAATACAAGCTTAGGACTTCCATGAGATTTGACTGGAAAAATCATAAATAATGCAGGCAGTAATGTAACTGAAAATATAAAACTATATCCTGAACCAATGACAACGGTATTCGCCATTTCAGAGAAGGCTGGAATTTTACCGAAGTTAACACCTGCCATACCGACTGCTGTCGTAAAACTAGTCAAGAAAACAGGAGTAAAGTTTATTTTCAAACTTTCTATCATTGCATGCTCTTTATCCATGCCTTCACCCATATTAGTTAGAGCAATTGATAAAATATGGATGCAATGGGCTAAAGCAATTGTAAGAATGATTATTGGCGCCATTATCAAAGGAGGCTGAACTTGAAACCCTAGCCAACCTACTGTTCCCATTGACGGTAGGATTGATAAAAAAATGATCGTTAAACAAAGCAAAGATGCAATTGCTGATCTTAAAAATACATATGCGAGAACAATTATTAGAATTAGAAACCCAGGATACATAGTCGTCGCATCAGTGCGAGCGGTTGTTTGGAAGTTATGAGAATATCTGGCAGAGCCAGCAACAGTTACAAAAATTTCAGGGTATTTTTCATTAAATAATTTTTTTTGATTTTCTGCAAAGTTAATTGGCTTTTCAAACCCCTCTTGGTCGGGCACATCAAGATAGATATTAATAAAAGATACTTTTGCACTTTTAGATACAATAAAGTTTACAAGTGTTTTTTCCTTTAATGCTAATTTCTTAAGTTCTTTTAAATCTGAATCATCTAAATATTCAATATCGTCTATAAAATCACTTATGTTAATATCGTCACCATCAACTGTAGTATATTGATGGTTAGTTAATGAGTGTACTCTGGTAGAATGGGGTGTTTGCCAAGATAGCTCAGTTAATTCTTTTATTAGTCGTAAGACATCTTTTTGAAATATGTCACCCTCATTTGGCTTAATAACAAATGAAAGTGTATCAATCATCCCATATTTTTCTTCTAAATCTAAAATATCTGCATAATTTG
>Ga0208749_1000332_pt1 | contig 11890 bp, 12 predicted proteins | sample Knorr_S15_td_DCM_FD_185601 | JGI IMG/M metagenome (GOLD analysis project Ga0208749, IMG submission 185601) | Marine microbial communities from Southern Atlantic Ocean transect - Knorr_S15_td_DCM_ad_63m_LV_B (SPAdes) (version 2) | ecosystem: Environmental > Aquatic > Marine > Oceanic | place... | reverse complement strand
AGCGGCGGGAATCCTCGAGAGCCGGGACGACGGACTGGAACCAAGCTTCGATGACGGCCTGCTGGAGATTGATCTCGAGCCGTGGAGTGGGCTGACTGCGGCCGAACGATCGGAACGCTTCCCAGAGGACTTCGCCACCTGGAAACAGAAACCGGAAGCTCTGGAGTTAATCAGAAAGGACGGGAGCCGTTATCGCCCTTACGAGGAGTTGATGAAGCAGGCCCGACGATTCCTGGAGGAATTGGTCAGGCGGCATCCCGTGAACAGTGATGACACCGTGCTGCTGGTGGGGCACAACGCCATCCTGCGCTGCCTGATCGTGAGCCTGCTGGGAGATCCGGAACGGGGCTTCCGTCGACTCCGCCTCGACAATGCCTCACTCTCGATTTTCAATCTCAGCCCATGCGAAAACGGCTATCAGGTGCAGATCGAGTGCCTGAACAGCACCGCGCACCTCGACCCTCCACTTCCTGCCAAAGGCGCAGGATCACGACTCATCCTTGTGCGACATGGCGAAACGAACTGGAATCGAGAAGGTCGCTTCCAAGGACAGATCGACATCCCTCTGAACAGCAATGGTCATGCTCAGGCGGAGGCTGCGAGGGGCTTTCTGCAAGACGTGTCCTTGCAAAAGGCCTACAGCAGTTCAATGTCACGCCCACGCGAGACAGCTGAGGGCATCCTGAAATCTCACCCAGGTATCTCCATCACGCTCACGGACGGACTCATGGAAATCGGTCATGGCCTCTGGGAGGGCAAGCTTGAATCGGAAATCAGCGCCGATTGGGGAGATCTGCTGGAGGAGTGGAAACGCTCACCCGACACAGTGCAGATGCCTGAAGGGGAAACAATCCAAGACGTCTGGAATCGCTCCGTTGACAGCTGGAACGCCATTGCATCCAGTCTCGAAGCCACGGAAACCGCCCTGGTGGTGGCCCATGACGCTGTGAATAAAACAATCCTCTGCCACCTGCTGGGGCTCAGTCCTGCTGACATCTGGGCCGTCAAACAGGGCAACGGAGGCGTCACGGTGGTCGACATGCCATCCGAACCAGGCCAGCCTGCAGTGGTTGCCTGCCTGAACCTCACCTCCCACCTCGGCGGTGTGCTCGATCGCACGGCGGCCGGAGCGCTCTAACACTGAATCGATGACCGAGATGATCCTGCTTGACCCCGTGAGGGTGCTGGTCGGGCCCGACCAGCCGCTGCAGGAACAGGGTGCAGCCCTGCTGCGCGAGGGACGTCTCGAGGCATTCGGCGACCAGGCCCGCGAAGCGGCTCGAACAGCGGGAATCGGCTCGACTGCTGCAGGACATCAGCTGCTTGCTCCATGCCTGGTCGATGTTCATTCCCTGCTGCCGGAGCCGTTCCAGGGCCAAGGCGAAACTCTGGAAAGCCTGGTGCGATCGGCCGCTGCAGGCGGTTATGGACAGCTTGCTTTGCTACCTGAGGCATCAGGGAACCGACGGGAACTGCCAGATCGACTTCGCGGATTTCAGCGATCCGACTGTGACGTGACTGTCCATCTCTGGGGAGGCTTCAGCCAGGGCGGGCAGGGCGAACAACTGACTCCCCATGCCGATCTGATCGAGGCAGGTGCCGTTGGCCTCTCGGATGGCAACAACATGCCGCCGGTCCCCTTGCTCGACCGCGCCTTTACCCTCGGAGAATCAGGGTTATCACCTGTTCTGATCCCACCCCTTGATGCCGTTCTGCGCGGGGAGGGCCTGTTGCGGGAAGGCCCCGAAGCACTACGGGCTGGCTGGCCCACCGATCCTCTCAGCAGCGAAACGCTGCCCCTCAGCCAGCTCGCTCAGCTTCAACAGGAGCACCCAGAGCGCAAGCTGACGCTGATGGGTTTGTCCACCGCCGCAGGAGTTGGTCTGCTGAAGCAAATGAGCTTGCGTCCTGCCGCGACCGTGAGCTGGTGGCACGTGCTGACGAGTAACAGTTCCAGTGCAGCCACGGCAGCCTCATGGTTTGTTTCACCGTCCCTGGGCAACAGAACAGATCGTGAGGCACTGGTCGAAGGCCTCAGCGAAGGCCTGATCCAGGCGATCGCTGTCCATGCATCACCGCTTGATGATGAAGAGTGCCTGCTGCCTCCTGATCAGCGCCAACGTGGGATCGCCGGTCATCAACACGTGCTTCCCTCCCTCTGGCAAACGCTTGTGGTGTCGAGCGGCTGGACACCTGAACGGCTCTGGGACGTGCTCAGCTTCGGGCCCTCCCGACTCCTGGGGGTTGAAGAGGAGTGTCTGACACAGGGAAGCAATCGCTGGCTTCTGTTTGACCCCGATGTGACCTGGAGACCCACGCGATCAGATCCATGGGCTTCGAAGGCCGCCAATCAGCCCTGCCTCGACCAGCCGTTAAGTGGACGCGTTGTGCAATGCGGGCTCAGGACCCCAGCGTTCCCAGCCGATTGAGAGGCCAGAACCGCCAGAGCGCTCGGCCAATGATTTGGTCTTCAGGCAAGAAAGGACCTCCTGGCCAATAGCGGCCATCCCAGCTGTTGCTGCGGTTGTCACCAAGCGCGAGCACGTGCCCTTCAGGCACCGTCACATTCAGCGTGCGGCAGAGGCTCATCCCTTGTTCATCAACAGGGCAATACTTGGTCACATAGGGCTCATTCAGGGGATCTCCGTTCACGCGGACTTCACCTCGCGGGTTCACGGAGACCTGGTCTCCACCCACAGCGACAACCCGCTTGATGTAGGCATCGCATGCAGGATGGCTCAGGCCGGGGATCAGTCCCAGAAGAGGAAAGTTGGCCAGGGCACACCGGAACGTGGGGGGAGATCCAGCGGTTTTCAATGCTGGATCAAAAGCATGCGGTGAGTTGAACACCACAATTTCGCCGCGCTTGGGCCCTCGTCTGGCATAGGAGAGTTTTTCCACGAGCAGCCTGTCCTGGATCTGCAGACCAGGCAGCATCGAACCGGAAGGGATGAAGCGTGCTTCAGCCACGTAATGACGGATCCCGAGATACAGGGCCAGAGTGAAGATCACAGGCCCCCAGAAATCCCAGAACGGATGTCCTTTTTGGCCCTGTGACTGGGAGGGAGCCGCAGACGAATCCGATGGAGAATCAGCTTGTGAAGGCGAAGCGTCGTGCTGGGCGTCTGGCAACGGAAACCTTGCTGACCTTGGATCATCCAAGATAGGCCTGATGGCGATGGCCTCCTAGCCTCAGCTGAGAACGCTCACACCCATGGTCAGACCTCGGTGGCAAGGTGTGAAACCCTCCGCAAGCCGTCGCTTCTGGCTTGGCTGGGACCGATTGGTCGCGGGGATTGCAGCTCTGAACCTCGCCTGGGTCGTCTTCGACGTGACCTATGTGCCGCTGCGCAACTTCTGGCTGCAGCGCACTCTGTTTCCCCTGCCTTCGATCAGCCTTGCAGTTCCCCTGCCCTGGCTGCCTGACATCACACCCTTGTATGACCCGGTGAAGGGAATTGAGCCTCATCAGGACACTGAGGCCTACATCCAACATTTTCAGCGCTTGGAACGCACTGCCGCGGCCAGTGGTATCAACAGCCCTGCAGCCAAGCAGCTGCGTTTGGAAATGGTGGTGCGCAACAGTCAGCTGATCGATGAAAACCCTTTTGTCAGCTCCAACAAAACGGGAACGCTGGAGAAACTCAAAAGTCGCCTGAGGGCCAGGGCAGGCATGGATTCAGCCAAACAATCTGCCGCCCATCTGCTGGGAGACCGCTATCTCACGGATGAACGATGGGCAGCGGAACGAAGGTTCTGGCGCAACAGCATTCTTCCCCTTGCTTCCACGAATTACTGGCGCGGCACGGATGAAAACGGGCAGCCGATCGATCTGTCATGGAGGATCGATCTTCCTTTCCAGATTCTCTTTCTGCTGGACATCATGCTGCGCGCCATTCGGCTGAAGCAGCGCTATCCCGCCATCGCCTGGAGAGATGCACTGCTGCGTCGATGGATTGATTTGCCACTGCTGATTCCGTTCTGGAGGCTGCTGCGCGTCGTCCCCGTTGCAGAGCGCCTGTCCAGCACACGCATGATCCAACTGGAACCCCTGAGAGCCGCGGTGAGCCGCGGCGTGGTCGCAGTACTCGCTCTCGAGTTGTTCGAAGTGATCACACTGCGCATCCTTGATGCTGCGCAGGATGCGGTGCGCTCACCCCATTGGCCCGACAAGATCCGTCGTCTCTGCAGCCATCAGAGCATCGAATCGGAGGGAGAAAGGGAGCTCGCTGAACTGCTGCGCCTCTGGCTTCCATTGGTGTTGACCCAGGTCGGGCCAGGCATGCGACCCCAGCTGGTTGCCTTGGTGAGCCATGCTCTGCGACGCAACCTTGAAGACAAAGCAATCCCAACGCCGCTGCGAGCACTGCCTGGGATTGACAAAGCCGAACATCAGCTCAGCCTTCAGCTCTCGACAGGCCTCGTTGACTCTCTGTTGAATCTCTCCCGCAACGCAGGCGATCGTTTTGCACAGAAGGATCCGGTGCTTCAGGAACTGGGAATTCAGACCATCGACCGATTCTGGGAGGAACTAGCGAAAACTCTTGAGCAGGGTCCAGTTCTTGAACGCAGCCAGGAACTCGTGGCGGCTTTTCTCGAAGATTTCAAGAGAAGCAGCATGAATCAACTGCGGTTCCAGAAGGATGTCGATGAACTGATCACGGAGCTCGATGGATTGAACTTCAGTTCAGAAGCAGCTCAGACCAAGCCTCGGGCTTGAAGCCAACCAGAAATCGACCGTCCGGGCATTGCACAAAAGGACGCTTGATCAGCTTTCCATCGGCAGCCAATGCTTGAAGGGCCTGATCATCGGTCATGGCTTTGACCGCATCAGCACCAAGGGCCCTGTAGCTCTGTCCACTGGTGTTGAACAAGGGCTTGACCTGGCCAAACTGCCGATAAGCCTGATGCAGAAGATCAGATGAAGGAGGAACGAGCGTGATGTCGATCACCTCGTAATCGAGCCCTTCATTCTCAAGCCACAAAAGCGCTTTGCGGCAAGTGCTGCAACGGGAATAACTGAAGACTGTGAAACCGGCCACAATTATTGGTTCAGCAGGCTTTTCACAGCACCAATAAGGCTGTTGGAGCCTTGACCAACTCCATCGCCGGGACGTGAACGGATGGTCACATCACCGTTCACCGTCGTGCGGCAGCTGAGTCGGTAATTGGCTGGTCGATCCGCCAGGTAAACCTCTTCAACATCACTGAGAGGAGAAAGGTTCTGAGCTCCCTCAAGAACTTCGACGACGCAAGTTCCGCATTGACCGACACCACCGCAATTGTTGAGGTTGTTCAGACCTTTGTAAGGGTTGACACCAGCCGAGAGAGCCGCTTTGCGCAGGTTGGCACCCTCAATACAGCCAATTTGCTGGCCTTCCTGCTCAAAACGGATGGTGGGCACGGATCTTTTACATCAAAGTGTCGCTTAATTTACAAGCCTCATGGTTGCAACCGAGGATCTGCCGCCAACCCCTGCAGAGCGAGGTGTTCATTCTGAATCGATGACTGATCAGGCGGAAGCCGCCTGAACGCAGGTCTCCAGAAGGGGCTGAACCGCATCCACGTCGCGCCAACCGCCGATCTCGGTCACACGACCTTCCATGTTTTTGTAAGTGCGAAAAAATTCAGCGACGTCCTCAAGCTGACTCGGCGCGATCTGAACAATGCTCTGAATGGCCTGCTGACGTGGGTCAGCCACAGGCACACAAAGAATTTTGCCGTCGTAATGGCCCATATCGGTCATATCAAGCACCCCAATCGGTCTTGCCTGAATCAGACATCCAGCGAAGGTGGGTTCCGCCATGATCACCATGGCATCAAGAGGCGATCCATCCTCAGCCAGGGTGTTGGGAATGAAGCCGTAATCAAATGGATATCTGACCGATGAATGCAGAACTCGGTCGAGGGCCATGACCCCAGCTTCTTCGAAGTATTCGTACTTGTTGCTGCTTCCCGCTGGGATCTCAACGATCAGATTCACCAGTCCTGGAGACGGAGATGGGGTAAGAGCCCTGAGATCCATAACTCTCCTGAACAGTGACGGAGGAGTGGGTGGGGCGATCGGTCAGCACAGCGGCCAATGGAATGCCTAGCCCTGTAACGGCGAGAGTAAACCCGAGAACAGCAAGAGCAGGGATGGCCACGAACTGCGCTGCATGCGCAGGGTGTTTGGGGGCAGGCTCAGGGTCCATTCAGTGGTGGTCGGGGACATCCCAGACTTCATGCGAAGTGCTCAGAAGTCGTTCAGGACGTCCGAAGACGGCCTTAAGGGAGATTGAGCTGTGAATCCGAAGAATCAAAACTCATCTGCATTCTGACACCACTGCAAGTCTTATGCAGCAGGACGTTCCTGCCGATCACGACGGGAGGCAAGATCAGATGGAGCTTCAGGGAGGCCATCAAGGCGGGCCCTGATCAGTCGCAACTCATCGAGAATTGCTCCAAGCACTTGCTGCGTAGCCGTGGAGGGTGAGTTGAGAACCTCAACGGTGACCTCCTTGATCCGCAAGACATCCTTGGCAAATCGAGCAACCTCGTTGGGATGGAACAGAAGAGGATCTTTCTGATCGCTTCTGTATTCAGGATTGAGCTTGCGGGGATTAAAAACAGGGTTGAGGTTGCGCGGATCGGTGTTGGTGTAGCGATACACAGATGCACGCGATCGATTCAACGACTTCTGAACATCGTCGATTCCAACCAACGCATCCGACTGAGAAAGAACAGCGGCAGCATCACTCCGAAAATCCGAAGATTCACTCACGGCCGGTACTGAAACGTCTAACGACCGAGGAAACATGAGACAGCGCTGGGACAGCTTGGATTTGGCAGACCATAGCAGCTGAGACTCAGGACGCCAGCATCGATCACAGCAAAAGTGACAGTTCCCCGATCGACCGTTTTCTTGGCGGTGATAGCTTCCTGACCCCCTCTATAAATTCCTGTCATGCGCGTCTCCCGCCTGTCGCTGGTGACGTTAAGGAACGTACCCGCTGACGCTGAAATCCCGTCTCATCAACTGCTTGTTCGAGGTGGTTACATCAGACGCGTTGGACCAGGCATCTATGCCTACCTCCCCTTGATGTGGCGGGTGCTGCGCAAAATCAGCACGATTGTTCGTGACGAGCTTGACAGCCTCGGTGCACTTGAGACGCTGCTTCCCCAGCTCCAACCCGCCGAACCATGGGAACGCAGCGGTCGATGGCAGGGCTACACCGCTGGCGAGGGCATCATGTTCCACCTGGAGGATCGCCAGGGCCGACGCGTGGGCCTTGGCCCCACCCATGAGGAAGTCGTCACGGAGCTCGCTGGGGAGCTGCTGCGCTCCTACAAACAGCTGCCCGTCACGCTCTATCAGATTCAGACCAAATTCCGCGACGAGATCAGGCCTCGTTTCGGGCTGATGCGCAGTCGGGAATTCATCATGAAGGACGCCTACTCCTTCCATGCCGACGAAGCGGATCTGGAGCAGACCTATGCACTGATGGCCGGGGCCTATGCCCGCATCTTCAAGCGGTGCGGCCTCAACGCCGTGGGAGTGGATGCCGACAGCGGCGCCATTGGAGGAGCTGCGTCCCAGGAATTCATGGTGATGGCGAATGCAGGCGAGGACCTGATTCTCTCCACGCCAGATGGGAGCTATGCCGCCAATCAAGAGAAAGCGGTGTCACATCCGTGCCCAGCAGAAGCACTGCCTCCTGGCGAGGAACGAAGCCTTGACACGCCTGGACAGGCAACGATTGAGGACCTCTGCTCTGCCAACGACCTCTCCCCATCTCAGACCGTCAAGGTGCTGGTGCTGCTGGCCCGCCTCGACGATGGTCGAGAGCAACCGTTGCTGGTCAGCCTGCGAGGAGACCAGGAGCTGAATGACGTCAAGTTGACGAATGCCGTGACCCAGCGGATGGGGTCCTCCGCACTGGAGATTGCACCGATCAACCCAGAGCAACTCCGGAAGCAGGGTCTTGCATCCCTGCCCTTCGGCTCGATCGGGCCCGATCTTTCCGACAGCACACTGAAGGAGTCGCGAAGCTGGGAAACCCGATTTGAACGCCTGGCCGACCCAACCGCCCTGGATCTTGAGCGCTTCGTCTGTGGCGCCAACAACGCCGATCAGCATCGCTGGGGAGCGACGTGGAGCTCCATGCCCGCTCAGATCCAAGCTGATCTGCGCAATGCCAGAGCCGGAGATCGGTCTCTCCACAACCAGGAGCAGATCCTTGAGGAGCGGAGGGGCATTGAGGTGGGCCACATCTTCCAGCTCGGCAGCAAATACTCCGACGCACTCGAGGCTCGCTTCACCGACAAGGAGGGCAAACAAGCGTCGCTGCTGATGGGCTGCTACGGCATCGGCATCTCTCGCCTCGCCCAAGCGGCAGTGGAACAGCATCACGATGACGCGGGGATCTGCTGGCCAGTGAGCATTGCGCCCTTCCAGGTCATCGTTGTTGTCGCGAACGTGCAGGACGCGACACAGCTGGCCCTGGGAGAGTCTCTCTACGGATCGCTGCAATCCGCAGGAGTTGATGCCCTCCTGGATGACCGCAGCGAACGTGCCGGAGTCAAATTCAAAGACGCCGATCTGATTGGAATCCCCTGGCGGGTCGTTGTCGGTCGCGAAGCCGAAGCCGGACGGGTCGAAGTGGTGGAGCGCTCCACCCGCTCAAACAGCACCATGTCGCATCAGGACGCATTGACCCAAGTGCTCAAGGCCGTCCAAGCTCGCCCCATGGTCTAGCGAGCGATGCTTCGCCTTAAAGTTCATCAAAATTTTCCTGCTATGCGAATAGAGCTGCAACGCCTCAGCCGCCAACTCAGGGGGTTCACCTTGGCCCTATGCCTTGGCCTGACCCTGATGCTCTCCGCCTGTGGCGACAGCATTTCAACGATGACTGGCGATTACGTCGAAGACACAGTGGCCGTTGTTCAGTCGCTGCAGACCACGCTTGCACTCCCCTCTGATGCTGAAGGGTTACAGGAGTCGGAGCAGGCAGCCCATGACCTCATTAATGACTACATGTCGAGGTATCGACCAAGGCCCCGGATCAATGGCCTCAGCTCCTTTACCACCATGCAGACAGCCCTGAATTCTCTGCAAGGTCACTACAACACCTACACCAACCGTCCGGTACCGGAAGCACTGCGGACTCGTGTTGAAAAGGAGTTGAGCAAAGCCGAGAAATCCGCTCTCCGAGGCACCTGACCAGCTCAATCCGGGAGGCGTTTCAGAATCCAATCACAATTTCGCAACTCTCTTTGACCTCAGGCAGGTGAATCTGAGAGAGTTCCGGATTGTGCAGAATGGCGGCTTCGGGCCGCGGTGTCTTTGGCCAATGTTGTCGTCATCGGTGCGCAGTGGGGTGACGAAGGGAAGGGAAAGATCACAGATCTCCTCAGCCGTTCCGCTGATGTCGTTGTTCGCTATCAGGGCGGAGTCAACGCTGGCCACACCATCGTTGTGGACGATCAGGTTCTGAAGCTTCACCTGATTCCCTCTGGAATTCTTTATCCCGATACCGTTTGTCTGATCGGTTCAGGAACCGTCGTCGATCCCAAAGTGATGCTTGGCGAACTCGACATGTTGATCGAGAACGGGATCGACATCGCTGGGCTGAAGCTCTCCTCCACGGCGCATGTGACCATGCCCTACCACCGCCTGCTCGACCAGGCGATGGAGAAGCAGCGCGGCGATCGACGCATCGGCACCACGGGACGGGGCATCGGTCCCACCTACGCGGATAAATCTCAGAGAAGCGGCATACGGGTCATCGATCTTCTCGACGAAGCACGTCTGCGTGACCGCCTTGAAGGCCCACTGAAGGAGAAGAACCAGCTTCTGCAGACCATCTATGACATGGAACCGCTCGATGCGGAAGCGGTGATCAGTGAATATCTGGCCTACGGCAAACGGCTGGCTCCCCATGTGGTGGACTGCACCCGCGAGATTCACAAGGCAGCACGCGGTCGCAAAAACATTCTCTTCGAGGGCGCACAGGGAACCCTGCTCGACCTTGACCACGGCACTTATCCCTATGTGACGTCTTCCAACCCTGTGTCAGGCGGCGCCTGCATTGGGGCTGGCGTGGGTCCGACCCTGATCGACCGAGTGATCGGTGTGGCCAAGGCCTACACAACCAGAGTTGGGGAAGGGCCATTCCCCACCGAACTCGATGGCAGCCTCAATGATCATCTCTGCGACCGAGGTGGTGAGTTCGGCACCACCACCGGCCGCCGCCGCCGCTGCGGTTGGTTTGACGGTGTGATCGGACGCTACGCCGTTGGCGTGAACGGCCTTGATTGCCTGGCCGTCACCAAGCTCGATGTGCTGGACGAACTCGACGAACTTCAGGTTTGTGTGGCCTATGAACTGGATGGGGAAAGGATCGAATACTTCCCCTCCTGTGCAGAGGCGTTCGCCCGCTGTCAACCGATTTTCGAAACGCTCCCTGGCTGGCAGTGTTCAACCGCTGAATGCCGCACGCTTGAGGATCTCCCCGAGAAAGCCATGGCGTACCTGCGCTTCCTGGCCGATCTGATGGAGGTTCCGATCGCCATCGTGTCACTGGGTGCCGGTCGCGATCAGACCATCGTTGTTGAGGATCCAATCCACGGTCCAAAACGGGCACTGCTCAGTGCCTGATTCCGGCAGAGCCCATCAGGCGTAAGACTGCCGCAGTCAACACCAGTTTGTTCATGGCCGATTCCTCCCGTTTCCAGCCCAACGCGTCCCTGGATGTGGTGGGAATCGGCAACGCCATCGTGGATGTACTGGTCCAGACAAAAGACGGTTTTCTCAGTGAGCACGGACTGCAGAAAGGAGGAATGTGCCTGATCGATGAACAGCAGGCAGAAGCTCTTTACAAGTCCAGTGGTCCTGGACTGGAAACCTCCGGCGGATCGGTCGCCAACACCATGGTCGGCATCGCTCAGCTTGGCGGCCGAACCGGGTTCATCGGTCGGGTGCGAGATGACCAGCTTGGATCGATCTTCAGCCACGACATTCGTGCCGTAGGAACTCGATTTGAGACCCCCTCCGCCACCACAGGCGCGACCACCGCACGCTGTCTCATTTATGTGACACCGGACGCAGAGCGCACGATGTGCACCTTCCTCGGTGCATCAACTCAGCTTGAGCCGGAGGATCTCGACCTTTCCATGGTCAAGGAGACGAAAGTGCTCTACCTCGAGGGCTACCTCTGGGACAGCCCTGCTGCCAAAAGGGCCTTCATTGCGGCCGCGGAGGCTTGCCGTGCCGCCGGCGGGAAAGTCGCGCTATCCCTCTCCGATGGCTTCTGCGTGGATCGCCACAGAGAAAGCTTTCTCGAGCTGGTGAACGGTCATGTCGATGTGCTGTTCGCCAATGAAGTGGAGATCAAATCCCTCTACCAAACCGAAGACTTCGACACCGCAATCGAGAAGGTCCGCGGTTGTTGCTCGGTGACGGCGGTGACACGCGGAAGCGACGGTTCCGTTGTTCTCAGCGGCGATCAGCGCTGGGACATCGGAACCTACGGACTCGGCGAACTGGTTGACACCACTGGTGCCGGTGATCTCTACGCCGGAGGATTTCTGCATGCCTTCACCCAGGGCCATTCACTGGAGCGCTGCGGTCAGCTGGGAGCACTGTGTGCCGGTCAGATCGTCACCCAGCTGGGAGCTCGTTCCCAGGTCTCGCTTCCAGAGCTGATGAAGCAGCATCTGGACTGAGAGCACCCAGCGCCCACGCCGCATAGGCAGCTCCAGCCTGTGCGGCCATCTGGAGAATTTCGGGAGTGTCGTAGCTGTGCAGTGCCTCCAGAGCTGAAAGCAGCTCTTCCAGGCGATCAGAGCTTGTCTTGATCAGCAACTGCACTTCCTGCGCACGCTCAATCTTCCCCTGCCAGCGGTAGCA
>Ga0208749_1000331_pt1 | contig 11904 bp, 11 predicted proteins | sample Knorr_S15_td_DCM_FD_185601 | JGI IMG/M metagenome (GOLD analysis project Ga0208749, IMG submission 185601) | Marine microbial communities from Southern Atlantic Ocean transect - Knorr_S15_td_DCM_ad_63m_LV_B (SPAdes) (version 2) | ecosystem: Environmental > Aquatic > Marine > Oceanic | place... | reverse complement strand
AACCGCACAATATTATCTTGCTTCATATGCAGATGAAGTGCACCTTCATGATTACACCGCCGTTTTCATTGATGGATACCGCAGGGTGAGAACTTACTATAAGTCATTTTTTGATAAATTCTTGATTGATGCAAATGTCTTTAAAGTCGGAGAATACAAAGCATTTGTAGAGCCATATTTCAGAGACGATATGTCAGAGGAAGCAAAAGGGAATGTGATTGAGTGGATAACGGTTTTATGGGATGGGTATCTAGAACAAGTATCTGACGCTAGAGGTATTTCAGCTGAATCCTTAAAATACTTCATTGATAACCCAGGAATTGTTGCGAAAGAATCAGGCGGTGACTTTGCAAAAGCAGCCATCGAATATGGAATCATTGATCAATTATCCAATAGAAGAGAATTCAGAGACTATTTGTATTCAATTGCACCTGGAGAAGAAGAGGATGAAGTCAATATCGTTGGCATGAAGAAATATATGAACTCAGTAGAATTGGATCCTGTATTTGAAGCAGGGGAGTCCAATGTTGGAGTTATCATAGCAAAAGGATCCATCGTGGATGGTTCGGCAGGCCCTGGCAGTATTGCAGGTGACGATTTCGTGAAGCTTGTTAGAAAGGCTTATAATGATGAGACAATCAAAGCTTTGGTTCTTAGAGTTGATAGTGGAGGTGGAAGCGCTTATGCATCTGAGGTGATAGCAGACGAGCTTGAGAAGTTTAGAAACTCTGGAAGACCAATTATTGCATCAATGGGGGGTGTTGCAGCATCCGGCGGTTATTATATATCAACGCCAGCAGACAAGATTCTGGCTGAAAGGCACACCATAACAGGCTCCATTGGTGTGGGTGGATTTCTTCCAACTTTTGAAAGGGCTCTTGAGTATATTGGAATCAATGAAGATGGTGTTTCAACGGTTGATATCACCACATCGGTAGCTGAATCTTTGACTGAAAAAGACAAAGCCCTGTTCCAAATGGGCACAGATCTGGTTTATGAAAAATTCATTTCAAAGGTTGCTGAAAATAGAGGCGTGACAAAAGAAGAGATAGATAACATAGCTAGAGGTAAAGTCTGGATTGGCTCCAAAGCATTAGAGATTGGATTAATCGATGAAATTGCAGGCATTGATCGTGCCATAGAATTGGCAGCTGAATTAGCCGAAATCAATGATGAAAAGCTTGGTGTAAAAAGAATCAATCGTGACACAAATATTGATTCATTCTTTGCAGGTATGATGGCTAGGATTTCTTCATCGATTGTTAAAATTACAGGTTTAGATTTCTTTTACAAAAAGAATGGATTTGTGAACGAGATTGAAGAATCTTTGAATGAGCTTTCCATGTTAAACGATCCAAATGGGATCTATATGAAGTGTTTCTGTGAGCTAGATTAGACCTGCTTCTAGTCTAGCTGCTTCAGACATCATTTCCATGCTCCATGGAGGATCTAAGACGAGTTCAACCTTGACTGATTCTACTCTGGTTAACATTTCTATTCTTTCTTGTATATCGGCAACAAGAACATCTGCCATGCCACATCCAGGAGCAGTTAAGGTCATATCGACTTCGATTACAAAGTTATCGTTTTCAGACTTTTCAAGTCTGCAATCATAAATTAGTCCCAAATCAACAACATTGATTGGGATCTCTGGATCAAAGACAGTTTTCATTTGATCCCATACCTTTTCTTCAAATTGATCATCAGTGATGTTATCAGGTAAAGTAGGTGGTCTCTCAACTTCCTTACCTATCGCATCGGCATTTGTACCATTGATTCTGAACATACCCTCTACCGTATAGACAGTATAAGAACCACCCAGTGCCTGCATGATTTGCACTTCAGTCCCTGCCTTGAGTATCTCTTTTTCACCATAAGGGACAGAGATGACATCGCAATCTCTAGAGAGACTAATTTCATTTGTTGTGTCTTCAAAAGCAGTCATTTTAATAAGTCATTAGCTGTTGTCCAAGGTAATGTGGCACATGTAGTTCGAGATGGGTAGTTTTTTATTTCATCAAGACAATTCAAGTTTTCTGCAAATTTATGATCAAGTAGCGTTCCATTCTTAATCGCAGTTTCAATGTTCCGAATAAACTCTATGCAATTATTAAGCTCCATTCCTTCAGTATTTTTGGTGAGTAGAGAGGCTGATGCACTGCATATTATGCAGCTTACACTTTCAAACCAAAGTTCTATTGAAGTCAGTGGATCACCTTTCTGATAGACAGTTATCTTATCCCCGCATAGTTTATTGAACGCCTCTTTTGTTGAAAATATTTCGTCTGGCTTGCCAAAATTATAGGGATTATTGCTTAGTTCAATCAGTTGTTTTTTGTAAAGTCTAGATACCATCACTTCAGCATTTTTATAGCAAGCTTAATTGCATCTATTAACTTATCTACTTCAGCGTGATTATTATAGATACTAAATGACGCTCGCACTGTCCCTGGTATCCCATAAAAGTCCATCAAAGGCATAGTGCAATGATGCCCAGTTCGAACAGCTATTCCCTTTTGATTGATTATTGTTCCAATATCATGTGGATGCAATCCTTCAATGACAAAAGAAATAATGGCTGATTTATTTGCTGATTTGCCAATAATATTTATGCCTTCAATCTTTTCTAGTCTTTCTAATGCGTAATCATGAAGTTCCATTTCGTATTGATGACATAGGTCTCTATCAAGATTATTGATAAAGTCAATTGATGCACCAATACCAACAGCACCAGCGATATTTGGAGTGCCTGCTTCAAATTTATGAGGAAGATCATTGTATGTTGTTTCTTCAAAGGTCACTTTTAAAATCATTTCACCACCAAACTGATATGGATCAATTTTATTCAGTATTTCCTCTTTCCCATAGAGCACACCAATGCCTGTTGGACCAAAAATCTTATGACCAGAGAATAGGTAGAAATCACAATCTAATTCTTGAACATCGATGGGAAAATGTCCTGCTGCTTGAGCACCATCAATCATGGTTATCACATTATATGATTTTGCGATTCTGATAATGTCTTCTATTGGATTGATGGTTCCAAGTGTATTTGAGAGATGGACAACTGAAACTAGTTTTGTTTTATCAGAAATCATACCTTCATATTCATCAATGAGTAATTCGCCATTTTCATTGATTGGAATAACCTTTAGTACTGCTCCAGTTCTTTTGCATAATTCCTGCCATGGCACAATATTTGAATGATGTTCCATTGAAGAAATAAGTATTTCATCATTTTCCTGAATCAGATTTGTTACAGAGCTTGCAATAAGATTGACTGAATCGGTAGTTCCTTTAGTGAAAATGATTTGATGCTTGTTGGGAGAATTTAAGAAATCTGCAACCTTAGATCTGGCATTCTCATAAGCTTCTGTTGCTCTAACGCTTAGAGTATGAACGCCTCTGTGAACATTGGAATGATCATTTTCATAATAGTCTTTGATGGCATTGATCACAGATTTAGGTTTTTGTGTTGATGCAGCATTATCTAGATAAACGAGGTCTTCCCCATTAATTTTTTGATCCAATATTGGAAATTCATTTCTTATATTCTCTAATATTTCTTTATGCTTTTTATTCATAGCATCAGGCCTCATGATTCCTTAGAATCAGCTCATTGACATAATTTCTCATCCTTCTTGATTTAATGTGAGATGTGAGCTCATCAATGAAGGACTTTATCAGGAATTCTTTTGCATCATGTTCATTGATGCCTCTTGTTTTGAGGTAAAACAGTTTTTCTTTATCAAGCGATCCCGATGTAGCACTGTGCGAACATTCCGTATCATCGTTATAAATCTCTAAGATTGGAACGGTTGAAATTTTAGAGTTATCAGAGAGCAATAAATTCTTATTTTGCATAAAAGCCGATGTCCCCCTTCTTTCTTTGGCCACTCTAACTTTTCCGAAGAATGATCCAAATGCCTGATCATTGATGACACCTCTAAAATTTACTGAGCTAGAAGATTTGTCTGATAGATGGTCAATTACTACATTATGGTGAGATGACCGGTCATCAGATGGCATAAATAGGGTAGAGCATGAAATGTTAGAATTTTCCCCATTGAGTTTAAAATGATTCAATGAGCTTGAAGAATCTGCGCCCAAATCTAGGTTGAATAATGTAACGTCAGTATTTCCATCCTGATTAAGATTGAGATTTTGTGGATGATTGATCTTGTAATATTGCAGCGAAGAGCCTTCTGAACAATTGATATCAATACAGTGATTGATGATTGAATTAATTGATTGATGTTGCTCTTCTACAATCTTAATCGAACTATTTTTTGCAAGATTAATTTTTACTCTAGGTGCAACGTTTATTTTCTTACTTGAAACGTGAATGATATGAACCAGTCTTTCAACATGTTGATTCACAGTTGTATCAATTAAGAGTGCATCTCTGCTGACAATATTATTCAATAAGTAGGGTATCGATTGTCTGTCTGATTTATTATCCTGGTCAAATATAGATCGATTTTCTTCTGAATATTGATGATTCAATATTTTTATGTATGTTGGTATGTCTTCATTGCAAAAGAACATCCCCGCATGAAAATATATTTTGATTGAGTCATCGAGGCCTGACTCTAGATCAATGTCATTAAGTGATGCCGACTGACCTCTGAATTCTTTTTCAAGAAATTCATGCAACATCAGGTCAATTTTAGTATTTTTCCATGTCGCACTTTTTGATATCTTGGAGCAAACATTCCTGTATTCTTCAAGCGCAGATTCTCTTGTTCGATTCATCCAATCAGGAAGGTCATGTCCGTCATTTTGAACAAACTCATGAAGTTCATTTATATGGTCAGTTTGATTTAAGGATTGGTTAGCCATTCGTAACCTCTATCTTCAAGATCCTTTGCCAGCTGAATATCACCTGTTTTTATTATTGCACCATTATGAAATACATGAACATAATCAGGTGTAATATAATTCAGTAAGCGTTCGTAATGAGTAATGATCAAGGAGGATGTCGTTTCATTCCGGAATGCATTCACACCAGAGGCAACAACTTTCATTGAATCAATATCCAGGCCTGAATCGGTCTCATCAAGAATTGCAAGTGTGGGTTCTAGCATTAACATTTGTAATATTTCATTCCGTTTTTTCTCACCACCAGAAAATCCTTCATTGACCCCTCTAGAAAGGAACTTCTGCTCTATATCAACCATCTGGGATTTTTCTTTGAGATCAATCAGAAAATCACTCGCAGATAGATCATCAAGGCCCTGATATTTTCTCTTGGCATTGATCGCAGCCTTTAAAAATGCCGTATTTGAGAGACCTGGTATTTCAATCGGATATTGAAACCCAAGGAAAACTCCAAGATTTGATCTATCCTCTATTGAAAGTTCACTTAAATCACGATCCATGTAAATTATTTTTCCTGAACGAATTTTATAATCCGGATGACCAGCAATTGTCTTAGCAAGTGTGCTCTTGCCAGAACCATTTGGCCCCATGATTGCATGTGTTTCACCGGATTCAATCACGAGATTAAGCCCATTGACAATGGCTGTCTCACCAACATCTACATGCAAATCTTTTATTGAAAGAATTTTAGTCATCACCCAATTGCTCCTTCTAAATTGACTTGTAACAATGCCCTTGCCTCCACTGCAAACTCCATTGGTAATTCATTTAGAACCTCTTTACAGAATCCACTTACAATTAATCCAATGGCATCTTCTTCGCTGATACCTCTTTGCATACAATAAAATAATTGCTCATCAGCAATTTTTGAGGTGGTTGCTTCATGCTCAAGTATTGAAGAGGGGTTCATCACATCTATCGATGGAAATGTATGGGCTCCTGCATTGCTTCCAATGAGCAGAGAGTCACATTGTGTGAAATTTCTTGAATCCTTTGCTCCTTTGGACATCGTGACTTGGCCTCTATATGTATTCTGCGAGGATTTGGCAGAGATCCCTTTGCTGATTATTTTACTTTTAGTGTTTTTCCCAAGATGAATCATTTTTGTTCCCGTATCAGCTTGTTGAAGATTATTTGTCAGTGCAATTGAGTGAAACTCACCTGTTGAATTATCTCCTCTCAATATACAACTAGGATATTTCCATGTAATCGCAGAGCCAGTTTCAATCTGAGTCCAACTAATTTTAGAATTCTCTCCCTTGCAATCTCCCCGTTTTGTTACGAAATTGTAAATACCACCTTTACCTTCTTCATCACCTGGGTACCAGTTTTGAACGGTTGAGTATTTAATTTCAGCATCCTTATGAGCGACCAACTCGACCACGGCAGCATGTAACTGATTCTCATCTCTCATAGGAGCCGTGCATCCTTCTAGGTAGCTTACATAACTTCCTTTTTCTGCAACTATAAGGGTTCTTTCAAATTGCCCAGTTTTGGCTTCATTGATTCTAAAATACGTTGAGAGTTCCATTGGGCATCGAACGTCTTTTGGGATATACACAAATGTTCCATCTGAGAAGACAGCTGAATTAAGAGCAGCAAAATAATTGTCTTTTATGGGTACAACAGTGCCTAGATATTTTTCAATAAGCTCGGGATGATCTAAGGCTGCTTCTGAAAAAGAACAAAAGATAACACCTGCTTCTGCTAGTTTATCTTTGAATGTCGTTACAACAGAAACGCTATCAAATACAGCATCGACTGCAACACCAGCCAGCTTTGCTCTTTCATGAAGAGGGATACCCAGTTTTTCATATGTCTCAAGTAACTTTGGATCTACTTCATCAAGGGATTTTGGTCCGTCATCTTGTTTGGGCTTGGAAAAATATGAAATGGACTGGTAGTCAATGGGATCTATGGATAACTTAGCCCAATCAGGTTGAGGCATTTTCTTCCATTGGTTGAATGCTTTTAATCGCCATTTTAGGAGAAACTCAGGTTCATTTTTCATTTTAGAAATCAGCCTCACCACTTCCTCATCTAAACCTGGAGGTATGGTTTCGGATTCAATCTCTGTGGTAAAACCATATTCATATGATTTATTCAGAAACTCATTGATCTCTTTATTTTTATTATTTGTATCGTTCATTAGATTTTTTTTCATGAAAGTAAACTCAATGGTTTTCTTGTGAGATCGGTATATTCGTACTGATGAAATGTTCAATTCGTTTCGGATGTATGAGGTCTCCCAGTGTTATATCGTTCAGAGCCCATTGAACTCTCTGATTGATCATTTGCCATGCATTGCCAATATTACAAAAATCCTCAACTTGGCATTGATCATCATCACTGGCACATTGGGTAATTGAAAGATCTCCATCAATTTTTTTCAATAAAACTGCAACAGATAGATCTTTTGTTTCAGCCCCTAACGCATAACCACCAGAGGCACCTTGCTTTGATACAACCAACTTCTTTCGGTTCAATTTTTTTAAAATCTTCTGCGTTGTAGGTAACGAAATATGCGTCTCACTGGAGATTTCTTTCGCAGTAAGTAACTTTTTATCATGCAACGCAAGATTCGCAAGAATCAGCACGGCATAATCGGTCATCTTAGTAATTCTAAGCATGTGATACCTTAACCTAAATTAAATAGTACTATTTTAGTACGATATAGCTCCATAATCAATATCTATAGGAGTAGGGTGTAATTTGATATGTGATTACGAATCAATAATGTATAATTTGTTGAGTAAAAATTAGGAGATATCAAATGGATCTAAGCTCATTGAATTCAATAGCACAATCAATGGTTGCGGCTAACAAAGGGATACTTGCTGCAGATGAAAGCACGCCAACGATTGGTAAACGTTTTGCAACAATTGATACAGAATCAACTGATGCTAACAGGCAAACCTACAGGAATTTGCTTTTTACCAGTCCAAACGTTTCAGAATACATAAGTGGGGTTATTCTATTTGATGAAACGATCAGACAATCGACTAACGATGGGGTACCTTTTGCAGAATATTTAACATCCATCGGGGTCGTTCCAGGTATCAAAGTGGACAAGGGAATCAAAGGCATACCTTTTTGTGATGGAGAAACAGTCACTGAGGGACTGGATGGTCTTGGTGAGAGATTGGATGAATACTATGAACTCGGTGCACGATTTACAAAATGGAGAGCTGTGATTAGTATCACCGATGATTTGCCTTCAAAAAACTGCATCAGACTAAACGCACATGCACTCGCTAGATACGCTGCACTTTGCCAGCAAGCCAAAATGGTGCCAATTGTTGAGCCTGAAGTCCTTATGGATGGAAGTCATGATATAGATAGATGCTTTGACGTTACATCAGAAGTTTTGCAGGAAGTATTTTCCGAATTAAATAATCAGCAAGTTGCATTGAATGGCATCGTGCTAAAGCCAAACATGGTTATATCAGGCATGGATGCCTCAAATAGAGCCGATATTCCCACAGTGGCAAGCGCAACTGTGAAATGCTTAACGGAAAATGTTCCAGATGAGGTTCCAGGTATCGCATTCTTATCAGGCGGTCAAACTTCAGAGGAAGCGACTGCGCATTTGAGTTCGATGAATGAAATGGGCCCACACCCATGGCAATTAACATTTTCCTATGGAAGAGCTCTTCAAGCGCAGCCACTGGAAGTATGGTCTGGAGAAGATGGAAACATTGAGGCAGCTCAAGAAGCTTTCATCAAGCGCTCAAGATTAAATAGCCTCGCAAGAACAGGAAATTATCATCCACAAATGGAAGAAGCATAAGTTTCTTAGATTAATGATTAAAAGAATTCTACTGCTATTTGCATTTATATCAGTGCCAAATGTCAGCTATGCTGAATCTGTCATATTCCCTGATGAGATGATTAGCTTATCGATTAATAGCATGAATGCTCAACTGGGTGATCAAGCAAATAAAAAAAGACTAGAGAGCAATAAACTAGAGCTCTACTCAATCATTGACTCAACGCTATCACCATATTTTCAAAAGCAATACGCGGGCAGATTGGTCCTCAATAAACATTGGGCAAAAACAACAACAGATCAAAGGGAGAGATTCACAGAGGGACTGTATGAATCTTTGGTTAAATCCTATGCGCTCACACTGCTTAATTTTGATGTGAGCAACATCAACGTCTTACCGATTGATGAAATCTCAGATCAAACAAAGAAACTAACAGTTAAATCTGAGGTTTTATATAAAGGTGAAATCATACCCATGAATTTTAGTTTTGGTTTATTTAAAGACGGATGGAGATTTTTTGACGTTCGAATCGAAGGCGTATCTTATATCAAGAATTACAGAAATCAGTTTGATGCTGAAATTAATGCAGTTGGAATTGATGCTGTAATTGATCGCTTAGAGTCAGAGGACTAAAAATCCTCGAAGCCAATTTCTTCAAACTCATCCTCTTCTTCAATTACACCATTGTTTAGCTTATATGCTCTGTTTTGGAGATAAGAATCTCTCAAATACTGATATGGATCATATGATCCATAAAGCTCATCTTCTAAGGCAGATAAATCTGATCTTTCTTGAATCTTATCAATTATCTTAAGGCCATATCTAGACAAGCCATTATCTATGTAGCTGATTGGATTGAAGACATTATCTATGAGGTCACCAAAACCATGTCGAACTGTATATGGCCCTAAAAGCGGTGTCATGATATACGAACCTTGACCCACGCCCCAGACGCCAAGAGTTTGTGCAAAATCCTCATCGTATGCATTTAAACCAATCTTAGATGCAGGATCAAAGAGGCCTAGTAATCCAAATGTACTATTGATGGTGAATCTGAATAAACTTTCCATGGATTCCGCAGGCTTGCCTTGAAGCAGAAGGTTAGCGATAGTGATTGGATATTCCGCATTGTTGAAAATATTTGTAAAACCAGATTGAACAGGTTCTGGAATGATCACATCATAACCATCTGCCACAGGTTCAAGTATCGCTTTATCAAGATCTTCATTGAACTCGAATATGCCTCGATTTGCCTTTTCATAGGGGTCTGAATCAGCAGGAGCCAGGGTTCCTTGATATGAGCAACCACTGATCAAAATCAATATGGGTAGCAAAATAATTCTGATTTGAGTTTTCATCTGCGATTTTTGTTCATCTCATCAAGATATTCTTCAACTTCATTCAGTCTCGCTATAAATTTAGCTGTTTGAATATTTGTAATGGGCTTCATTGTAAGTGCAATTTTAAGTTGTTCAATAGCCTCTTGAAAATTTCCTATACTTAAATAAAACTCGGCCATATATGAAAATGCCTCAGCTTTCTGACCAGCATTGTTTGCAGCATTGGCAATTAAACGTATTTGATAGGGTGTAGGTACTCTATTATTGAAAAGATCCAAAAGAATTTCATGTGCTTTTAAGGGGTCTCCGTAGCTCATTTCCAGTTCTGCATACTTGATAGTGAGTGGAATATTTCTGGGTGACAATTGAAGTCTTTTTCTCAAATGCATGAGCGCCGCGTCTGGCATATTCTTTTCAATCATCAAGTCTGCATACAATATATGGAAGTGACCAAACTCATGCTTCTCATCAAGGAATTTATTGATTATTGATTCAGCATCATTAACCATTCCCAGCTGAACAAGAGATAATGCCAAGCCATATAGATTTCCGATCTGGCGATTTGATAGATCATCTATAACCTTGTCTTCATTGGACTTTTCTAAAAAATACTCGTAACTTTTCTCAGGAGTGGTGCTATAAAGGTAGCGAATTCTTGCTCTGCTTAATTCAAATCCCAATGACTCATCTTTTCTTTCAACAGTCATTCGCCTTGCTTGTTTCTTAGCAGCAGCTGAACGATTAACAGATGTAGGATGTGTTCTCAGAAACTCAATGGATTGGGCATTTCTTGGATCAGAGCCAGTAGATAACTTTTCAAAGAACTCCGACATAGCATAAGGATCATAACCTGAAAGACCGAGTGTTTTTATGCCTACTGCATCTGCTTCAATTTCCATATCTCTTGTGAAATCAATTTTATTCTGAGTCATCAAAGAGGGCGCAATCATACTTCCTGCTTCAATCACTTCAGTGCTTCCAGTTGCTGCACCCAAGAGGATTGCTCCAAGGAGAATCAGACCGCCTTGTATAGAGTTAGGAACTTGATCACCAATTTGCCTAGATATGTGTCTTTGGGTCACATGGCTGATCTCATGAGCCACAACAGATGCAAGTTGACTTTCATTATCTGCCGCAAGACAAAGACCATTGTGTATTCCAATATATCCGCCTGGCATTGCAAATGCATTGATTGAATTTTGAGGCACAAAGAAATAGTTAAATTGGAAATCACCGTCTTGCACTTTTGAAGAAAGCTTGTTGCCAAGATCTTGGATATATTCATTCAGAAGAGGATCTTCAACTACCTGACCTTGTTGTCTCATATTTCTGAAATACGCTCTTCCAATAGCTGGTTCATCCAGCTTAGAAAGATAAACATCGCTTGGGTTTCCTAAATCAGGTAACTCAATATCTGCCTGGGCTTGGCTGAGGAAAAGCAATGAGCATGTAAGGATTAATATCGTCTGCTTCATACAGTTTTATTTTTTGTTGAGCCTATCAAGGACCTCTTGAGCATGGCCTTTAACCTTTACTTTTCTCCATTCCTCCACCAGTATTCCCTTTTCATTGATCAAAAATGTACTTCTCTCAATGCCCATATATTTTCGTCCATACATATTTTTCTCCTTGATCACATCAAAGAGTTTGCATAATGACTCATCTTCATCAGAAATTAAATGAAATGGAAAATTGTACTTTGATTTAAATTTTTCATGTGAAGCAATTGAGTCTCTAGAGACACCATATATCAGAGCATTGCTTTTGATGAATCTTTTATATAGATCCCTGAAATCTTCACCTTCTTTCGTACAACCTGGCGTGCTATCTTTAGGATAGAAATATATGACTACACTCTTTCCCGCTAGATCGATGGATTTTATTTTTGATCCATCATCTAAGATTGACGTAAA
>Ga0208749_1000330_pt1 | contig 11938 bp, 9 predicted proteins | sample Knorr_S15_td_DCM_FD_185601 | JGI IMG/M metagenome (GOLD analysis project Ga0208749, IMG submission 185601) | Marine microbial communities from Southern Atlantic Ocean transect - Knorr_S15_td_DCM_ad_63m_LV_B (SPAdes) (version 2) | ecosystem: Environmental > Aquatic > Marine > Oceanic | place... | reverse complement strand
TGTTGGTGCTGCTACTAGTTTTGATAATGCAACTTGTGTTCGTTTAGTAAACATTTCCAGCAGCGATGGCAGAACTGTTACTATTGCATCCGATAATACTGGTAACACTACTATAGGATCTTTTGCATTATTAGCACAACAATCAGAAATCGTAGAAAAGAAACCAACAGATGTTGTTTTCGTTGGTGGTGGAGAAGATGTAAAGGGAACACCAGTAGGATTTACAAACTAATTGAATGGCAAAAGTTGATCATTATCTTGGTAATCCCTTATTAAAAAAGGCAAATACTACTCAGGAGTTTACTCAGGAGCAGGTTCTTGAATTTTCTAAATGTATAGATGATCCAATATATTTTGCAAAGACGTATATAAACATAGTTACTCTGGACTATGGTTTACAGCAATTTAAACCATATAGTTTCCAAGAGAAGATGTTGGATAGATTCCATAATCATAGATTTAATATTTGTAAGTTACCTAGACAGTCAGGTAAGTCTACAATCGTAGTATCATATCTTCTTCATTATGCAATATTCAATGACAATATTAATATAGCAATTCTTGCTAACAAAGCATCAACTGCAAAAGATTTATTAGATAGACTTCAAACTGCATATGAGAACTTACCTAGGTGGTTGCAACAGGGAGTTTTAACTTGGAACAAAGCATCTCTTGAATTGGAGAATGGTTCCAAAATTATTGCTGCATCTACATCTGCTTCTGCGGTTCGTGGTGGATCTTACAACATTATATTCCTAGATGAGTTTGCGTTCGTTGCAAACCATTTAGCAGATCAGTTCTTTAGTTCGGTTTATCCTACTATTTCATCTGGTCAAAAAACCAAAGTTATAATTGTTTCTACCCCTCACGGGATGAATCACTTCTATAAACTTTGGCATGATGCTGAACGAGAGAAGAATGAATATATTCCTACAGAGGTTAATTGGTGGGATGTTCCAGGTCGAGACGAGGTTTGGAAGGAACAAACTATTGCAAACACTTCGGAACAGCAATTCCGTGTTGAGTTTGAATGCGAATTTTTAGGATCTGTTGATACTTTGATTAGTCCTAATAAATTAAGGAATTTAGTTTATGAAGCACCTAAGATAAGTAGTAAGGGATTAGATGTATATGAAGAGGTTAAACCAGATCATAATTACGTAGTTACTGTTGACGTTGCTCGTGGTGTAGGTAATGATTACTCTGCATTTACTGTTATTGATATAACAACCTTCCCACATCAATTAGTAGCAAAGTATAGGAACAATGAGATTAAACCTATGCTATTCCCCTCAATAGTTTATGATCTTGCCAAAAATTATAATATGGCATATATCTTATGTGAGGTAAATGATGTAGGAGATCAAGTTGCATCTATTCTTAATTACGACTTGGAATATGAAAATGTTCTTATGTGTTCTATGAGAGGTAGAGCAGGTCAAGTTGTTGGTCAGGGGTTCTCTGGTAAAAAGACTCAACTTGGGGTCAAGATGTCTAAAACGGTTAAAAAGGTTGGATGTCTAAACTTAAAAACTTTAATTGAGTCTGACAAAATTACATTTAAAGATTATGAGATTATTAGTGAATTGACTACGTTTATTCAGAAGAGTAATTCATTTCAGGCAGAAGAAGGATGTAATGATGACCTTGCAATGTGCCTTGTCATATATGCATGGTTAGTAGAACAAGACTATTTTAAGGAGATTACTGATCAGGATGTTCGTAAGAGATTATATGAAGAGCAAAAAAACCAAATAGAACAAGATATGGCTCCATTTGGTTTTATTGAGAATGGATTAGATGAAGATAGTTTTGTAGACTCTACTGGAGATAGATGGTTTACTGACGAGTACGGTGATATGTCTTACATGTGGGATTATAGGTAGTAACCCCTTCAAATTAAATATTTTAATAAATATCTCTAGAACAAAACTGAGAATTTTTGGAGACATAGAACATGGCCACTCCTCAATTATCTCCTGGTGTACTGACTAGAGAAGTTGACTTAACGGTAGGTAGAGCGGAAAACGTTCTTGACAATATTGGAGGTATTGCTGGACCTTTTGAAATTGGTCCCGTATTAGAACCGATCAATATTGCCACAGAGCAAGATCTGATAACTACATTCGGTAAGCCTTATGATGACGATGCCCAGTATGAATACTGGATGTCAGCATCACAATACCTCTCGTATGGTGGTGTGCTTAAGGTAATACGAACCGATGACGATAACTTAGCTAACTCAAACGTTGGTGTAGGTACATCTGCTATAGCAGGTACAAAGATTAAAAACTTTGACGACTATAACACTAACTACATAGACGCAGCATCAAACTTCCTATATGCAGCAAAGAACCCAGGACGATGGGGAAATTCTCTAAAGGTTTGTTATATTGATGACTTAGGAGATCAAGTTATCGGTATCGCAACAACTTCTGTAACCGATATGGGTGCAGCAGTTGGATATGGTGTAACAGTTGACATTAGTGGTCAAGTAATTCCTGGTGCAGGAAGCACTTCTATGTTTACTGGTTACCTTAAAGGTATCATTACTGAGGTAGTTAACGCTCCTGATACTTTACAAAGTACTATAACGGTCAAAGTACGATCCAGAGTCTCTACGGGTGGCACAGAACCTGGAAAAGAAGAATACGTAAACTATGCTGAAAATAGTGCATATGCTTCGTTCTTAAAAGGCCAAAGATTAACAATTCTCGACTCTGACGGCGATGTAATGTCACCAGAAGACTCGATACAAACTATAGGAATAACAACTTCATCTCAGATCAATGGTCAGCAAGACCAATCTTATGTTGGAGTTGGTGGTACTACTAACGGTGGTGGTTCTGCTGCTACATTCACCATTACAAGAAACAGTACAAATGGTGGTGTTGCATCTGCAACCATTGTAAATGCTGGTGTTGGATACACTGTAACTAATACAGTCTCTATTGCTGGTACTGATGTTGGTGGTTTTGATTTAAGTCAAGGTAAGATCAATACAGTTGGACTTACAACTTCAACTAGTGTTCCATCTGCTTCTAGTGGTACTTACACTAACCTAACAGGTACAAGTGCTGAAGGTACTGGAGCAATATTCACCGTCTTTAGAGACGCAACTGGTGGTATTGGAACCGTCTCACTAACCAATCCTGGTGAAGCATATGGTGTTGGTACAACCATTACCATTAACGGTGCAGGAATTGGTGGTACATCAATCACTGATGATATCAAACTAGACACAACATCTCTTAGAGATGACAAGGTTGTTCTTACTGTTGAAGGAACAAACTCTAGAGTGTTAGTTGGTGGTGTTGACGATTGGTACAACGCACAAACCCTTGGTTTAGATAACTCTAAAGTATTCTGGCGTAGCATTGCTCCTAAACCTGGAACCTCGAATTACGTAGCACAACGAGGTGGTAGGAATGATGAAATGCACGTTGTTATTGTTGACGATGCTGGTACTCTAACTGGTATCCGAGGTAATATTCTAGAGAAGCATTTGAACCTATCTAAGGCAACTGATGCTGTATCTGAAGCAAATGCACCACAGAAGACATGGTACAAGTCTTATCTTGCCAACTTCTCGAACTACATTTATGCAGGTGCTAACCAAGGACAAGGTAACGATACATTCCATAATACCTTCCCTACTGGAACATACTTCAACGTATCTTCTGGTGCAAGTCTATACGATGATGGTGCTAATCCAACTGTATGGTACGCATTAACTCAAAATAGTACTCGCTGGAACAGAGTTGCTAAGAACAACACCTTCAGTTCTGTTGGTGGAGTTACATATTCACTAACAAACGGTGAAAATTACACCGCTACTGGTGGACTTAAAGCAGAATTAGGAAATCTAATTGGTGCTTATAACCTCTTTGACAATAAAGATGAGGTTCAGGTTGATTACCTATTGATGGGACCATCCTGTAATTCTCTCAATGATACTCAGGCAAAAGCAAACAAATTAATTGGTATTGCTGAGTCTAGAAAAGATTGTGTGACTGTTATCTCACCACACAAAGGAACAGTAGTTAACATTACTGACCCAATCGTTCAAACTAGTAACATAGTTGAGTTCTTTGGACCACTAAGTTCTTCTTCTTATGCAATCTTTGATAGTGGTTACAAGTATACTTACGATAGGTTCAATAACAAGTTCCGTTACCTTCCATGCAACCCAGATATTGCTGGATTGATGTGTCGCACGAACCTAGTTGCTTATCCTTGGTTCTCACCTGCTGGACAGCAGCGTGGTGTAATTAAGAATGCAATTAAACTTGCATACAACCCAACTAAAGCACAAAGAGACATTCTTTATTCCTCACGTATTAACTCAATTATTAATACACCTGGAACTGGAATCATCCTCTTCGGTGATAAGACTGCACTAGCATATGCTTCCGCATTTGATAGAATTAACGTTCGTCGTTTATTCTTGACAGTTGAGCAAGCACTTGAAAGAGCAGCACAGGCACAACTCTTCGAGTTTAACGATCAGGTAACGAGGGCAAACTTCGTTAACATCGTTGAACCATACCTACGTGATGTTCAAGCAAAACGTGGTATTTACGATTATCTGGTTATTTGTGATGAGACAAACAACACTCCAGACATAATTGATAATAATGAATTCCGAGCAGACATCTTCCTGAAGCCTGCGAAGTCGATCAACTACATCACCCTGACCTTCGTTGCTACCCGTACTGGTGTTAGCTTTGAAGAAGTCGCTGGTAGAGTTTGATAACTGATTGATTAAATACTAAGGAGGATTCTAACCAAAATGGCAAGAGAAATCAGGACAATCACCGACTTTAAGGCAAAACTTTTAGGCGGTGCAGCAAGACCAAACTTATTTGAAGTATCAATTCCAACATTCCCATCCTTCGTAACTGGATGGGATGATGATACCTTCAGTTTTTTGTGTAAGGCAGCAGCATTACCTGCTTCTAATATTGCACAAATTGACGTTCCGTTTAGAGGTCGTATTCTAAAGGTTGCTGGAGACAGAACCTTTGATACTTGGACTACAACCATCATTAATGATGAGGACTTCAAACTAAGAACATCATTTGAGCAGTGGATGAATCAGATCAGTAAGTTGGATAACAACACTGGTGCTACAAACCCTTCATCATACATGACCGATGCTTACGTGTATCAGTTAGGTAGAGGGCAATCAAGATTCTCTACAGAGAATGCTGATGCAGATAGCGTACAACCTCTAAGGACTTACAAGTTCTTCGATATATTCCCAACCAATGTATCTCAGATAGATCTATCATACGATACTTCTGATACCATTGAGGAATATACAGTTGAATTCCAAGTACAGTACTGGCAAGCAGAGGCTACTGACCAAACTGGTATTGCTGTGGTATAATAAATAGATACACAGTATTAAGACAATATAATGGCAAAGTTATTCGGCTTTTCTATTGAGGATAACGAAGAAAAGAAATCCCCTGGTGTAGTATCCCCCATACCTCAATCAAACGAGGATGGGGTTGATCACTATCTGACCAGTGGATTTTTTGGTTCTTATGTAGATATAGAAGGGGTCTATAAAACCGAATATGATCTCATTAAGAGATATAGAGAGATGGCACTCCATCCAGAATGTGATGGTGCGATTGAAGATATCGTTAATGAAGCGATTGTAAGTGATTTAAATGATAGTCCAGTTCAGATAGATTTAGATAATCTAAATGCTGGAGATGGTTTAAAGAAAAAAATAAGAGAAGAATTTAAAACTATTCTTGAACTTCTAGACTTTGATAAGAAGTGTCATGAGATTTATAGGAATTGGTATGTTGATGGAAGATTATATTACCATAAAGTAATTGACTTAAAGAATCCTCATGATGGTATTCAAGAGTTGAGATATGTTGATGCACTGAAGATGCGTTATGTTCGTGAATCAATTAAGGGAAAAGATAAAGGTGGTGGTGTTCAGACACAGGATGGACGTGACAATCCAATGAACTCACCGTTCCCAAATATTAAAGAGTATTTTGTATATAATCCAAAACAGAATGTAGCAGCTTACGGTGGACAACCAGGTAAAGGATCTGGTGGTGGAGTTAAGTTTGCAAAAGATGCAATCTCATACTGTACATCTGGATTGGTTGATAGGAACAAAGGAACAACACTATCCTATCTACACAAAGCAATTAAGTCACTCAACCAATTAAGAATGATTGAGGACTCTCTTGTTATCTACAGACTGTCAAGAGCACCTGAAAGAAGAATATTCTACATTGATGTTGGTAATCTTCCTAAGATGAAGGCAGAGCAATACCTACGTGACGTTATGATGCGTTATCGTAACAAGTTGGTATACGATGCTGGAACTGGTGAGATCAGAGATGACAAGAAGTTTATGAGTATGCTTGAAGACTTCTGGTTACCTCGTAGAGAAGGTGGACGTGGTACAGAGATTACTACTCTTCCTGGTGGTCAGAATCTTGGTGAACTAGCAGATATTAAATACTTCCAACAGAAGTTGTATAGATCTTTAAACGTACCTGAGTCTAGACAAGGTGGTGAAGGTGGTTTTAACCTTGGAAGGTCTTCAGAGATCCTTAGAGATGAACTTAAGTTTACTAAGTTTGTAGGTAGATTACGTAAGAGATTCTCAAGAATGTTCAACGATATGTTGAAGACTCAATGCTTACTTAAGAATCTTGTAACTCCAGAAGATTGGGATATTATGGAGGAGCATATTCAATATGACTTCTTATATGATAATCACTTCTCTGAACTGAAGGAAGCAGAACTAATGACAGAGAGATTGAATATTGCTGCTACCGCAGAACCTTATGTTGGTAAGTACTACTCACAAGATTATGTAAGACGTAAGTTCCTTCGCCAGACTGACGAGGAAATCATTGAACAAGACAAGTTGATTGCAAAAGAGATAGAACAGGGTATAATACCAGACCCAATGGCTCCTGTTGATCCTGAGACAGGATTACCAATGGAACCTATGGGAGGTATGTCACCAGATAATAACGTTAACGGAGCATCTGGTAAAACTCCTCTAGATCCTGAAGCACCAACACTTACTTAATTATGATCACATTAAATCCGTCCAACTGGTTTTCTTTTATGACTAAATCACATGAAGAAGAAGATAGTACAGATTGGTTGAATCGTGTAATTAACGAATTGGCAAATCCATTGGATTCTATGCCAATAGCAACCAATGATAATAAGTATGCACCACCTGAACGTAGAGCAGAATTAGACGCTGAAATGCTTGCAATTAATTCAGAACCAGTAGTAGAAACTACTCCAACTTGGTTTAATGTGGATAAAGAAGATGGATTGGATTATGAAGGGCCAGTTGATGAAGTGGAGGAAGTTGAAGAAGAATCAATTCATGAGAAGATGTATCAAATTGCAACTTCTAAGTATAATCCATTCTCCGTAGGTGGATCAGAAAATATTCAAGATTTTGATGAGCGTCTAGGGGGTTCTGAAAATAGATTATCATAGGTTTTTAAATATACCTGATTATCTTCCAAACATAGACGTATCAAAATATAAAACTAAAGGTATGGGATGGTTGCAGTTCCATAAGCAACTACAATTTGAAGATTTAGGTAATGATAAAATTCTCCCGTGGTTAAACAGCATGGGATATAGTTCTCATTGGATAGAGTTCTTTTATACTCCTCCACATGAGGATGGTATTGTGCATTCTGATAATATAGGTGATTGGTCTTGGGCAAAAATAATATATCAAATAGGTGCTAAAGGAAGTACTATGAGATGGTGGTCTTCAGATAAAGCATTTGAAGTTAGCACCACAGATGCACGAGCAGGTGGTGATAGAACAGATGATCACTATCACGGTAAAGTATTAGTTGCTAGACCAGAAGAGTCTACTCTTGAACATGAAGTTGATGTTGGTACTTCTAGTCTTATTAATGTTGGTCCTCTGCATAGTTCTCATAACCCTACAGATGACAAAAGATTTACTATTACTATTGCTTTAATAGACAAAGATAAAGATTACGAACACAGAATCCTTTGGGATGAAGCAATAGAATCATTTAAACCTTACATAGTTCCTTCATCTGATTCTTAAGTAGACCTTTGCGTCTTAAGATGAAGACCTCATGTGGGTTATTTTTGTCGAAATTTTTAAATTCAGTGTCAATAAGATAATCAATATTCTTCTCTTCCCATGTCTCTAAATCATAGTTAGATTTAAAGGTATGGGGGTATGTCATATTCTCATCAAAGATAAAACATTTTTGTGCTTCTAAAATATTATCATCTATTGGAGATTGTACATCACACCATTCTTCAATCATTGGTTGTAATGATCTAATCATATTTTTTACTTCTGAGAAGATCTCTTCTTTATTATTAAACATAAAAGCAAAACTTCCTGCATGTAATGTATGACCATGCTTACCTGTATCTAATATTTTTCCAGTCTTCATATAGTGATTAACAGATTTGAATATTTCTCTATAATGATTCCCAATGTTACCTTTGTTATTCCTGACATAATCAAATAAAGCATCATAAAATCTTCTATAAGATATTCCCAACTTATAGTGGAAGTATTTTGCTATTAGTTGAGTATAACCAGCAATATGGAATTGAACAATTAACCAACCATACATGTATGCTTCAATTAACTCATCATTGGTCATTGTATTGGTCTCTGATATGAGTTCTATTATCTCTACTACTCCATCATAATCTCTGTCATTACCAAAGGAGACATAATCCTCAGACTTGATTGTTTTTATTCCATGCAATTCTCTAGAGAGTTTGCTATTGAGTTGAGTATTACCAAACATTTGACAGAACCATACATCTATAGATTCATGTTGACCACACTCAAGAACCTTTGAGAATCCTTCCTTCCAAGAATCTAAAGTCTCTTCAGGTAGACCTAAAATAAATTCAGTATATGTTTTAACTCCATATTCTCTACTCTTCTCTATTTGTTCGGTTATTCTATTAACCTTCATATTCTGTCTTTTAATTGCTTTAAGTGTAGGTTCATTCATACTCTGAACACTTATAGTAACTCCTCTACTAATATCACCAACTATCTTAGCAATCTCAAAAACAACTTCTGTAGAGTTCTTAGAGTACTGTATATTAATTGCTTCTAGTTTACCTTTATCTGCTGCTGCTCTAAACAACTTTGCAATCTCAACATCTCTATCTCTAAAGATACCGAAGTTAGCATCAGCATTAAAAATGAATCCAACATTATGATTACCTGCCCATTCAATATCATGTTTGACCCTTTCAAGGTCAAACTTTTTAATTTTCTGATATGTCATTCCACCCCAATCACAGTAAGTACACATATGTGGACAACCACGATTAGTCTCCATAGTCATAGCCCACATGACATTAGGATTATTCTGAATGATATCATCAAAAAGGCCAATCTGATAAGGACTAGGGAAGTCCAATACCTCAATTCGCTCTTTAGTATAGAGTCGTTCAATGCTTTCATTATTCTTAATTTTTCTTAGAAGATCACAGAATGATTCCTCACCTTCAGAGATGATGATGGTATCTATAAAGTCATACTCAAGTAAATGTTTTGTTCCTTGAGGACCACCAAATTCTATAATACAATCTGGATACTTCTCTTTGATTAATTTTGCTACATGTAAATTATAGCGTTCATTCCAGATATAACAACTAAAAGCACATACTGCTGGATTATCTAAACGATCTAATATATCCTGTGGATCTTCTCTTCTGAATATAAATTCTTTTAATTCAAAGTTATCTGTAATATCTTTAAACTGACTACAGTAACTCCATAGACATCCTACACTATAGGGCAACCAGTAGGTGTCTTCTTTTCTTATTTCCACAGCATACTGTGGTTGGAACATGTAGACGTTCATATCTTGGTTAATTTGTTCTTAAGCATGTTTTTTCTTTTTATATTCCAAATATCATTCCTATCTTCTATTGGTCTAGGATTCCATATTTCATAACCATTAACTTGAATTGGATATTCAACTTTAGGATCATATACTAATTTTCTTTGGATCTCCATTAGATCTTCAGAAGGGTTACATGATTCTTCTACCAATTTAAATGCAAGGTCTTTATTATTCCAAAACAAATCAAAGTCGGTTCCGACATTTAATTCAAGTGTGTGACCAGTATCTTTATCTGATATAACTTTACCAGTTCTTAGATAGGCACTGATTCTTTTTTTAAGTCCTTGGAAGTGTTGACCAAATATACCACTATCACTATCTAGGTAATCCTTTAAGTTATCATAGAATTTTCTGTAATCATGGAATGTCGATATGTAATGAGAGAACCCATTAATATGGAACATAATAACAACCCAAGCAAATAGATATGATTCAATTATATCGTCAGTTGTCATTGTATTAGTTTCATTTACTATCTCAATAACTTCTTTAATTGGATAGTCCTCGTTATCATGTTTAGAGAATGATACGTAATCTTCAGCATTTACAACTTTTATACCATACTTCTCTCTATTCATATTCATTTCAGTTTGACCAAATATTTGACATAACCATACATCAAGACTGTCTTGACCCGACTCCATAAGTAAGCACATTCCATCCTTCCAAGAATCAACAGTCTCTTCTGGAAGACCAAGTATCATTTCAGTATATACATTTAAGTTCCTTTCTCTTGCCTTTGCAACTTGATCTTTTACTTTATCAACCGCCATATTCTTTCTTTTAATTGCCTTTAAGACTGGTTGACTCATACTCTGAACACTCATAGTCACACCTCTTTTATCATAAGGTCCTAATGTCTCAGTTATATCAAGAACTATATCAGTTTTATTTTTGGTATATTGTACTGTTAAATCATCAATAATTGCATCTGGATGATCTGCTGCTTCTCTTAACCATTTTGCAATTTGTAGATCTCTATCTCTGAATATACCAAAGTTAGCATCTGCCATCATCAAAAATCCTATCTTATGAGTAGACATCCACATGATATCTTGTTTGACAACATCCATATCAAATTTTAGGATTTGATCCATCCATGTACCCCAATCACAAAAAGTGCAGTGATGAGGACAACCTCTAGTAGACTCAACTAATGTTGCCCATCCATATTCTGGATTCTCATTTACTATCTTATCCATTACACCGTTAGTGTAAGGACTTTCATATGCAAGTTTTGTTATCTGTTCTCGTTCATATACTGGTATTAATTTACATTCATTTTTAATTCTACTTAAAACATCGGTAAATGCAATCTCGCCATATCCTAATAGGACTGTATCAATAAAATCATATTCTATTAAATGTCTTTGTGCTTGTGGTCCGCCAAATTCAATAACACAATCTGGATACTTCTCTTTAATTAGTTTGGCAAGATGTAAATTATATTGCTCATTCCAAACATAACAACTGAATCCACATAGTACTGGATCTTTAATTCTTTCTAATACTTTTTCTGGGTATTCTCGTCTAAAAAATATTTCACCCAACTCAAATCCATCAACATGCTTATTGGCATAACTCCAAATACATGCAGCAGAATACGGTAACCAATATTGCTTTTGACCTTTAATGACTACTGTACTCTGGGGTTGAAATAAGTAAACCCGATTCATCATATTCATATTTATGCTAAATAGTTTAGCAAATTACTTGATAAAAGACAATGGATGAACTATTGGACATGGTTGTAAATGATGCGTCACCTGCAGAAGTAAGTGACAAAATTAAGGACATCCTTTATACCAAATCTTCAGAAAAAATTGAGGGACTTAGACCTGACATCAATACTACGTTCGTAAATGGGGTTGAATCAGAAGACTCTAATGATGTTGGCGAAGAGTAAATCAATAAATAATAAATAAAGCGATTAATTGATCCGATGAAACTCATAAGAGAAGAAATTGAATCTGTTGAAATTCTCACCG
>Ga0208749_1000327_pt1 | contig 11963 bp, 10 predicted proteins | sample Knorr_S15_td_DCM_FD_185601 | JGI IMG/M metagenome (GOLD analysis project Ga0208749, IMG submission 185601) | Marine microbial communities from Southern Atlantic Ocean transect - Knorr_S15_td_DCM_ad_63m_LV_B (SPAdes) (version 2) | ecosystem: Environmental > Aquatic > Marine > Oceanic | place... | reverse complement strand
TACTGACGCTGGAAAAGAAACAGCGAGAAAGCAAAAGCGTAAGTTAACTTACGTTAGCAACATATATGTTGTAAAAGATCAGGCAAATCCTGAGAACGAAGGTAAAGTATTTCTATACAAGTATGGAAAGAAAATCTTTGACAAACTTACTGCAGCGATGCAACCTGAGTTTGAGGATGAGGAAGCAATTGATCCATTTGATTTCTGGCAAGGTGCTAACTTCAAGTTAAAGGCAAAGAACGTAGCAGGATACAGAAACTATGATAGTTCTGAATTTGCTGCACCGACACCTTTACTTGATGATGACGATGCAATGGAAGCACTCTGGAAGAAACAGTTCTCACTTGCTGAGATTGTTGCACCAGACCAGTTCAAGACATATGATGAGTTAAAGACTCGTCTAGACTATGTTCTTGGAAACAAGAAGTCCGCTGCACCACAGTTTGAAGAAGAAGATGTTGATCGTGGAGAAGCAGAAGAATTAGTAACTGCTGCTGTATCAAAACCAACTCCTGCAGTTGCAGAAGAAGAGGATGATGCACTATCATACTTTGCCAAACTTGCAGAGGAGTAATGAAATATAATCAACTCTGCCTTACTCTCTTAGTAATAGCAGCTTGGATTAACTTAATTTTTAAGTAGGAGTCTTCGGACTCCTTTTTTTATGGGTTAACTACGTTTGTATTTTCTGTTGTTACTAGAGTTGATGAAATGTATTTTGAATTCTTATCATATTTTAAAATATCTCTTAGATCGTTTATAAATGTTTGAACATATCCATTTTTTAAAACATCTATTTCTCTTTTCTTTTCATTATTAGTGTATTCATATTCTAAATTAGTAACTGCTCTAGCAATTTTGTCTGTAGTTACAGTATATTCTGTTTTATCATCAAGTTGTCTATTTCCTGCTTGAGAAATTAAATTGTATCTACTTGTGCCGAACTGAGTTGATGAACCATATATTTTAAAATCAGCGTCTACAATTAAATTTGGTGGTAATATTTGGCGACCTTGATCATCCTTGATTTCAAAAGTTTCATAATATTTTATAGCATTCATTTTTGCTTCACTTCCATATTTTTCTAATGCATAATCATAAACTTGATAATCTTGAAGTGGCCATTCGTGATTTATGTTCGTTATTCCCGCTACTAGAATTACAATGTAATCTAAAGTGGATTCACCATATAGATATTCTGCAATTGTATCTGGTCTATCACCATCTTTTAAAACTAATTTTTGTTGAGCAATCGCACCACTCCTTACATAATCCATTAGTTTAGCACTACGGAAAATATTTTTTATGACAATATAATCTCTGGATGAATTCTTATGTGACAGAGGAGATTGATAAGCAATGCTTGGTAACTCTTTAAAAAATCCCATTAGAATCCAACTCCTGGTCCTGCTGCGACCTGTTGATAATCTTCATGATATATTGGATTAAGTTCTTTGAATGTCAAACTCATTCTAATATTAACAGGAGTTCCATCCTCATATGAAGTATATGTACCTGCATTTGTATAATTAACACTCATACCTGTTAGTGCACATAATTTAAATGAATGTAAAAATGGATGATCTACATCATCTTTTAAAAATTTTAATTGAAAAACATCTGGTGATTGTATGAATATACCTTGAGCAGTTCCATTATATTCTCCAGCTTTTGGTGCCATTGATGCCTTCAAACGTCTAATAATTTGTCTAACAACATCTGCTTCTTTCGGACTTCTTGGGGAAAATGTTATAGTGTATGGAAAACTTCTTAGATTGACACCTTGAAATAATAATTCTAAATTATTATTCAAGATTTGACCAGTTGAACGAGAAATGACACTTTGAGGTGATACATTTGAACCAAGTGCACCAATCGCTGCACCAGATAATGCTGCTCTTACTGCACCTTGAGTTTCAGGTTTCAGACCAGGTATATCAATTCCAGTATTTAATGCAGTAACTGCTGTTTGTGCTAATGTAACCGCACTATCTCCAATACTATTACCCATAGCTTCTTGTGCAACTGTAAGTGCAGCGAGTTCAAGTGCATTTGCTCTATCTTCACCCCAACTAATTGAATTAGAATCAGTCAAATCTTGCGGTATGGGTAATTCAATTAGATATTTCATTAATCTATTTGTATCTCTACCCATTCTTGTGTTTGCGTCAGTTACCTCAAAACCTATTTTTGGTTTTTCATTACCAGTATATGAACCATAACCACCTGGTTTTCCTTCTTTTAAATTTTTTTTAATCTGATCTCTATCACCTTGAGTATAAACAGTTTTTGTACCTGGAATTGGTTTACCAGTTTTAGGATCTATTTCTTGTTTGAACATATTTGTGAGCGTTACTGTTGCTCCACCACCTGCTTCTGGTGGTTCAAATTCTAAGCATTTAATCACAAGTCGATCACCAGTTCTTTGACTTGGACCAGTTGCGAGAGGGTAACTCAAAGGAGGCATTCTCTTATTATTTCTTCGAGGAGTATATTTTTTATCACGAGTCTCAAAGGTTGGTAATTTATTATCATTCTCCAAAGCGTGTTCAACAGCATCCTTATACTCTTGAGAAGCATAATATGACTCTTGTTCTTTATAATTAGGAGGGTAATTGACCATATATAATTTTTTTAACTATTTAGTACGATTTTGACAAAAGGTAAAGTCCTTAAATCTCTTAATTCCATTTCATCTACTTTATACAGTCCACCGACTACCTCTGGAAAGGTGTATTGTCTCATTTCTCCCCAGTGATAGTTTAATCCTTTAAATCCCCATTGAAAAACATCAGTTACAGCGACAAGTGGATGAGAGTCATATGCGATACCAGGTGTTTTTGCACGATATACAAAAACATAATAATTACCTGCCTCTGGAACATTACTTCCTTCAGTTAACACATCTAATATTTCTGTTGCTAAATCATCGGGACTTTCTGTACCGATAAGATTTTTCATTATAGGATCTAATCTACTCATATGTCTAATTCTTTTTCTGTAATTACTTTAAACTCCCACATTCTGTCAGCACAATATTCTCTTGCTGCTTTCCATTTTGCCTGATTTCTAGCATATTCAAATGCTTCACGAATGTAACCTTTAGTTTGTCTTTTTGGTTTTTTAGGTTTTGTTGTTTGCTTCAATGGTTTGACTTCGATAAGATATCTTTTTATTTTACCAGTATTCTCTTGTACCTTGATATAAAAATCTGGAAAATAACGGTGAACACGACTATCGTGTGGAGAAATATATGGTAATGCTATCTCTTCACTTCCCCACTCTAATATCTTTGCATTTTTATCACAATACACCATAAACTTTCTTTCCCAGAGTGACCTGTAAATGATATTCGTTGGATCACCTTTGTACTTTCTAGGAAAGGATGGATAGTATTTTCCCCTATAAGCCATCTAAATAACTATACTATAGAAGTATTTAGAGTGCCAGCACCAAGACCGAGGAGAATATCAGATATAATGCCTAAGTTGCAGAATGTAGCTCAGACATCAAAATTTTTAGTAAAATTTGTTCTACCAAGAGGAGATTGTCGTAGATTTTTAAGACAGAAAGGTATAAATGATCGTTTTATATCAGATAATGTAGGACTTCTTTGTAGTGATGCTGTATTACCAGGAAGTGCAATGGCATCATTAAACACTGCTGGAGATTATCAGGGAGTTATTGAAAGATTTGCTCACACTCGTAATTTTACACAAATAAATTTTGATTTTATAGTAGATAATGAATACAAATCTCTTCGATTTCTTGAGCACTGGATGGAATTTATTTCAGGTTCATCTAATTCTGATCCTTCAGGAGATGCATATCATTTTAAAATGAGATATCCAGAGGATTACAAATCAAATGATACAAGGATAGTTAAATTTGAAGCCAACCATTTTCAATTTTTAGAGTATAGATTTGTAGGATTATTCCCCATATCTCTCAACTCTACAAGAGTTTCATATAATAATTCCCAAGTATTAAAGGCAACAGCATCATTTAGTTATGACAGATATTTGTGTGGTGAATCCTCTTCATTAGCAAGAGCTTTGGGAATAGATTTAAACAATCGTAGATTTAGTGGTCAAAAATCAGGACAAGGAGATGGTAGAGTATATAATGAAAGTAATAGTTTAAATGAAATCTCAAGCGGACTATCTCTTCTTAATTCTAATACTAGATATAGTTTCGTAAATGGAGAGACAAGAACTGGTTCAGCGAATACTAGATTCGGTGATGGGACAGGTTTTTAACCTCCGAGAACCCCTATAAATAGTGACATTGAAGTGCTTAGAATATTATGCCTTTACCAACCATTTCAACTCCAACATATGAGTTGACACTTCCTTCATCTAATAGAAAGGTAAAATTTAGACCGTTCTTAGTGAAAGAAGAAAAAATATTGATTCTTGCAATGGAATCTCAAGATACCAAACAAATTGTAAGATCTGTAAAAGATGTTATTTCAAAGTGTATACTGACAAGAGGTATCAAAGTAGAAAAATTATCTACTTTTGATATTGAATATTTGTTCTTGAATATCCGTGGTAAATCTGTGGGTGAAGATATTGAAGTAATGGTTACTTGTCCAGACGATGGTAAGACGCAAGTTCCAATGTCAATCAATATTGATAGTATAAAAATCCAGAGAGATGAAAATCACACGAAGGATATAAAGTTAGATGATGTTTATACATTGAGGATGAAATATCCATCTTTGAATGAATTTATCAAAAATAATTTTGGTGCTGTTGAAAATATGGGTGTTGATGACACTTTTGATTTAATTGCATCTTGTATTGATCAAGTTTATTCTGAGGAGGAATCTTGGGCATCTGAGGAGTGTACAAAAAAAGAATTGTCTGATTTTGTGGAATCTCTTAATTCAAGTCAATTTAAATTAGTCGAAAATTTCTTTGTGACTATGCCCAAACTGGCTCATACAATTAAGGTTACGAATCCAAACACAAAAGTTGAAAGTGAAGTTAAGATAGAGGGGCTGCAGAGTTTTTTCGGATAAGTATGGCACATGAAGATTTAGTGTCATACTTTAAATTAAACTTTGCTTTGATGCAGCACCATAAATATAGTTTAACAGAGCTAGAAAATATGATGCCTTGGGAAAGAGAGATTTACATCTCACTTTTACAACAATATGTTGAGGAAGAAAATTTAAAAGCACAACAAGAACAAAATGGATGAGGAACAAGGATTATCATCACCGATATCGGGAGGACTAAGAGGTATTAGAAGAAGTGTATCTTCTAGTATCTTTACTGGTCGTGCTGTTCCACCTCCAGTTCAACCTGACCCACAGACAACAAGTTTACTCAGTCAAAATTCATTAACTCTTACAACTGTATCGGGTCAATTACAAAATGTATCTGCACAGGTGGGTTCACTAACAACATCATTAGTACAAATACAACAAAATTTAGCATTAAGAGATCAATTAGAAGCACAAAGAGCAGCAGCTCAACAGAAGAGAGAACAGCAAATAGCAGAGCAAGGTTTAAGAGAGGGTAAAGAATCAAATTTAGAACAAAAAATACAATTTGCTTTATTAGCACCAGTTCGTAAAGTTCAGTCATTCGCACAGGGTATTTTAAGTAGGTTAACTAATTTTCTTTTAATCATCGCAGGTGGATGGTTAGTCGAACAGACTCTTCAATTTTTAAGATTAAAATCAGAAGGTAATGTTGATGCTTTAAACAAATTAAAAGTAAGAATAATTACTGATTTGTTGATAGTTGGTACGACAATAACTGTGATTACTATGGCAGTTATCAAAGCGATTGCAGGACTAAAGGCATTAGCAGCACTTGCATTTAAATTTGTTGTTGGAACATTTATAAAAGCACCGTTTAGGATGCTATCAAACTTTATTAAGAATAATATTAAGAATTTTGTTACATTATTGAAGGCACAATTTGGAAAAATGTTAAAGAATGCACCAGGTGCATTGCTTAAACTCTTAAGAAACCCATTATCAATAGTAAGTGCTCTTGGAATTGGTGGAGTTGGAATAAAGGAGCAACTGAAACAAACAACAAAAACTGGTAGTAAGGGATTACTGGGTAAAATAGGTGGATTCGGAAAAGCTAACATTATAGTTAATACAATATTTGGTGCCTTTGATTTTATTTCTCGTAGAAAAGATCAGGATGGAGATGGAAAACCTGATCAAACTATTTTTCAAGCTGCGAGTGGTACTATCGCTAGATTAGTTGGAAGTGGTGTTGGATTTGCTGGTGGAATGAAGATAGGTGCTTTAATAGGAACTTTTGTTGGAGGTCCGCCAGGTACTTTAGTTGGTGGTATTATCGGTGGAATTTCTGGTCTTATTGGATCAATGATTGTTGGTGGAGCAGCAGAAAAATTGTCAGATAAGGTGACAGGTGTTGATAAGAAAGATAAAAATAAAGATGTTGAGGAAACTAAAGATGAACCTGATATGACTGGTGCTAAACTAGTTGATGTTGGAGGACCTGAAAGTATAACACCAATTAATAGTAAAAAAGAATTAGATGTTGCATCAAACCTTGAATTATCTGAAGGATCACCCACTATTATCAACATTCCATTAAATAATCAAGGTATGAGTTCAGGTGGCACAGGTGGAGCTTCATCAGAAAAAGGCGATTCTCAGACTATCCCAAACATACCATCTTCCGATTTTGCAAATACTTCAGTTGCAATGGCAGAAAGTATATACAATCTTGCAGGGGTTGATCGATAATGTCAATTAAAGATCGAAGAAATGCAGTATTAAAATCTTCAATTGGTTTAAAATCAATTCAAGATTCTGTTGGTTCTCTTGGAAAAGGAATAAGAAAATCAATATCTGTAGCAGGTGATATTGTAAAGCAAACAAGAAAATCAAATGTTTTTAAGAATAGATTAATAAGTAAAGATGCTGAAATTTTTAGAAAGAGAAGGGAAAATATAAGGAGAAGAGATAGAGAAGATGAATTAGAAGCAGGAGGTGTTAAAGGTGCAGCAAAAGCACAGGGAAATGTTGTTAGTAGAAGTGTAAAAGGATTATTAGGTCGTGTCCTAAACTTCTTTGGTATTATATTATTAGGTTGGTTATTAAACACTTTACCAAATATCCTTAAATCAATTCAATCTTTAATTAAAAGAATTCAAAGGGTTATTACTGTATTGACTGGATATATTGATGGTGTTAGGGATTTCTTAGTTGGAATGGGTCAATCGATTCAGAGTATCTTTGATACATTACCTAAATTTGACTTTAATCAAGGTAAACAGGATGCTGACAAAGCATCAAAACAAGTTGAAGGTGGAATACAATTAGCTAGAATTGATTTTTTTAAAGCTGTAGATGAATTTGGTAAACCTTCAAGTCTTGGATTAAATCCAAGTGACCCTGAAGGTCTAATTCAACTTGACGAGGAGGGAGAAAATAAAAAAGGTGATGAAGCTCCACCCACAGAGGGTGTTGATGCAAAAGTAAGTGATGCAGATTTAAAACCAGAGGATCGTCCTGCTGCAGTTGTTGATGTTGGAGGAGCTGAAGAAAAACCTACCGTTATAGAAAATAGGGTTGAGGGAATAGAGGGTGATTCAGATATAAAAGCAATGAAATCAGAGGAAGCACAAGATAAGGGTGAAACCATAAATAAAAGAAATTTTGAAGAAGAACAAAAAAAAGATGATGAAAATGTTGAAAAATCAATTGTTGATGGTATTAATGCTAGATTGGATGAATTAGTTGGTGGTAAGGCAAAGAAAGAAGCAGCAAATGCAAAATCTGTAGATGATAATGAATTAGTAGAGGAAGGTAAAAACACACTAGTAAAGTCCACTGAAGGATTAAAAGATATAAGTCCATTTAAAATCGCAAGAGATTTTCTTAACCCATTCAAAAATAGAAATAAAGATGCTGACACTATTACACCTAATAAAAAAGATAAAAAAAATCTGAAGAATAATAAAAATAGAAATAAAAATACTGTTATGATTATTGAAAAACCAGTAGACACAAGCATACCTCAAGTTAATTCAGGAGGAGGTGGAGATAGTACGATAAATTTAAGTGATAATAAAAATTCTGAAACACAATTACAAAAAAAGATGTCAACTCTAGTACTTAATCGATAATGTCTGCAATAAGTAAATCAATATACGAAAAGTTTATAATTGAATCAGCTGATGGATCAAGAAATGTTGATATATCAGCAGGTGTTATAGCGTTTACTTATTTTGAAAATATATTTTCTCCTACTTTAACTGCAAGAGCGATAGTGGTAAACACTGGTAACACAATTAGAGGTGAAGATGGAACAATGCAAACTGTTTATAACGGTCTACCAATAAGAGGTGGTGAGAGAGTTTTGATTAAAATTGCAGGTAATTCTAGTGTTAATAAGGATGGATTAGATTTTTCAGATAGACCCTCCAGATATTTTCATGTAGGTTCAGTAACTAATGTTATGATTGATGAGGGAACTGAGACATTTACACTAAACTTAGTTTCAAGAGAGACAATAACTAACGAAACAGTTAGAGTTGGTAAAAAATTTCCTACCTCTCAAAAAATATCAGATTCAGTGAAAAATATTTTAAAAGATTACATAAAAACAGAGAAGGAGATAACTGTAGATACAACTCAAAACCCATATGGATTTATTGGTAATATGAAAAAACCATTTAGTATAATAACTTGGTTAGCATCAAAATCAGTTCCTGGCAAAGGTTCTGCAAAAGATTCTTCAGCTGGATTTTTGTTTTATGAAACAGTTAATGGTTTTAATTTTAGGTCTATTGATAATTTAATTGACGAAGATCCTTTCAGAAAAAATTATATATTTACACCAGGCATTGTAAACTCGGAAGATGCGAATAGAGACTTTAAGATATTGAGATATGCAATCAATCGTAATCAAGATTTAATAGCGAAACTAGAAAGAGGTGCTTTTAGTAGTCAAAGATATTATATAAATCCAGTTTCTTTCAAACCATCTATTTCTGTTTTTAAATCTTCTGATTATCTTAAAAAATCTGGTATGAGTAAACTTGGTGCAAAACCAATAGATTTACCTAGAATAGATGATAAAAGTGAAACAACACTAGGTGATTTGCCAACAAGAATTTTTGTTGGTATGCTTGATGTAGGGACAGTCGAAGAAGACGCTTCTGACGAGGGATGGAATACATCTTCAAAATTAAATGCAGATCCAGCAAAAATTCATGCACAAAGTATGATGAGATATAATCAGTTGTTTACACAAGTCCTTGAAATTACAATACCTTTAAATACATCATTAACTGCTGGTAATATTATAAGATGTGAGTTCCCACAAACAAGTGACGCTAAGAGAAAAGAACCAGACCCTGAAACAAGTGGTCTATATATGATAAAGGAGTTAGCACACTACTTTGATGGAAAAGGTTCTTACTCAAAGTTAAAATTAGTTAGAGATTCTTTTGGTAGAAAATGATAGAAAATAATTTTTTAAAAACAAATTTCTTAGGTAAAGATGGATTCCGTTGGTGGATTGGTCAAGTTGCTCCAGAAGCTGCACAAGGAGATCAAATTAACCAAATTGGTAATACTTGGGGATGTAGATTAAAAGTAAGAATATATGGATATCATCCTGCAGATATAACTGAATTGCCAGATAAAAGTTTACCTTGGGCACAAGTATTGTTATCATCACAAGGTGGATCGGGGAAAGCAAATCGTTCAAGGTCAATACGTATTTCACCTGGTGATACAGTAATGGGATTTTTCCTTGATGGTGATGATGCACAATTACCTGTAATTCTAGGGATTTTTGCTAATACAGGTCCTTACTATGCGAGTGATGAGGAATATAAATCACCATTTCAACCATTTACTGGATATACAAGTAAGATAAAACCAAACAATGAATTTATATCTAAGAATGAGGGAGGTGATAATTCAAATAAAAGTCAAAAATCACCTAGATTTTTAACAAAAGAAATTGTAGATGATTTAAAGGAACAACAAGAGAAAGGAAAAGCACAACTTGAGCAACTTGTAGATTCTGAAGAGATTAAACAAGTACTAGACTCTGGAGCAGTGCAAACTGGATTAAAAAATACAGCAGCAAATGCTAAACCTATAATTGAAAATTTAAAGAAAAATTTTTCAACTGTTGACACACAGGCATTTAAGGCAATAGGACAAGAAATAGTATTAGGAAGTGGTGTACAAGCAGCTGTCGCCAATACAAAATCAACTAATAAAATTAAAAATACTCTTAAAAATACTTTAAGTGAAGTTCAGAATTCTATTCCAAAAGATAAATTTAAGGGATTAGCAGAGGGTGCATCAGAGATTGTTTCCGCATCGAAACCAATGATTAAAGATATGGTAAATACAACTTTCGATGAGTTAGCACCACAATTAAATGGTGGATTGCATAAACTGTATAAGGAAAAGTTTGGTGAGGTAATGAGTAAGACAGGTAATCTTGCTCTCGCTAAGAAAGCAGGACAGGCAGCACAAATTGCAATGGTAGGTCCTGTTTCATCCCTTCAAAATTTATTACCTTGTGCTGTTAAAAATATTACCGATAAGTTAACTGGTGATGTTGCAAATTTACTTGCAGAATTTGTAAATAATGTTGATAATTTTACGGACTGTATAGGTGATCAATTTGTTGGTGCAATATTTAATGATATTATAAAAGGTATTAATAATGAGTTAAGTGATGCTATTAAAGGAGTTGCCAACATATTTCCTAGTGGAGATATTGAAGGTTTATTAAGAGGTAAGGCAGAAGGATTACTAGGAATTGCAAGCGTTTTTGATGACTGTGATATACCAACTGCTGATTTGGGTTCAAAAACCAACAAATGGATTCTTGGTGCTGGTCCTGGTAATTTGAATTTAGAAAATATTGCAGGAAAAGTATTATCTATTGCAAACGCTGCACAGGAATTAAAGGAGGCTGCAGCGAGTCCAGGTGGAGTTTTAGGTAATCTTGGATTTTTTGATTTTATGCGACCTGATGTTAGTACACCTGGTTTTAGTAGTACATTAAGTGATTGCTACACAGGACCACCACTTAATTGTTCAGGTATAAAGATTAATTTATTTGGTGGAGGGGGACAAGGAGCACAAGTAAATCCGATATTAGGTGCCATAGTAAATGATACATTTGCTGTTCAAACTGCAAGTTTAATAGGAATGAAAGTTACGAATACTGGTTCGGGTTATAAATCACCTCCATTTGTGGAGATTGAAGATACTTGTCGTAAAGGTTATGGTGCAATTGCTAGGTCAGTTATTGATTATGATCCATCATCACCAACTTATCAACAAGTTACTGATGTTTATATTGTTAGTGCTGGTGAAAATTATCCAGTTATTGACCCAGATGAGGGAGATACTGGAGAATACACTGTTGATCATGTGGTTGTCGTAAAACCAGGTCAAGGATATACACAAGAAGATATAGTAGTTGACGATAAAGGAAATGTGTATGAAAAATTCTTAGATGAACAGGGAAGAATACTTAATGTAATACCACCAAATCCAGAGTTAAATAATTTAGAGACATTTTCTACTTTACCTGAATTAGAAATTATTTCACCTAGTGGTACTGGAGCATTACTAAAAGCTCAGTTAGCACCAAGACCTTCATATCAAGGTCAAGTTAGACAAGTTATTGATTGTGTATCACCCCGCAATGCAAATATAGTTGGTTTTGTGAACGGAGAACCATATTATGGACCTTTTCATGTTCATCCAACAACAGGTGCTAAAATGGTAGGTGTTGCACATACTACCGCACCTCATGCTATAATATATGATACACCACAGGAAAGTAGAACTTCTAGAGTTCCAGTGGCAACATCAACCACAATTACAACAGTTTCTTCACCACAGGTACAAACAAATGTTTCCGACACCACTACAACGAGTCAGTCTGATACAAGTACTATCACTCAAACTGACCCAG
>Ga0208749_1000323_pt1 | contig 12009 bp, 12 predicted proteins | sample Knorr_S15_td_DCM_FD_185601 | JGI IMG/M metagenome (GOLD analysis project Ga0208749, IMG submission 185601) | Marine microbial communities from Southern Atlantic Ocean transect - Knorr_S15_td_DCM_ad_63m_LV_B (SPAdes) (version 2) | ecosystem: Environmental > Aquatic > Marine > Oceanic | place... | reverse complement strand
CAAATGGAAGTGCTACAAATAATAATATAGTTCCTAAAATCATAATACTTGAACAACTCCATAACAATCAGGGATATCGTTCATCAATTTAGATTCAATACCTTGTTTTAAAGTCATAGCACTCATAGCACATGTCTCACAAGCACCACCCAATCTAACTTTAACAAAGTTAGTCTCGTGTTCTATCTCCACAAACTCAAGAAATCCACCATCTGCTTCTATATACGGTGCAAGTTCAGAGAGAACTTTAACTACATTCTCTTCAGTTAACTCCATAATCTTGTTAATTGACGAACATCTGTTACACCATATAATGATTTACAACGTGCTAATGCATCCTCTTTTAGATTAGATGCACAATCGAATCGAACCTTCTCTAACCTATTACTTGGTAATAGTATTTGTGCTGTCCATTGGTATTCTTTCATTAGTCTAATGGTAGTTCTCTAGGGTTTTCTATTTGGTCATGCATATCAAAATGTTCTGGATGTGCTTGCTCCATCACAAGATAACGAGAAAAAACATACAACTGCTCTTGAGTATATGTTATGCCTTTATCCTTATTGTGATTTGCTTCTTGAGCGACTTTTTTATCAGTACACTCTTCTGTTGTTAGATCTTCAAACGTATAAGGATAACCGTTTATAAAACACATCCTAACAACTTGATCTTCATACCATACATATTTCCAACTAATTTTTAATTTCATGTGCAGTTTTAATTGTTGTTAGAGGGCACTCTTTCTATCTGTGTATTACACCTAGAGATCTTTTGTACTCCCTCTGAAGAGTTTGTAATCAACGGACAAAACTGAGAATCAATTGATTACTGTACTATTATATAGTCCTAGGACAAGAGTGTCAAGCTTCATTCCACCTATTGAGAATCCATGAACTACTGTTCTTTTTATCATCACCACCAACACCAAAAACAAAAGTCACTCTATCATCATCCTTCCATTTTTCCATCTCTGGTATATTACTCTTAGTCCTGTCACCACCATTACAGAAGACTACCTTATCATATATCTCTAGTGCCATTTTAATAGCATCATTAGCAGTATCATCTTTATCACTAAATTCAATAGCAACATCAACACACTTCAACTCTTTAATTATAGACATCCTCTCTGCCACATTCATAAAATACTTTCCTTTCTTCCTGATTAACCAATCATCAGAATTAACAGCAACTCCTAGAGTTCCTAATTCTTTTGCTGCTTTAAAAAATGCAATGTGTCCACTATGTAAGGGGTCAAATCCACCGCTTACTAATACTAAAGTTGTGTCGTTCATAGTTATCCATTGTACTTTTTACGTTTAGGTTTGTCAACGTCCTTCTTCTTCTTTTTTTTCTTCTTAGTTCCATTACCATTACCTAAAAAGCGATATCTAGGAGCCATTATGAATTTAAGTTAAAAGGATTAACAATCTCGACTTGGATTGGTTCACGAAGAATATTATAAAGTTTGTGATATGCTACTGCTGTAGCAACTTGAGGAACAATAAAAGCTACCATTGCTACTACCCAGAAGATATAGTAATAGTTTTCTTTGTTTTGTGTTCTCATTTTGTTTGAGTATTCGGAGAGAATCTAGGATCATTATAAACCCTTGGAATATATAGTCAAGTATTTTGGTTGATTATCATGGCATCAGAAATAAATCAATATGCAATATATGATTGCAATATTCTAAGGATCAATCTAAATGAAATGGTTGAGAGAAGAGCATCCTCCCAAGGTAAAACATTAACAGATCAAGAAATAGATGATATAGCAGTAGTTCTTAGAAGAAAAATAGATTGGGAACCAATCTTTAGTCAGATTGATCAGTTTCTTTAGAAGTATTATACCAAAAAGAAAGAGCATAACGATCTGCTCCTACTACCCTAGTAACATGGTGTTTATGCTGAGAATTAGAAAATATTAATAACTTACCTACCTTTGGTTGTACCTCAAACTCTTTAAACCCAGTATAACCTCCTTCAAAATCATCATTTAAATAAAGAAGTGCTGCAAACAAATCATAAATTCCCTGATCATCTTTAGCAGAACTATCATAATGTGGTTTCATATAAGTTCCTGGAGACCACTTAATAACTCCAACATAATCTGGATTAGCTCTGTCATCAAATAATTTACATATACGAGTTACTTTTTTAACTACTGTAGTATAAAAATCTACAGTTTCTTCCTTTGTGTTTACAAAATCTGCATGACCTTGATAGTTAGCATCATCTAACTTCTCATCTAATCTTGCATAATGAGCAGCATAATCATAATCATCTTCTTGAGGGTTTGCAATTGATGCATCAGGTGGTATGTAATCACTATCATGACCTACAGCAGTCATAGCACCACCCAAAACATCATTAGTATAGTCAATAAGTTGTTGACATTCTTCAGGAGTTATAAAATTCTCCTCAATATAAATGATTTTCTTCAAATTGTTATTGTATTAGGTGGTCCTGAGAAAGCAGGATCATTATATATTGGATTTACTGTGTCTGGTTTATAATTTGGATCAGGATAATCCTTCCAACTCTCACCTTCATACTCAGTGATTAATGGGTTAATATCCTTTCTCTCACCATATACATGATAGAAACAATCAATTGGTTTATCATCTGCCTCTGCTACAATTATTTTCTCATTATCAAATTCAACTACATTAAGATGAAAATGTCTATTACCAATAGGTTGTAACTGTACTGTAATACTATCAGCATGTACGAGATCCTTCCAATAAGAAGGTAGTTCTATAATAGTACTATCCTTCAATCTTCCTCTATAATATACTGCTACCTCTGGTCCCTCAATACATGCGTGTCTAAGTCTATGACCCTCTCCTTTACTTGGATGAACCATATCAAATGGTTTTGGTTTCTTATCTGCTTCACCAAATCTAGCAGCAAGTTTACCTTTATTACCACAGTCAACTGCACCAGTAACAAACACATCACCCTCAATATATAATACGTCCGTCTGTGGTCCTGAAATCCTAAGGGCATTTGACATTCTGCCATTGCCCTCGATTATATTATCACCTTTAACCTTTAATGATATAGGTGGCATTGTTGAATCTGGATTAAAGGTATTAGCAATCATCACGGTTGCTTCAGAGTAAGTAAACCAAGGAGCACCAATAACCATAGGTGCTTCAATATATGCACCACCTCTAATCTGACTAGGACCAATTCCTAAACAAGGTGCTGGTAGACCCTCACCTACAAATAAAGTCTTTTTACATTCTATATCTGGAAACTTCATAGTAATCCACCTTCTCGTTGTTGATCTTCTAATAATGATTCACCTTTAGATGGAAGACCTGTGGTTGCTCCATCAGCACAGTCAATCAATCCACCCCAAAAATTAAGAGTGTTCTGTCCGATAATCTCACATAATCCAGATGAAAAGAATTTAACAACAGAGTCACCATTAATTTCAACTGTTTTAGATTTTATATTGATCTTCTCATTAGAATCTAAGTTAATTATACCTTTATTCGCATGCATATCAATATCTTGTCCTTCTATTCTTACTCTACCTCTTGCTGCTCTGATAACAATATCACCTTCAGCAGCATTTAATATAAAAGCATTGTTTGTTACTGGTCTCTCTCCACAATGTATTTGATATACACCTGGACATCTATTAATAGTACCACCCTTCTGAGCACCAGAAGAGATCATAGTCATATAATGCTCAACTTCCTGACCTGGAAGACCATTTCTAAGCATGATACCACTTAATTGGTTGTTCATATTAATATGACCAAACTTTAAATGACCGTAATCATTACCCAATTCTAGAGGATTATGTACTTTTATTTTTGCCATTAGTTACTCTCTATGATTCGGAACCCTTTATCTTCGTCAATAGTTCCCCTATTAACATTACCAACACAATCAACAACCCTAACAATTGGTGTTCCTGGTTCTATCTCACCCTCTGTATCGTCACCAATTCTACTAACACAGAAGATTGGATTAATAACAGCATTATAACCAGTATTTGTAGTGACATATATTTCAGGTCTCTCTGTCCATCCTTGACCAGGATTAATAATCTCAACAGTATCTAGGACTCCAAAAGGACCAAATGTTGCTTTAATTTCTGCACCACCTGTATTTGGTTCAATAACAACCTTATCAAAATTAGAATCATAATTCATACCTGCTTGTTCAATCTCTAATCCACAAAGATAAAGCATTACAGGATAACTACCAACAGTTAATGCAGGGAATGCATTAAAATCAGTCTCACCATTAGGACCTGTACCTGGAATTAAAGTTGTACCCTTCCTACGTGCAATCCTGTCTTCCATTGGTTCATCACCATCTAATGATCCAATATCACCACCACTAGTAGTAGTTGGAGTAACTTTACCACCAGGACCAATTATAGCAGATCCAATACCTGATATAACTCTATTCTCTGGTCTAAGTACTGTATCTCCTACACCACCATCAACATTAGGTGTAGTAGTATCAATTTCTGGTATCTCTACATCTGGATCAAATCGTTGCCACCTACCATCAGCTCGTTTAACGACAGTTTGATCAGCAGTTGCCCAAACTCTACCATCACCACCCATATCACCATTTGGTTGTGATGGGAATCCATATCCAGGTTCCTCAACTACAACATTATCAACACTCAATGTTGGACGACCTGTATCTGGGTTAGTTCCACCATCTGGTCTCATCCTTGGTTTAGCAAATCCACCTTTACCTTTACCACAATTATCTTTAATAGTAACAAAAGGTTCTTTTGTATAACCTAGACCTGGTGCAATAATATCAACTCCAAGAATATCACCTGCTGCACTAATAATCGCATTACCTCTAGCATGGTTTGGTGACCCCTTTGCAAGACCACCACCCCAGAAGGTTACTATTGGTGGAGCACAAAATACTGGTCCGACATTACAAGCATTAGCAGCATTTGTAGCAGAGGTTAACATATCATCTAGATTTAACCCTTTAAGAGTATCAAAATCAATTAAGTTCTTAACATCAGAAGCAAGTCCTTTTCCCTGATTTAAAATACTCTGAATATCAAATGTTGCTTCTGGTTGACCACCTGCAAATATATCCCACTCACTAGACTCTGGGCATTCTTGCTTATCATCACATAAGAAGAATCCAGCAAGTTGTGCTACAAGACCTAAAATAGAATCTGCAATGTTAAATGCTCCACCAAGGATACTTGAGAGACTACCCATAATACTATCAGTTATTGAACTTATAGTTCCTAGTAGATTACCCATTAATCCACCAATAAAATTCTCAATAGCACATGCTGGTACATTAATAAACCTATCAATCATCTTACCTAAGAAATCACCAACCATCTTAAATAAGTTCTTAGTTATCTTACTGAATAAACAGGACAATAACTCAAGAGTACCATCTTTAGCAGCTTTTACTTTATCTCGATCTATCGGAGCAACTTCATGATATAACTTCTTCGTCTCATTATTAATTGTCTCCATGACATTCTTACGTGTCTCTTTAATCATCCACTTCATACCTCTCGATACAAAGTTAGATGCAATCTCAATTTTCTTCTGAATGTACTCCTGTTTGTCACTAATCCATCCAGAGGCAGTATTCTCCCACCTTGAAAGTTGGTCTTGTGCTCTCTCAATATCCTTAATCATTCCTTTGATGGCCTTCTGCATCTGGCTCATCGGAACTTTTTCACATTCACTGGGTTGAGCAAACCCAAGTAATGGTTCTTCCTGTTGCCTTTGATCAGATATGCCCCAAACATTTGGATAGGAAAATCCTTCCATAGGTTGACCTATCCTTAAAGGTATATCAAAAGTTGCAACCAGATCTTTTTCAGTATATCCACTAAGAGGAGCAAAACCATCAGTAGTCTCTTGCTTCTTGTTTAGTTTAGTTTGTTCATTATTGGATTTTATACCAATAATAAATGCCCCTGTCTTTTCAGCAGCATTAGTCCACATACCACGAACATGAGTACCTTGAGTAACAGCAGAAGATGCACCACTTCCTTTATGTCCACTACCCAGTGTACTTCCTGGTAATTCTGCCCAGATAAGTTGATCATCTGGGTTTATATTTTTGTCAGGAGAGTTCACTCCGATAATTCTTACACGAACTCTCTGACTCCAGTTCTTTAACTCATCTGTACTAGTCAGACCTTCTTCATCTCTAGGCCAAGAATCTCTAGGTGCAACAATCCCTTCCCAAAAAGTCTTGGAAATAGATTCTGGATTAAAAAGTAAGCCTGAGTCTGCTACCATTAGTCGTCGTATACTCTACATTCAAATGAATCTGGATGATTATCACAATACACTTCTAAGTGTTGATCCTCATGTCTTGTATGCCAGTCATTAATCTTAGCACCTCCAAGATTCTCTTCATTCTCTTCATGAGCATGAAATGCATCATTATGAAGCTTTAGATCTTCCTCGGTATATTCAATCATACCATGATTAACATGTTCCTTATGATCTTTAGGATCAATGTTTGCATGACTTAAATCTTGATTTGGAATTTTAGTAGTCATATTCTTTTTAGTATATGATGTAAATATTTATCGACATTATATCAGGTTCGACCAAATGAGTCACGAACTAACCTTAGTTTGGTCAGGCAACTATCACTTGATAAATGATGACATGCGTCAGATATCATATATATGCCACTTAATTCTTTATCTGGACGTTCTGTTTTATCAGTAGTCTGTGATGGTAAATCAATCTTAATTAATTCACCTACTCTTAAACTCAAATCACCAGGAATTTTTATTGTTACTACAATAGTAAACAGTTTATTATAACGCATAGCAGCCTGCATGAATACATTCTTTGAATCAATATTTTCATCCTGAGATTTCTCAACCTGTTCATCAACATCACCATCAGGCATTTCACCAATATCAAGTCTTCTAAAGAATCTCCTAGATTCTAATCCATAATCTTGAATGAACTCCTCAGCCATAAGAGGTAAATCTTTACCACCCAATAAATCTTGAGCAACGTTCTCTACTACTTTTGCTGCTGTATCAAAAATATCAGTAAAAGGATTATATGTCTCCATCTTAGACCCATATGTTCCAGTTAATAAATTCTTTTTAACGTTAATAGTACCTTTGGAATTATATTCAAGTATCTTGGCATCATATCCTTCAGGAAGAGATGTACTTGAGTTGTATACAAAACTCTTAAAAGGTTCTTGTTTGAATAAAACATCAATTGCTTTAAACCTAAACCCATCATAATTCTCGTAGAAAAAATATCCTGCTGATTCTGATGCTTCTTCACTAACAGATAATCTAGCAACTTCTGTCATTAATTTAATAGGTTTTTTACCCTGACCCATAAAATTATACTTATTCTTCGTAGTATCACCTTCATATTCTTTTTTAGATTTTAAAAACTCACTTAATATATTACCAACAGATTCAGATATCTCACCATCATACCTAGCATATACCTCAGTACCACAAAGGTCATTTGCAAGGAACTCTTTAGATACCAAATCAATAGTATATGTTGCTCTTTCTGTATGTGATGTTACATTACGGATCTCAGAGATCCACATAGCATTATCACCTTCAAATTTTAATTTATTATCTTGATTATCTTCAAAAACTAATTCTACTTTCTCAAACCCATTTAATTGTAAACCAGATATCGCAGTATTACCTTCTTCACCTTGACCAGTATCAACTACTGTTATTGTAAAACGAACTGTACTATCAAGAATACTCTCATAATAATTGAACATCACAATACCTGCAGAGATATCCATCTTCTTACCTTCATCTCTGTTAGATGTTATCTCGCATTTGATGATATCACCAGATGTGAGAAGACTATTTGCTGTTACTACTGACATTATGCTAGTGCTGCCTCCATCCTGTTATCTATAGTAGCATTACTAGATGTTCCTCCTCCAGAAGATCCATCTCCACCACCAGTTGGGACATTCTTTTCGACTATCTTATTTATTTTAACAATCTCGACTGTTCCACCTTCATAAGATGCTTCTTCTGATACTGCTGCTACATCACCACTTAGACTAATTCTCTCAACTGTAAAGTTGAGTTTTTTAACCTTCTTAGCTTCCTTCAGTTCAGCTTTAAGTTTTCCAATTATTTTATCCTTCTTATCTTGCTTCTTCTTTTTCTTCTTCTCCTTCTCATCCTTAGTATCTACTTCTACTGGGTCTAAAGATTCTCCCTTTGAATCTCCTCCTTCACCTTTAGGTGGGAAGAATGATTTAACTAATGCAGGAGCAGTCTTAAATGGATTCATTAACCATAAAAGATTTGGAATCTCTTTACCCATTAATAAGGATAAAGGTCCTATCATTATTTTTACACCAGTTTTAAATACATTCCAAACTCTCTCTTTAAAAGGAACCCATCCAGGTATCCATTTTGGTGCTTTCTTAGGTAAATCTGGTATCTTAAATTTGGGAACTGCTTCATAGAATCTACCAAATCCACCAGTTATCCATTTAAATACTGCCTTACCTGCTTTAAATATCTGCATTAAGGATTTTAGCAACTTCTGACCAGCAGCCTTCCATCCTTTACCCATCAATCCTTCATAAAGTAAATCACCAACGAACACACCAATAGTTTCACCAATTAGTGTTCCTAAAACAGGAATAGGTATGAAGGTTCCTAATGCACCACCTAATGCAGCACCAATAGTTTTGAATAATGCTTTACCTAATGGTTCACCAGATATAATAGATACAAGACCAACAACAATTGGTCCAATAATAGGAATCTTACCAAAGAATTTTGATACAAATGGTTTAGCACTCTTCATTGCAGGAGCAATGAACTTAGCAGCCTTACCAAATATCTTTACAGCAAATCCACCAACTTTACCTGCTGCTTTACCAACAAGACCTTTAGCAGCACCAGCACCTTTACCAGCAAATCTTCGTGCAAAACCAAATGCACCCTTTGCTCCTCTCTTGACAAGGTTGTTCAATCCACCCATTGCCCGATTAGCAAACCTACCTGCTCCTCTGGTTACACCTCTTCGTAAATTTTTAAAACCCCTACCAAGTTTACGCATTACCTTAATTTTTCTCGCTTTAAGATTACGTAAGTTCTTACCAAGTTTGGTCTTCTTAAACTTATTACCTAACTTCTTCTTCCACTTGGGTTTCACTTTTTTGCCTTTTGGTCCCTTACCAATATCTCCACCTGTTTTGCCCATATTAACGGTTGCCATCATAAGAATCATGGCAAGATTCAAAAACTTAGTAAAGATGCCCGTAAACTTATCGAACGCCTTTGTTCCACCCTCACCAAATATGTTACTAACTACACCTCTAACAGAATCTACTGCCTTATATCCTAAATCAATAAATCCTGCAACAGCATCCAGCAAAACTCCAGCAATATTTGTTATCCAATTAAATACTGGTTCTGCAATTGCAAGGAATTTTATAATCTTAGGTAACCACTTCAATAACTTTAGAGATATCATCCCTAATACAGTATTGATAATAAAATTCTTAACTACTCCTATTCCTTTTTGAACTGGTTTAAGAAGTCCTCCTGCTAATTTAGCACCACTCTTACCTGCTTTCTCTAATGCATTCTCGTTACTCTTTCTCTTCTTAGTCTTTTCTTCATAACGTTGATCTCGAATATCTTCCTTCTGTATATTTAAAGTATTCTGAAGAACCTTCTCTATATCAATAGTCTTCTCATGAATTGCCTTTAGATCATCAAGTATACCACTTTGACCTTGAGATTGTTCTTGTTCTTCTACTGGTTCTGTGCCTTTTGATGCAGCACCTTGACCAGGCATCATCATCAACCCAGGTTTTGTCTGAGCAGTATTCTTCTTATCTTTGATATTTAATAACTTACCAGCAGCAATAGCCATATTATGCTACCCCCATGATGCCATAAAGTTCCATACAGTTCTTGCGATGTGCGTTCTCAAAAACTACAGGGAAGTCTTTTACTTCTCTAGATCCAGTCAAGGTACTACCGCCACCACCATCTTTAATAACCTGTGGAGGTAAATCAGTTATATTAAAACCACCTGTTCCTGGAGGTGCAGGAGGATCTGCAATAGGAGGTGGTGGAGCCATCTCCAATTTTGTAATTCTTTCTTCTAGTACTGGTAAAGTAGAAGGTACAAGATTAGCATTAACAGTAACTGTTGGTCCACTCATCTTATCCTTAACAGCACCAACAACTCCACCAATAGCATCCTTTGCCTTACCAAGCAATCCTCTACCAATACCAAATGGGTCCATCACATTAGCAGCAATTCCACCCATAGTTTTTAATCCACTACCAATACCTTTTAACATTCCACCAGCAAGACCTTGAGCACCAGTTTGACCAGTTTGACCTGTTGCACCATCTGCACCTGCTGTGCCATCTGCACCATCACTAGCAGGAGGAGGTGTTAAATCTACTGTCTCAGAATCCTTACCACCTAAATCAACTTTTACTCCTGAAGGTTTAGGTCCAGCAACCAATCCACCACCTGACATTTTCTGTATACCTTCTGCCATCTCAGGAACATTTGAACCTCCAGCAGCAGCGTTCATACCTAAAAGAGTATCAGCACCATACTTTTGTACAGCACCTTTACTCATCATAACTTCACCAGGTTGAGCAGCAATTAATTGAGTATCTGGTTCTGCACCTGTAATTTTTTGACCAGTTTGAGGTGTTATCTCTCCACCCTGATTAAATAACTGAATTCCTTGAGTTAATGGTTCTACTAAACCACCACCAGAATATTTGCCTATTATTGCATTTTCTTCCGCATCAAGATGGTCCCATTCAGGATCTCCAGCGTATATATCTTCATTTTCAAGACTTCGTTTCAGTTCTTCTATTTCAATCAATCTGTCCTTATCTTTTTCAGAATACCCATCATCATCTCCTCCTTTATCACTATCTCCACTTAATTTAGATATTCCAACCGCAGCTAATCCACCTAATACTAGTGCTCCTGCTGCCCACGGGTTTTTCGCTATCGCCCTCATAGCCGCAGGAATCCCCTTCTTCAACATCCATCCTGAGATACTTAATACTTTAGCAATTACAAATTTTATTATCCCACCTACAGGAGTTGCAAATAGAACAAATGCACCTAATAAGGTAGGCCACCAGTCACCAATAAATCTCCCAAGTGATTCTATCTTTCCTTTGTTCTGAGGATTAGAGAACCACTCAACAAACTTCAATAACATCTTACCTAGAAGAATGGTAGTAAAGAATTTTACAAGTCTATCAAGAGCACTTTGAACAGGTGCTAATGCTTTACTTGCTACCTTTTTAAGTCCTTTTACAGGACTTTCCATCTTACCTTCTGCTGCACTTCTTTGTGATTTCTCATCACTTCTCTTACGACGAGCAATATCATTACGAATTAATGTATGTGAATTAGCAACAATCTCAGCAATTGATTCAACTGTAGTTCTTATTGCTGCAATGTGTCCAGCAATCCCTTCGGGACCACCTTCTCCACCTTCTCCACCTACTTCTGCGTCTGGTGGTCCTGGAGGTGCAGGTGGTTTTTTATTGAAAAAACTATCAGAAAAATCTGATCCACTAGTAGCACCACCACCAGCATCTCCACCTTCGTCTGCTTTATCTTTTCTTACCTTAAATCTACCAACCTTACCTTTAACTCTTCTCCACTCTTCTGTTATTAACTCAATCTCTTCACTAGACATGGTGGTTGTACCCATCCTGCCTTCACCCATCTTCTCTCTTAAGAGAGTTCTGTAAGTAGCATAATCAATACCAACTGTATCATCTAGTCCAATAATTCTTAATATTCTTTCATCAATCTGTTCATCAACTAAGTCATCCTCACGAGTACCTTCATATGTTCTACCAGCAGCACCCGAAGCACCTCTAGCACCAGCAGCACCCGAAGCACCAGCAGCACCAGCAGCACCCGAAGCACCAGCAGCACCCGAAGCACCAGCAGCACCAGCAGCACCCGAAGCACCAGCAGCACCCGAA
>Ga0208749_1000321_pt1 | contig 12039 bp, 17 predicted proteins | sample Knorr_S15_td_DCM_FD_185601 | JGI IMG/M metagenome (GOLD analysis project Ga0208749, IMG submission 185601) | Marine microbial communities from Southern Atlantic Ocean transect - Knorr_S15_td_DCM_ad_63m_LV_B (SPAdes) (version 2) | ecosystem: Environmental > Aquatic > Marine > Oceanic | place... | reverse complement strand
TTATTTTTTAATATTGGACTTGATTTAGTTGATTTTAAAATTGAATTTGGAGAAGATAAAGATGGTAATTTACTTCTAGCAGATGAGATAAGTCCAGACAGTTGTAGGTTATGGAAAACAGGAACTAGAATAAGTTTTGATAAAGATTTGTTCAGAAAAGATAAGGGAGATATATTAGATGCATACAAACATATTCTTAATAATTTGGAAAAAGATATTGCTAAAGAATAAAACTTGTGCTACTATATGGAAGGTATGGAAGTATTCTCTTGGTTCATTCCAAGATGAGACTACCAAAAAGTATGATAATATTGTCTGCATAGTCAGGTCATTTATTTTCTTACAACTTGTGATTACCAATTGTTTTATCGTTGCAGGAAACATTCGACACTGGAACGATCATTATACACCTCCACATTATGAACATATTCGTGACAGATCCTGACCCTGTGAAGTCGGCAGAAGTTTTGCCTGACAAACACATTGTCAAAATGCCACTTGAGTCTTGTCAAATGCTTGCGATTGTTGCATCTGAAGAATGGGGTCATGGTTTTGGTAAATTACCTAAGTTAGATGGAACACCCTACCTCACAGATAAAGGTGCTTTCAGAGGTCATCCTTGCACCATCTGGGCACAAGAAAACTATAGATGGTTGATATCACACGGTCTTGCTTTATGCTATGAATATACGCATAGGTATGGTAAAATACATAGTTGTCAGCATACACTAGAACATGCTGATAAAATCTTTCCACAATCACACAGAGAGGTTACACCTTTCGCACGAGCTATGCCAGATGAGTTTAAATATAACACAAGCATTGACACTTTTACTGCTTACAAGAATTACATTAGCAGCAAACCTTGGGCTTCATTTAATTATCTTCGTGACCCATCCCGCAAACCGAATTGGATTTAAATCATGAATAAACAAATGATAGAAGATATTCTACAATGGGAAAAGGAATACCTTACAATGAACAAGAAACTTACTGACAGAGAGAAAGAAATCCTTAAAGGAGATTCTATCAAAACAAATGAAGGTATGGTTTTTGGTAGAATGTATGCAGATTGGAAAAAACAAAAAGGTTACGATTATGAATGAACGTCAAGAAAACATTATAAAAAGAATCAAAGAGTTAACTGTATTATTGGGTGGAAATTTAAAACAATTGACTAGAGTAGATTCTACTGATAGAATGAGTAAGGTCATCGAAATTGAATACAACATTAATGAGTGATTTTATATGGGTTGAAAAATACAGACCCCAAAAAATTGACGAGTGTATACTCCCTGATCACATCAAGAAAACCTTTCAAGATTTTGTAGATCAAGGTGAAATACCAAACATGTTGCTATCAGGCCCACCAGGTATTGGTAAGACCACGGTGGCAAAAGCATTGTGTAAAGAATTGGGTGTTGATTATTATGTCATTAATGGATCGGATGAAGGAAGGTTTCTTGACACTGTTCGGAACAACGCAAAGAACTTCGCATCTACAGTCTCTCTTACGAGTGACAAAAAACATAAAGTCATCATCATTGACGAAGCAGACAATACCACTTCCGATGTACAGCTCCTTCTCAGAGCGAGTATTGAGGAGTTCTCTGGAAACTGTAGATTTATCTTCACTTGCAACTACAAGAATAAAATTATTGAACCGCTACATTCACGCTGCAGTGTTGTTGAGTTTTCTATTAAGGGTAAAGAAAAAGTAAATATAGCAGGATTATTTTTCAAAAGATTACAACAGATATTAGATACAGAAAGAATATCATATGATCCTCCAGTTCTAGCAGAGATTATTAATAAACATTTTCCTGATTGGAGAAGAGTATTAAATGAGTGTCAAAGATATTCTGTAAGTGGTAAGATTGATTCTGGTATTCTTGCAACATTTTCTGATGTTTCTGTAAATGATTTGATTGGAAATCTTAAAGATAAAAACTTTCCAGAAGTTCGTAAATGGGTTGTTGATAATCTAGATAATGATAGTTCTGTGCTACTTCGCAGATTATATGATAGCCTGTATGAAACACTAGTTCCTAATAGTATACCTGCTGCTGTTTTAATCATTGCGAAATACCAGTATCAAATAGCATTTGTAGCCGATCAGGAGATAAATCTATTAGCAGCACTAACTGAGATTATGGTAGAGTGTCAATTCAAATGAACATTTTTGGATTTATTGGCATTTTTCTGCTATTATCAGGCCTAGGTTCTGGAGTTATGGTTGTTCTTATTTTTATGGAGAATTCTAAATGATTTTTTCTTCTTGCCCACCAGTATATACATTACCTGGTACTTGGTCAAAATGTAATACTATCATACCTCATTTTAATGCTGATCCAAACATTACGTTCGGTATTTCAATAGCAGTTATTACTGTTCTATTAGCAGCCTTTGGTGTATACAAAGGCTTCTTTGCAAACAAAGATTTAAGAGACCCTTGGGAGGATCACGATGACTAACAAATTTATGAGAAAACGTGAAAAGATTAGAGCACAAATGAAATCCAGATGGTATTATTCTTTCTGGGGTGCAGCGACTATAGCAGTTGTAGCAGGTCAACTCTATGTTGGAACTGGATACAGAGCACTAGCAAAATCTCTAGACAATTGGATGGAAATAGCAGTTGAAGCATTAGTTAATGATTATCGAACTAGAGGTAAATCTACTCCACCTCCAACAGTTCCAAATGATAAAGGTGTTGTATATCTAAAGGATCTTGATCCTGATGATTATATTCTTTGGAGAGAATTTTCTAAAGATTTTGTTGAGAAAGAAATAGATGCTGATCAGTGAAGCAGATGCTACATGGGCTGCCGATGAATTTATTAATTACTTCGGCAACTTTACTTCAATAGAAGATTATCTTCGTTTTGTTAAGATGGAACTTGTTCCCAAAACAAATCCTCTAATGTCTGATGAGGATGAGTTTTTTAATGAAGATATATCTCCAGAAGAAATGGATTTTGAAGTTAGATTTGTTGGAGATCGTTTTCCAAATTCATTACCTCAAGATCACTATAAGAATTTACTAGCAGCAGTTTCGTCACACAATAATGAAAGTAATATACCTGGTAGAGAATTACGTTGGATGGTATATGAAAAGAAAACGCAGAAGATTGTAGGATTCATACGTTTTGGATCTCCTACTATCAACTCAAAACCAAGAAATGTATGGTTGGGTCAACCAGCAAATCTTTCTTTGCTGAATCGTCATACTGCTATGGGATTTGTGATCGTTCCTTCACAACCTTTTGGTTATAATTTTCTTGGTGGTAAGTTACTTGCACTTCTTTGTGTATCACACTTTGCAAGAGAAACACTCAATAAAGTATTTGAGAAAGACATTGCATTGTTTGAGACCACATCCCTTTATGGATCTACTACATCAGCATCACAGTATGATGGATTAAAACCATTCTTTAGATACAAAGGATTGACAGAGAGTAAGTTTCTACCTTTACTACACGATAGAGTTTTTCATAAATTACATGATCATTTTACCTTGCTTAATAACAACACACCTTTGACAGATAATAAGGCATCTTCTAAGAAGATGAAGAGGCAGGCTAAAATGATCGCAAGTATTAAGAAATCATTGAAAGATCAAGATAAATTACAACACTTTAATTCTGTAATTGAAATGGCATTTAGTCTTACACAAAAGAAAAGATTTTATATTTCTGATTATGGTTATGGTAATGTTCGTGAAGTTATTCGTGGCGATCAAGATAAATTAGTTCGTGGTCAAAACTGGGATAAATTTTATTTGGATAATATAATCTCTTGGTGGAAGCGAAAAGCAACCAAGAGATATGAAACTCTAAAAAGAGATGGTAGATTCAGAGATAAGGTCGAACTCTGGTCTCAAGATGATAACATACAAATTATAAGATGACTATTTTTGAAATCGTATTCATACCCATTATATTCTTGGAGGAGTTTGTAAAAAGAACATTAGTTGGAATATTTAAACTTTTCGTCAAATTTGAAAATTGGAACTTTAATCGCAAATTACCAAAATAAATGAACAAAATTTCACCAAAACATTATCAGCGTGGTAAAATACAAGTATGGGATTTTATTGCTGATCAACAACTAGATTTCTTCTCTGGCAACGTGATTAAATATGTATGTCGGGCTGGTCACAAAGAAGATGAGTTAACCGATCTCAAGAAGGCAAAGGCCTATATTGATAAAAGAATTGAATTACTTTCATGACAGAATTTATTTCTAGACACATAGGCCCATCAGAGGCAGAACAGACCCAAATGTTAAACGATTTGGGTCTTTCAAGTATGGATGAATTGGTTAGACAAATCGTTCCAGATTCTATACTTCTCAGAGGTGATAATAAATTACCTGATGGGTGTAGTGAACATGAAGCACTTACAGAATTAAAAGAATTAGCAGGAAGAAATAAAGTAAAAAGATCTTTGATTGGTCAAGGATATTATGGTACAATTACACCGCCAGTAATACAGAGAAATGTATTTGAAAATCCTGCTTGGTACACATCATATACACCATATCAGGCAGAGATATCACAGGGTAGATTAGAAGCATTATTTAATTACCAAACTCTTGTTACAGAACTTACTGGATTACCAGTTGCAAACGCATCTTTATTAGATGAAGGAACTGCAGCAGCAGAAGCAATGTTACTTGCACATAGTACATCTAAGAAAAATGTGTTTCTTGTTGATAAGAAAGTATTTCCACAAACACTAGCAGTATTAGAAACAAGAGCTCATCCTTTAGGAATCAAAATATTAGAACTTGATTTAAGTGGATCTGTTCCATTAGAAGACATTGAGAAAGCATTTGGAGTTCTTGTGCAAATGCCAGATAATCATGGTAAATTGAATTGTTACGATTCATTACTCAGAATTGCAGATGTATATAAGTGTATAAAGATTGCAGTTGTCGATCCATTATGTCAGGTTCTTATGCAACCTGTAGGTGAAATGGGATTTGATATTGCAGTTGGTAGTATGCAGAGGTTTGGTATTCCTATGGGATTTGGTGGCCCACACGCTGCGTTTTTTGCTATTGCAGATAAGTATAAAAGAAAAATACCTGGTAGAATTGTAGGTCAATCAATAGACAGTCAAGGTAATAAAGCATTAAGATTAGCACTACAAACTAGAGAGCAACATATAAGAAGAGATAAGGCAACGAGTAATATATGTACAGCACAAGCATTACTTGCAAATATGTCTGGTTTCTATGCTGCATATCACGGTGCGGAGGGTCTTAGAAAAATTGCAAAGAGAATATTATTTTATAGAGAAATCTTGATTACAGCACTAACTTGGTTGGGAATAGAAGTTGATAAAACAGAAGGATTTGATACTATTAGATTTAAAAGTTTTCTTGCACTAGAAGGATATAATGTAAGATATGAAGATGGTTATACATTAATAACATTAGATGAACTTACTACATTAGAAGAAGTAAAACAAATCATATGGTCACAGCAAGATCTAGTTAATAATCGGGATAGTATTCAGCATGTAGTTGAATCTGTAGGTAACTATAAGTGGTTGGGTATACCAGAAAGAACGAAACCTTGGTTGCAACAAGAAGTCTTCAACAAGTATCATAGTGAAACAAATATGATGAGATATATTAATGAGTTAGTTCAGAAAGATTTCTCATTAGTAAATGGTATGATACCACTTGGTAGTTGCACAATGAAATTAAATGCAGCAGCAGAACTGATGCCAGTATCATGGCCTGAGTTTGCTAATATACATCCATTTGCACCTAGAGGTCAGATTGAAGGATATGATATTATCATCAACGAATTGAAAGGATGGTTGTGTGAGATTACAGGATTTGATTCTATATCATTACAACCAAATGCAGGATCTCAAGGTGAGTATGCAGGTCTTCTTGCAATACAGGAATATCATAGAAGTCGTGGTGACGATAAGAGAAATGTTTGTTTAATACCTACGAGTGCACACGGAACAAATCCTGCAAGTGCAGTGATGGCAGGTATGAAAATAGTTCCAATTAAATGTGATGATGATGGTAATATTGATATTAAAGATCTAGAGAAACAAGCAATCATGAACACATTTGAATTGTCTTGTGTTATGATTACATACCCATCTACTCATGGTGTATTTGAATCTACGATTAAAGATATTTGTAGAATAGTTCATGAGAATGGTGGTCAAGTATATCTTGATGGTGCAAATCTAAATGCACAAGTATGTCTTGCAAAACCTTGTGATTATGGTGCTGATGTATGTCATCTTAATTTACATAAAACATTTTGTATTCCTCACGGTGGTGGTGGGCCAGGTGTTGGGCCAATCGGTGTTGCAAAACATCTAACACCTTTTGTCACTCACAGAGTATCATCTGCAGAATATGGTAGTGCATCTATTCTACCTATCAGTTGGATGTATATAAGAATGATGGGTCGTGATGGATTGCAAAAAGCAACAGAGGTATCTTTATTAAATGCTAATTGGTTGGCACATAAAATAGATCCACACTTTAAAGTATTGTATAAAGGTAATAATGGTAGAGTTGCACATGAATGTATATTTGATTGTAGATCATTATCTGTCACAGCAGAGGATGTTGCAAAGAGATTGATGGATTATGGTTTCCATGCTCCTACACTATCTTGGCCTGTTTTAAATACTATGATGGTAGAACCAACTGAAAGTGAATCTTTAGTTGAACTTCAGAGATTTGTAGATGCAATGGAGATGATAAGAAGAGAAATCTATACACATAAGGAGGTCTTGAAAAATGCACCACATACTGCTAGAATGGTTGCAGCAGATAAATGGGAGTATGATTACAGTAGAGAGCAAGCAGCATATCCTGTAAATCAAACCAATAAATTCTGGCCTGCTGTGTCAAGAATTGACAATGTTTATGGTGATCGTAATCTTGTTTGTTCTTGTGCAAATTATTTTGATGAATCTTGATGTTAGAAAATCCTCGTAATAAAGAGTTTGATGTTTATGTTTTGGATGAAGTTTTTCCAGAGGATGAACATAAAGATTTTCTAAAATTGATTAGAGAATTGAATGGTGATTGGAAAAAAAGAATCGATGATCTTGATGTCTTCTGGTTTGCTTGGGATGAGGAGCATAGAGGTAGAAAATATTTAATGCGTCTATTAGATATTGCAAAAGATTATTTTGATATATCATCTGCGATAGGATATGAAACTTGGATTCGTATGAGCACTAGACCTCGTGATTGGCATCGTGATCATGATGACAGACTAGAGATGACCACAGGTGAATTAAAGTATCCGATATGCACTACATGTTATTACCCTTATGTTGCGGATAATGTAAAAGATGGTAGACTATGTTTTGAGAATGGAACTATTGTTTTACCAAAGACAAATCGAATGGTATTTTTTGGCCCAGATGTTTATCATAATGTTGAACCATTTACTGGTGAGAGGATCTCTATACTCCTTAATCCTTGGAATGAAGCATTATGTCAAACTCCTTGTCATGATCCTTGGAGGAGGTATATGGTATGACTGAACTTAAAGATTGGTTGAACTCTATCAACTTTACAAAGCAGAACTTGATAGAAGAAGACCCTGATGCTATCAGTAAATATCCTCCATACATTGTAAATCGTTGCCTTTCTGGTCATCTTGATTGCATTATGTTTGCTAATGAGATGAATAAGTTTCCTAACTTAGATAAAGACCTCCAATATTCATTTTATCTAAATACACTTAGGAAAAAGAAAAGATTCTCTCCCTGGCTCCGAAAGGATAAAGTCACGGATCTTGAAATCGTCAAACAATACTATGGCTATAGTAACGAAAAAGCATCTAATGCTTTGAAAATATTAACCCCTGAACAAATTAATTTTATTAAACAACGACTTGACATTGGAGGAATGAAATGACTATGACGGTTGAACCTACTGTAGATTGGTCTCAAGATCAGATGCTAGAGGTAGTCTTGAATGAACCAGATGATTTTCTAAAGGTTAGAGAAACACTCACAAGAATTGGAGTAGCATCCAGAAAAGAAAAGAAGTTATATCAAAGTTGCCACATATTACATAAACAAGGTAAGTATTTTATTGTGCACTTCAAGGAGCTCTTTGCACTTGATGGAAAACATGCTAACCTTACTATTAACGATGTTCAACGTAGAAATCGTATCACTCGTCTACTTGCGGATTGGGGATTGATTACTATTGTTCAAGAAGATTCAGTTGCAAACATTGCACCATTGAATCAAATCAAAGTGCTATCTTATAAAGATAAAGGTGATTGGATTCTAGAACAGAAGTATAACATCGGTAAGAAAAACAAAACAACTGAACCTGAGTAATTGAAAAAATTTATTTTTGATGTTGACGGAACTCTAACACCGAGTCGTCAACAAATAGACTTTAAGTTTATGTGCTTTATGATTAAATTCTGTTGCACCTATGATGTCTATCTTGTCACTGGTAGCGATAGAGCAAAGACAATAGAACAGGTAGGCCTTGATATCTACAATAGATCAATAAGAGTCTATAATTGTTCTGGTTCAGATGTGTATGTTAAAGATAAAAATGTTTATAGATCACAATGGAAACCAACAAGAGGTTTAATTAATTTTCTTAGTGATGAATTAGACTACAGCACATTCCCACATAAGACAGGTAATCATATTGAGCACAGGCCTGGTGGGATAAACTTTAGTGTTCTTGGTAGAGGTGAGGATAGTATGAAACATCGGAAGGAATATGTAAAGTGGGATATTAATACTACTGAAAGAATATTAATGGCAGATAGAATTAAAAGTGAGTTTCCTTATCTGAATATTCAGATTGGTGGTGAAACTGGCCTTGATATATCTGATAGTGATAAGAGTCAAATAATAAGAGATTTTCGTAAAGGTGATGAAATATATTTTTATGGAGATATGATGAAGGAGGGTCAGAACGATTATCCGTTAGCAAAAGCACTAAAAGATATGGGCGGTTTTCCGTATCATGTAAAAAATTGGGAGGATACCCGAACACGACTTTCTGAGTTTATGGTATAATTAGTAGTGTGATGCCGAAAGGGTCACAATATTAACACTCGCTTTTAAAGGAGAAACTCATGACTAACATTCAAAGATATCGTGCAAATGATCTTGCAGAATTATTTGATAAGATCACAAAAAATAGCATAGGACTAGATTCATACATTGATCAGTTCTGGCAAACAACAGCACAAACTTATCCACCATACAATATCGTGCAACACAACAATCACGAATCAAGTTTGGAGATTGCACTAGCAGGATTTAAAAAGAAAGAAGTTAAAGTTTATACCGAACACGGTAAACTAATTGTAGAAGGTAAGAAAGAAGAGAAGAAAGAAACTGAGTATCTTCATCGCGGTATGGCACAAAGATCATTTCAAAGAGAGTGGCAACTTTCTGAAGATGTAGAAATCGCAAAAGTTACATTTGAAGATGGTCTTCTTACTGTTGATCTAGGAAAGATAGTTCCAGAGCATCACTCTCGTAAAGACTACCTATAAATAAAATTAGTTCGAGATGGATCAAGCACCTTTACAAGGTGCTTTTTCTTTGCTATAATGCAGGAGTCGTTCGTTTCGCTACCTACGACTGCGGTAATGCCCTTCGGTAGGTTCAGCATTAGCGGCTATAGGAACCTACCGTATTAATAATATGTGAAATGACAATTAAAGTCTTAGTTCTAAAATCTGGAGAAGATGTCATTGCTGATGTTCAAGAGATGATGTCATCTGAAGATCAAGTGATGGGTTATTTTCTCACTAAGCCTTGTGTTGTAAAACTACAGGCAAAGGAGACAAACAATGATGTCTCTGTTAGAATGCATCCATGGATGCCCTTTGCACGAGAGAAAATGATTCCTCTCAGCACAGATTGGGTTGTTACTATGGTAACACCTGTAGAATCAATTCAAGAAATGTATCAAAAACAAGTATTAGAAGATGGAAAAGAAACCGATCAAACTGCTAGTTCTGATGAACAATCTAAAGTTGGTCTCACAACTTGAAGAAGTATTAGCCGACATAGGAGATCCTAACTGTAAACTGATAGAACCATATCTCATTGGTGAACAGGATACTCTATCACCTTGGCTTGTTGAATGCACTAGTCAAAATGAGTTTATGATATCATCGGATAAGATACTAACTATCCTTGATCCCAAACCAACCCTACTTGAGAAATACGAAAAACTTATTAAATGAAGTTCTATACTAATGTTCAATTAATTGGGAATCAGTTTCTGGTTCGTGGTGTAGAGGATGGAAAAAGATATGAACATAGAGATGAGTTCTTCCCAACACTATTTGTTAAGTCTAAAAAGAATACTAAATATAAAACGTTAAACGGAGAGAGTGTTGATGAAATTAAACCAGGCACAGTTAGAGAGTGTAGAGATTTCTATAAAAAATATGAAGATGTTGATGGATTTGAAATATATGGAAATGACAGATACATTTACCAATACATATCAGACAAATATCCAGAGAATGAAATCAAGTTTGACATCAGCAAGATTAAACTTGTTACTTTGGATATTGAAGTTGCGTCTGAGCAAGGGTTCCCTGATGTTGAATCGTGCACAGAAGAGATTCTGGCAATCACAATTCAAGACTATACAACTAAGCAGATCGTTACTTGGGGAGTTAAACCTTTTGATAACAAACAATCAAATGTTACCTACCACTGTTGTCACACTGAGGAAAACCTTCTTCGATCATTCATAAATCATTGGATGACTGATGTTCCAGATGTAATTACTGGATGGAACATACAACTATACGATATACCATATATTTGCAAACGCATTAATCGTGTGCTTGGTGAGAAACTAATGAAGAGAATGTCACCTTGGGGGCTTGTCTCTGAGGGTGAAGTTCATCTTATGGGAAGAAAACATACTACGTTTGATGTTGGTGGTGTTACTCAATTAGATTACTTAGATCTTTATAAAAAGTTTACTTACAAGGCACAAGAATCATATAGACTAGATTATATTGCAAAGGTTGAACTTGGTCAGCAAAAGTTAGACCATAGTGAGTTTGATACCTTTAAAGATTTTTATTCAAAAGGATGGCAGAAGTTTATAGAATACAATATCATTGACGTAGAACTTGTTGACCGTTTGGAAGACAAGATGAAACTGATTGAACTTGCATTGACTATGGCCTATGATGCCAAGGTGAATTACAACGATGTGTTTTATCAGGTAAGAATGTGGGATACTATTATCTACAATTACCTCAAAAAACGTAACATTGTAATTCCACCTAAAAATAGATCAGCAAAAAATGAAAAGTATGCAGGAGCGTATGTCAAAGAACCGATACCTGGAAAGTATGATTGGGTGGTTAATTTTGACCTTAACTCTCTATACCCTCATCTCATTATGCAATACAATATCTCCCCAGAGACACTCGTTGAGGAGAGACATCCAACAGCAACAGTTGATAAAATACTTAATAGAGAGATAGATGTTAATAATCAATATGCTACTTGTGCGAATGGTGCACAGTATCGTAAAGATGTTCGGGGGTTCCTACCAGAACTGATGGATAAGATGTATGGAGATCGTGTGATCTTCAAGAAGAAAATGATTGAAGCAAAGAAGCAACATGAAAAGACTCCAACTACTGCCCTTGAGAAAGAGATTGCCAGATGTAACAATATCCAGATGGCAAAGAAGATCTCTCTTAATTCCGCTTATGGTGCTATTGGTAATCAATATTTTCGCTATTATAAACTTACCAACGCAGAAGCTATTACACTATCTGGTCAAGTTTCTATCCGTTGGATAGAAAACAAAATGAATGACTATCTAAACAGAATACTTAAAACAGAGGAGGTTGACTATGTTATTGCTTCAGATACTGATTCCATTTATCTTAATCTGGGTGATTTGGTTGAGACTGTATACAAGGGGAGAGAGAAAACTACTGAAGGCATTGTGTCGTTCCTTAATCAGGTCTGTGAAGTGGAATTTGAAAAGTATATTGAAAGTTCT
>Ga0208749_1000318_pt1 | contig 12101 bp, 7 predicted proteins | sample Knorr_S15_td_DCM_FD_185601 | JGI IMG/M metagenome (GOLD analysis project Ga0208749, IMG submission 185601) | Marine microbial communities from Southern Atlantic Ocean transect - Knorr_S15_td_DCM_ad_63m_LV_B (SPAdes) (version 2) | ecosystem: Environmental > Aquatic > Marine > Oceanic | place... | reverse complement strand
AGACATAATAGATCCCAAAACAATCATGGGTGCCATGTCTTCGCTTGATGCTGGCGGGCTTTTATATGCAACCCCAACAACTCCTTGTTGTCCCGCCCTGTTTAACATAACTCGTCTTTGTCCTTCTTGTTTTGGTTCTGTAGTATAAACCTCTGGAATATCATTTTTGCTTTTTCTTATTTGCCCAAAATGCTTTTTTATCATTTTTAGTCCATCTTCAATGGAAACGTCTCCAACAATTGTTGCCGTTGCGTTGTTGGGCCAATAATAGGTGTCGTAAAACTCTCTTAGTTTTTCTATTGGCATATTTTCTATGTCAGATTTCCACCCAATCGTTGAGTGGTGATATGGGTGGGCTTGAAATGCCATTGACCAAATGTGCTGATCTAAAACTCTTTGCGGGCTGTTTTCGCCCCTCTCAAACTCGTTTCTCACAACCGTCATCTCTGACTGTCTGTCTTCTTCAACTATTATTGCACCCCTCATTCTGTCTGCCTCTATATCAATTATTGTATCCAGGTGCTTACTTGGAAGGGTTCCAAAATAGTTTGTTCTGTCTGTCCATGTTGTGGCGTTTGTTCTTGCGCCAACCGCATCTAAAATTATGTCTGCCTTTCCGTTTCGATAGTTTTTTGAACCTTTAAACATAAGGTGTTCTAAAAGGTGTGTTGCTCCCGTATGTCCTGTAGCCTCGTTTACAGAGCCTACCCTATATGTTACCATAAACGTGGCAACTGGCGCTGTTCTGTCTTCTTTGATCAAAACGGTTAGTCCGTTTGATATCATTTTATATTCTTTGATACCTCCAGACTCTTTAATGTATTCAAATCCGTGGTGCTTTTCTTGTGCCATTGTTATTCCTATAATAGTCGTTAAAATTAGTGCGAGTTTTTTCATTTTATTTCCTTTTTTTGAATGTAATAAAACCTTTAAAACCAGGGGACAAACCTTGGTACTTCATCCATATAATCTAAATATTCTTCCCCAAAAATACCAATAAGGTATTGTTCCTCTTTAACAACTATTTTTGACCAAATTGCGTGATGAAGAGGTAAAAAGAAAAGCAACAAAAAAGATCCCCAAAAAAGGGAATATAATATGGTCGTGTGATAAATAATTGCCGTATAAATTGGGTGTCTAATAAACCCATATATTCCTTTTTTTGAAAGGGTTCGGCCCCTTTGTTTTGGTGGAAGGCTAAACAAAACCCAAACCAAAAGAATTGTTGCATCTATTGCCGTCAAAATAAAAAGAGCCCAAAACCACGCGTCGCTCAAAACAAACGTTTTGAGAGAAAGTTTAATTTCTATTTGGTGTATAAAATAAATTAAACAAAGAGAAATTATTAGGCCTGGGGGGCCAACATTCCAAAGCCTATTATAGTGTTGTGGATTAAGCCATTTTTTAAAATCGAGCACTTTATGTTCTTTCTCCAAAAATTGCCGTTCCAACCCTAACCATAGTAGACCCACAATCAACACCAATCAAAAAGTCTCCACTCATTCCCATTGACATAGTTTTCATTTCTTTTTCTGGTGGAAGTTGTTTATTTATTTCTAAAAACATTTTTTTTAGTAAAATAAAAGACTTTTTAATTTCTTCTTTTTTGTTTGTTGGGGGGCCCATGGTCATAAGCCCCTCTATTTCAATTCCAGGCAGGTTAAAACACTTTAAAATTTCTTTTTTATTTTTTGGGGAAAACCCTCCCTTCGTTTTTTCTCCGCTTGTATTGATCTGAATTAATATTCTTTGTTTTTTAAAAAGATCTGTTGCTGTTTTTGATATTTTTTCTGCTAGCTTATAAGAGCCAACAGAGTCTATTGTGTTAAAAATTTTTACCGCCCTCTTTACCTTATTGGTTTGTAGGGACCCTATTAGTCTTTTTTCGACACGGTCAATGTTCGGGATTTTGGTAAATTTTTCCTCTGCCTCCTGAACCCTATTTTCTCCAATAGATGTTATTCCTAGGGATATTATTTCTGAAACGTCTTCGGGGGATCTTGTTTTTGTAACAGCGACGAGCGTTATTTCATTTTTACTATCTTTTTGAAATATTTTTTCTTTAACCTTCTTCAGGTTGTGGGCTATCTTCTTCTTGTTTGGTTGTTTCATCTGTTTTTTTCTCTTCTTCGGAAATAATTCTTGTAATAGAAGAAACCTTTGTTCCTTTTCCAAGCTTAATAAGCCTAACGCCTTGCGTTGCTCTTCCGATAGATCTAATTTGTGACACAGGCATTCTAATTAAAACTCCGTCATCTCGAATAATCATTAAATCGTCTGTTCCAACAACCTCCTTAATGGTTATCATCTTGCCTAGCTTGTCTGTTGTTTTCATGGTAAGGACTCCCTTACCTCCTCTTTTTTGGGCTCTATATTGTGCAATTTCAGTTCTCTTTCCAAAGCCATTTTCTGTTGCAACAAGAACTGTTCCCTCTCTTTTTATTAAAAGCATTCCAACAACCCTATCTTCTTTTGAACTTAGAGTTATTCCTTTTACCCCCATCGTTTTTCTTCCGCTTGGCCTAATTTGTTCTTCAGAAAACCTTATAGATTTTCCATTTCTTGTTCCTAATAAAATGTCATTTTCTCCCGTAGAAACCCTCGCCTCAATTAGCTTGTCTCCCTCTCTAATTTCGACGGCATATATTCCTTTTTTTCTTGGATTAGAATAAGCTGAGAGCTTTGTCTTTTTAACTATACCCTTTTCTGTGGCCATAACAACAAAGTTGTTGTCGTGAAATTCTCCCTGCTTAACACCAATAAATGCGCTTACTTTTTCGTCTGCCTCACAACCAATAAGATTAACAATTGCTCTTCCTTTTGCAGCCCTTCCCCCTTCTGGAATATCATAAACTTTTAACCAATAACACTTTCCTTTGTCTGTAAAAAATAATATATAGCTGTGAGTGTTTTCTACAAACAGATGTTCTGTAAAGTCTTCTTCTCTTGCGGTTTGACCTTGAACGCCCCTGCCTCCACGTCTTTGTCTCTTATATGTGCTAACGCTTGTTCTTTTAATATATTGATTGTGTGTTATTGTTAAAACCATATCTTCTTCTGCAATCATGTCCTCTATATTAAGATCTGTGGCCTTTTCAACTATTTCTGTTCTTCTTTCTTCTCCATACTTTTCTTTAATTTCAATAAGCTCTTCTTTAATAATTTGCATTCTCTTAGTTTTGCTTTCTAGAATACCCTTTAATTCTGCCATATATTTAATTATGTCTTTATACTCAGCAAGAATTTTTTCTGTTTCTAGTCCAGTTAGTTTTTGAAGCTTCATATCTAAAATTGCCTGTGCTTGTTTTTCGGAAAGACCAAAACCCCCAATAAGTCCTGCTCTTGCTGTTTCTGGATCCTTGCTTTTTTTAATTGTTTCTAAAACCTTGTCTATGTTGTCTAGAGCAATTTTTAATCCTTCTAAAATATGTGCCCTTGCTTCTGCTTTTCTTAAATCAAATTCTGTTCTTTTAACAACAATATCTTGTCTAAAAACAAGAAAAACGTCTAAAAGCTCTTTAAGGGACATTATTTTTGGTGTTCCATCTACAAGAGCAAGCAAAATTATACCAAAAGTATCTTGAAGTTGTGTTTGTTTATAGAGCTGATTTAAAACGACCTCTGGAACTGCATCTCTTTTTGTTTCAATTACAATTCTCATTCCATCTTTATCTGTCTCATCTCTAAGTTCTGCAATTCCTTCAATTTTTTTATCTCTTGCTAGGTCTGCAATTTTTTCAATTAAGCTTGCTTTATTTACTTGGTATGGAATTTCTGTTATTACAAGAGAATCTCTTCCTTTATTGCTTGGCTCAACGTGTGCCGTTCCTCTCATTTTTACCTTTCCTCTTCCAGTATCATAAGCTTCTTTTATTCCATCTAAACCTAAAGCTTTTCCTGCGGTTGGAAAGTCTGGCCCTTTTATATGTTTCATTAAATCTGTTACATCACAGTCTGGATTTTCTATAACCTCTACCAATCCATCAATAATTTCTGAAAGGTTATGTGGGGGAATTTTTGTTGCCATACCAACGGCAATACCCTCTGATCCATTTACTAAAAGATTTGGAAAAACCGCCGGAAGAACTGCCGGCTCTTTTAATGTTTCATCAAAATTATTTGTCCAAGCAACAGTTTCTTTTTCAAGGTCTCGTAAGAGTTCTCCTCCTATTTTTGACATTCTAGATTCTGTATATCTCATGGCTGCAGCCCTGTCCCCATCGACAGAACCAAAATTTCCCTGACCTTGAACAAGTTGGTGTCTCATAGAAAAATCTTGTGCCATTCTAACCATAGCATCATATATAGAGCTGTCTCCGTGGGGATGATATTTACCTAAAACATCTCCAACAACTCTTGCAGATTTTTTATATGGTCTATTCCAATAACACCCCAAATCATTCATACCATATAAAATTCTTCTATGAACGGGTTTTAAGCCATCTCTTGCATCTGGTAATGCTCGAGACATAATAACAGACATTGAATAATTTAGATAGCTTTCTTCTAATTCTGTTAAAAGTTGTTTGTCTAGTGTGTTGTCTCTTCCTATATCCATATTATATATCTATGTTTGTAGCAAACTTAGCCCTTTCTGTAATAAATTTTCTTCTATGCTCTACCTCTGTACCCATAAGCTCTCTAAATCTTACATTTGTTTCTTCTTCTTGAATATGATCAACCGTTACCTGCATTAATGTTCTTGTTTCGGCATTCATTGTTGTTTCCCAGAGTTGTTCTGCATTCATTTCTCCAAGACCTTTATATCTTTGAATATTAATTTTTGCATTTTCGTTTTCAGATTCTAATCTTTGAATAATAATATCTCTTTCTTCGTCTGTATATGCATATCGTTCTTTTTTTCCTTGTTTAATTTTATATAGCGGTGGCATTGCCATATAAACATATCCACCCTGAACAAGGCTTTTCATTTTTCTCCAAAAGAATGTTAATAATAGTGTTCTTATGTGACTACCATCTACGTCGGCATCTGTCATAATTACTACTTTATGATATCTTAATTTTTCTGGATTAAAGCTGTTTGGATCTTCTTCATCTTCTCCAAAACCACAACCTAGCGCGGTAATAATAGACTGAATTTCATTATTTGCTAATAATTTATCTTCACGTGCTTTTTCGGAATTGATTACCTTTCCTCTTAAGGGTAAAATAGCCTGAGTTCTTCTATCTCTTCCTTGTTTTGCTGTACCTCCAGCTGAATCTCCCTCAACAAGAAAAATTTCACACTGCATAGGATCTTTATTTGAACAATCTGCTAATTTTCCAGGAAGAGTTGTTGATCCTAAAGAGGATTTTTTTCTAACGAGTTCTCTTGCTTTTTTTGCAGCAATTCTTGCTCTTGCAGCTTCTGCGGCTTTTTCAATAATTCTTTTACCTACTTTAGGATTTTGTTCTAAAAAGGCCTGAATTCCATCATAAACAACATTATCTACAAGTCCTTTTACTTCTCCATTTCCTAATTTAGTTTTTGTTTGTCCTTCAAATTGAGGTTCTTGTACCTTTACAGATAAAACTACAGTTAATCCTTCTCTAAAATCATCTCCAGAAAGAGAAAATTTTTCATTCTTTTTTGTTTTAATTAAATCATTTTTATTTGCATAACTATTTAAAGCTCTTGTTAGTGCTGATCTAAAACCAGAAAGATGAGTACCTCCTTCAATAGTATTAATATTATTTACAAAAGAAAAAATATTACTATTATAATTAGTACTATATCTTAATGCTAAATCAACTGGGACTTCTATATCTTCTTTAGATACTACAATTACTTCATTATGTATTAAATCTTCGCCTCCATCTAAATAATTAACAAAATCAGATAATCCTCCTGGAAAACAGTAATCAATTGATGTTTCCTCTACTTCATTATTAAGAGTAATAGATAAATTTTTATTAAGATATGCTAATTCTTTTAGTCTTCCTTTAATAGTATCTTCTTCAAATCCTTTGTGAGTAAAAACCGAATGATCTGGTTTAAATGTAATAATTGTTCCTCTTTTTGAACTTTTTCCAACTTTTTCAAGAGGAGAGGTTGCTTGTCCAATTTTATATTCCTGTTTATAATGGAATCCATCTCTATGAACTTCTGCAACTAAATATTCAGATAAGGCATTTACCACAGATACACCTACACCGTGCAAACCACCTGATACTTTATATGTATTTTTATCAAATTTTCCTCCTGCGTGTAAAACTGTCATTACAACTTCTAAAGCGGGTTTACCTTCATCTTTATGTATTTCAACAGGAATACCTCTTCCATTGTCTTCAATAGAAATTGTACCATCATTTTTAATTGTTACTATGATTTCAGTACAAAATCCAGCTAATGCTTCATCTATACTATTATCAACAACTTCACTAACAAGATGATGGTATCCTCTTTTACCTACATCTCCTATATACATCGCAGGTCTTTTTCTAACTGCTTCTAATCCTTTTAATACAGATATTTTATCTGCACCATAATTATTATTTTTACTCATTTATCCTCACAGGCATTAATAAAATTATTGTTTTTTGATCCGACTCTTTTGGTAATAATAAAACAGCAGAATTTGCATCTTTAAATGTTAAACATATATCTTCTGATGGATATTTTGATATAGCCTCTTTTATATAAAGAGCATTAAAACCTATTGAAATCTCACTGCCTTGATATTCACCTGTTTTGAGAGGAGCATGTACTGTCTTACTTTCAGGTTGATTAACACTTTTAAAATAAACTTTACCTTCCGAAAAATTTAGAGATATCTGATTAGTATTTTTATTGGTTGCAATAGATACGGCTTTAATATTATTTAGCATTTCTGTTTTTTGAGCTACAAGTTTTTCAGGATTTTCTAATGGTACAACAGCATTATAATTTGGAAATTTCTCGTCTATAATTTTAGAATAAAAAACGTCTTTACCATTGTTTGAAAAAATATAATCATCACTAAATATAAGAGATGTCTCTTTTTGTCCTTCAAGAAAGGTACTTAAAATAGTTAAATACTTCTTAGAAATAATATATCCTGCTTGAATATTAGTTTCATTCTGTCTCGTTATTTTTACTAACCTATGACCATCTGTTGCAACAAAATCTATAGTTCCTTCAGTAAAATTAAAATATGCTCCATTTAAAGCCGGTTTAGTAGGTTCTGCATTAATAGCATATAACAAAGAATTTATAATATTCTTTAGTTTATTTGTTTCTATAGTAAAAAGAGATTCATGTTTATTTTCAGGAATTTCAGGATATTCTTGAAAGGGTTCTGTGGGAATATCAAAAGACACTCCTTTTTCTGATTTTATATTTATATGCGGTCCAGCAATATCTATATCAACTCTACCATCTTCGATTACAGAAATAATATCATTAACCTCTGATGTAGGAAATAAACCTTCACCGTCTGTATTAACGGAAGCTGTTATTTGAGTTTTAATACCAACTTCAAGATCCGTAGAGTGTAAAGTTACTCCGTGAGCACCTGAAGAAATATAAGTATAACTTGCTAAAGGATTTTGAGATTTTACTTGAGTAGTTTTAGTTAATTTAGAAAAAGCAGCTTGAAGTTCTTTTTTAGTAGTTGAAATGTTCATAATTAGTTATCAATTATAAAAAGATAGTTAGTTTATAACAAGCCTTAAATAGGCATACCTAACATCACCTTACTAAAAGAAAATTGATTTATGAGGCATTTTAATGGATTTTTCCTCTAAAAATCTTTTTATTATTAATAAATACTTATATATAAAAATATAACATTAATAATAAGTACCTTTATATGTTAATAACTTTGTTATATAAGAATTTTTATAGAGATAAAATGATATTTTTATTTATTAACAATAAAAGCATATATAATGTTAATAATATGTTAAAAAATAAAATATAGTTATTAAAGATTGTTAATTACTGATTTGTGGATAATTAAGTGAATTACGTTTTATATAAAATTTTTCTTTTATATTTGATATCCAATCAGAATACCAATCAGACTTTTTTTGATTTAGTGTCATTTGTTCTAAATCTAACCAATTTTTTTCTAGTGTAGGAGGACCCCCTTCTTGTATTTCGTCAACCCATATTATATGATAACCAAATTGTGTTAAGATGGGAGCACTTGGAGTATTTATAGGAATGTTTTTTATTACGTCAGATAATTCTTTTATTTGGTATTGATCTAAATCTATCATCCCCATATAACCACCCTTTGGACCACTAGTTGTATCATCAGAAATTTCTTTTGCTGTCGACATAAAATCTTCTTTTGTTTTTAAATTTTTTATAATATTTGCAGTTTTTTTATAAGTGATATTTTTATCTTTTTCTGAAGTTTTTATTCCTATCAAAATATGTCTTACTTCAACCTTTTCACCACTTCTTCTTAAAATTTCCATTAAATGATATCCATATTTAGTTTTAATAGGTTCACTTAATATATTAATATCCAAAGTAAATGCTGCTTCTTCAAATTCTTGAACAAAACTTCCTCTTGGGACATAACCTAAATTTCCTCCTAAATCTTTAGACCCAGGGTCTTCTGAATATTTTTTTGCCGCAGAATCAAAAGATAGACCGTTTATAATTTCTTCTCTTATTTTTTTTATTTTTAATAAAGATTCTTTTGAGGATGACTCAGATGGATTTATTTCTAATAGGATATGTCGTGTTTTATATAAAGTAGGAAAAGAACCCATACTGTCTTTATATGTATTATAAAAATTAATTACTTCTCCTCTTGTTACAGAAATTCCAGAAGTTAAACTTGTAGTATATTTTTCTGCCAATAATTTACCTTTCATATCATCTCTATAAGATCTCTTAAAATCAGATATTTTTCTACCAAGAGCTTGTTCAGCGGCTTCTTTTCCTCCAGCCTGAGAAATAATATTTTCTATTTGTCTATCAAGAGCTCTTTCAACATCTTTGTCTAAAACCTCAACAGAATCTGCTTCAGCCATTTTAATAATTACAAGTTGTTCTATCATACTTTCAGAAGACATTTTTAATAAATCTTTATATTTTTCAGGATCAGTATTTGGATTAATTCTTTGTTGTGTTGCTAGGGCATTGGCAGCTAAAACAACATCACTTAAAAGAACAATTTCTCCTTCGACAACAGCAGAAATTTTATCAAGAAGAACCCCTTCTTGAGAAAATGAAAAGCTTAATAATAATACTAATAATATTTTTTTAATTTTTTTATTCATTTTTTTGTTTCACGTGAAACGAACGCTTTAAATATACTAATAAAATAGATATATCTGTTGGTCTAATACCGGGAATTCTTTGAGCTTGACCAATAGTCTCAGGTAAAATTGATTTAAATTTTTCTTTACCTTCATTAGAAATACTTTTTATCTGATCATAATCAAAATTTTTAGGAATTAACATTTCTTCATATATTTTTATTTTTTCAATTTCTTCTTTTTGTCTATCTATATAACCACTGTATTTAATTATTGTTTCCGCTTCAAATAAAATTTCTTCAAAATAAGAAGGAAATTCTTTTTTAATGTTATCAAAATATAAAAAATTAAAATTTTTAATTCCCACAGAAGGTCTTTTTAAAAGATTATAAACTTGTGTTGGCTCAGAAATTATATTTTCTCCTAATGAAGAAAGGGTAGTATTAATTTTTTTTGGTGATATAGTTTCTTTTTTTAAATAATTAACAACATCAGATGTTTTTTTATTCTTTTTGTTTAGTTTTTTTAATAAATCTTCGTCTAAAAGACATAGTCTTTTTGAATATTTTAATAATCTTTGATCGGCATTTGAAGACCTGAGTTGTAGTCTATATTCTGCTCTAGATGTAAACATTCTATATGGTTCATTTGTATCTTTTAAAACAAGATCATCAATTAGAACACCTATATAGGCATCATTTCTTTTTAAAAGAAGGGGAGAGCCACCCAATATTTTTTGGGAAGCATTAATTCCAGCTAATAATCCCTGAGATGAGGCTTCTTCATATCCTGAAGTTCCATTAATTTGTCCGGCAAAAAATAAACCAGAAATATTTTTAGATTCTAATGATGTTTTTAATTGAGAAGGAAAAAAGAAATCATATTCTATTGCATATCCAGGTCTTAAAAACTCTACATTAGAAAGTCCTTCAACAGTTTTTAAACACTCTATTTGAACACTTTCTGGAAGGCTAGTAGAAAAACCATTTACATAAATTTGATCAGAATTTGTCCATTCGGGTTCAAGCTGAAGAACATGACTCGGATTTTTTGAAAATTTAAAAACCTTATCTTCTATAGAGGGACAATATCTTGGACCTACAGCCATTGTTTCTCCAGAATACATTGCCGACTTAGATAAATTTTTTAATATTAAGTCGTGAGTATTTTTATTTGTTCTAAAGGCAAAACAAGGCTCATCTTTTGGTAAAAATTTTTTTGTTTTATATGAAAGAGCTCTTGGTTTTTTATCTCCATAACCAGCAATACCAAAACTCCAATCTACAGATGATTTTTTTATTCTTGGAGGAGTTCCGGTTTTTAATCTTCCCGCCTTAAAGCCTAAAGAAATTAAAGATTCTGTAATACCTTCAGATCTTTTTTCGTCTAATCTTCCCGCTTTAATTTTTTTCTCACCTATATGAATTAAGCCATTTAAAAATGTTCCACAAGTTAAAACTGCAGCCCTACAAAAAAGCTCAAACCCATCAGAAAAAAGAACAGAAGATATTTTAGAGCCAGACTCCCTTATTTTAACAATCTCACCCTCTAAAACAGGAAGATTTATATCTTTTATATATTTTTGTACAACAGACTCATATTTAATTTTATCTATTTGAGACCTTGGAGACCAAACAGACCTTCCTTTAGATAAATTTAATGTTTTGCTTTGAAGGGTTGCCTTATCTGCAAAAAACCCCATTGAACCCCCCAAAACATCAAGCTCTCTTACCATTTGTCCTTTTGCAAGACCTCCAATTGCTGGATTACAAGACATTCTTCCTATTGCTTTTTTATCCATAGAAACTAAAACAACATTAACGCCCATCTTGTGAGCAATAAGAGATGCCTCTATTCCTGCGTGTCCCCCTCCAACAACAACTAAATCATACATATTTTTTTTGTGTTTCACGTGAAACTATTTTCCAACACAAAACGAAGAAAAAACGCTATTTAATATATCGTCTTTTGTTGTTTTGTTTGTTATTTCATCTAAGAAAGACAGAGAAGAGTTTAAATCTTCAACAACGAGTTCAAGTTCGGGAGATTTTTTTAAAGATTTTTTTGCAACAGAAAGAGTTTTTAGAGAACCCTCTAAACAAGAAGACTGTCTTTCTGATGTAATAATAAAATTAAAATCAGAAAAATCAGAAGAAACCTTTTTTAACAACAACTCTTTTAGTTTTGATATGTTTGTTCCTTTTAGAGCAGATATAGAAATATCATATTCTTTTCTTTCTCCCTTAATGTCTTGCTTATTAAAAACATAAATAACGTTGTTATTTTCTGACGACAAAACAGATCCAGGCTTTCCAAGATAAATAACAACATCTGCAGCCAAAATTTCTTCAGAGCTTTTTTTAATACCAATTTTTTCAACAGAGCCCCGCGTTTTTCTGATTCCTGCCGTATCCTTTAAAAGAAAGGGAATTCCATCAATGTTTATAATATTTTCTATGACATCTCTTGTTGTTCCGGGGACACTGCTTACAATGGCGCGCTCTTTTTCTAAAAGAGCATTAAAGAGAGTTGATTTTCCCGCATTTGTTGGGCCGGCAATAACAGCGCTTGCCCCAGAAGTTAAAATATTTATAGACTTAAAGCTTTTTATTGCAGAGGAAATTTTATTAATACACAGATCAATTTCTTTTATACTATTTTTAATAAGATTGGGTTGAAGGTCTTCTTCAGATATGTCAAGGTTAAATTCTAGCTGGCCAATAACAGAGATAATTTTGTCTTTTATAAAAAAAATATTTTCGACCAAAGAACCAGAAAGGTTTTTATGGCTTAATTTTGCACCCAAAACAGACTTTGAGGAAATTAGCGAAGCTACAGCCTCCGCCTGAGACATGTCAAGCTTGTCATTCATATAAGCCCTTTTTGTAAACTCTCCTCCAGCG
>Ga0208749_1000311_pt1 | contig 12214 bp, 8 predicted proteins | sample Knorr_S15_td_DCM_FD_185601 | JGI IMG/M metagenome (GOLD analysis project Ga0208749, IMG submission 185601) | Marine microbial communities from Southern Atlantic Ocean transect - Knorr_S15_td_DCM_ad_63m_LV_B (SPAdes) (version 2) | ecosystem: Environmental > Aquatic > Marine > Oceanic | place... | reverse complement strand
CAGCGCCGTGCTACAAAGCAAGTGGATATTCGGTCGACTTTACCGCCTCCTGGTGTTTGGGAACGCATCCCCCGAAGTGACATTGTTCCGCTTGCATCCGGTCAAGTAAAGATGGTAGAAATACCTCGTTCAGAAGGTGGAGGTCTGGCTAGGCGTATAGATGGAATTCTAGCCCTAAATAGAGTACTTCCTGCAATGATTACCGATGCCCATAGGGCCTTGTGTGAGGCCTTGGATGACGATGAAGGCGTTATCCGTATCGCTGGACTAATTGCTATGCCTTCATTTGCTATCAAAAAACATGACGACTTATTCATCTATCTTTCAGATAGATTACTAGAAGAAAATGAGCAAGTAAGAAAAGTTGCAAGAGATTGTCTGAGGAAGGTGGCGCCGATATTCCCCTCTGGTTGTGAAGAAATACTTAGACGGGAATTAAGGCACGAGGCAAAACAACATAGAAACGATGCCTTTGCAACTTTGAAAGAAACTTCTCGAAATTGGGTTGAAACTGGCTGTCTTCACCTAGACGAATTAATTCGGGAAGAGGATGTGGATTTGCGTCGTAGAGGCGCGAAAATTCTACGAACAATTACTGCAAAGGGTGGCGCTACAGGTTGGGATCTAATCACTTGGTCACTGCAGGATGAAGATGCACAGGTTAGACGCTCTGCTTCAGCATGCCTGCCCACCCTAGCAAACATAGAATCTAGGGTTGCTACAATATTAGTCGAATCATCAATGTTCGACGAAGATTCTGGAGTAAAGAAGAATGTGATTAAGGCATTGAAAACACTAGATATGGAAAGTCCAAGGGTCGCTCAATTAATCCAAGATGGAGCCAGAGACAGAGACCCTGATCTTCGTAAAGCTTGTATTAGCCAATTATCAATTATCCTAACCGGAGATAAGTTACGAGAAGTTGCGGCAGAATTACTCCGACAAGAAACTCTTCCGGAACTTAGGACTAGGCTTGAGAGGCTCTCCCGAGACGTCGATTGGGAAGGTACAGAAGAGGAGAAAAATCGAGCTCTTGCACCTCTTGATAAAGTTCCGGAGGAGTTCTCGGAGATGCAATCGCCAGAAATTGATGAATTGAAGCCGATTCCTGAAGAAATAGTCGCAAAAGAAGATGTTTCATCTACAAATAATATCGCCCCACCACGTAGTGGTGAGTTAGATTCCAGCCGTGAAGGTCATAAACAAGAGTCAGGTCGGCGGGCCGCGAGGAAACAAGATGAGCGAGACTTTTGACGAGAAGCTCGAACAATTCGAGCGACTCTGGGACGGCGTGACGCCGAAGGGGATTAACCGTACTAAGTCCCTAAAGTTCCGCCAGTACATGCGCCAACACGTACTACAGAAGTACCACAAGAGGCGTAAGGAACAATTCTCGAGTGCTGATAAGGGGCATTACAACCACAGCTTCTCGAGTAAGAATCAGTTTCTCACTAAGGAGAACTGCCGCAAGTACTGGATGGGGGAACTTCAGAAGGAGATTAGCGAATCCGAATCCTTCTGAGGCGATTAAATGAGCCCAGCCGCTAAGGCATTTTCTGACTGGAATCTTGATTCAGCAATCGCAGATGCAATATCCAGTAAAGGTTGGAAAAATCCAACTGAAATCCAACTTCAGTCAATTCCTGTTGCTCGCCAAGGTCGTGATGTAGTAGGCCAGGCGCGTACTGGAAGTGGTAAAACTGCAGCCTTTGGAATACCAATTATCGAGGCTGCAAGCCCTTCGGGGGAACCTCAAGCAATTATCCTCTGCCCAACCAGAGAATTAGCAGTTCAGGTAGCAGAGGAATTAACTTGGTTAAAGGGTGACAGTGAACTATCAATACAAACTGTTTATGGTGGAACCGACATAGAAAAACAAGCAAAAGAATTGCAATCCGGGTCTGACATAATTGTTGGAACACCAGGTCGAGTTATTGATATGTCCAAGCGAGGGCATTTGAACCTCTCAGATATCTCTCATTTTTGCTTAGATGAAGCAGATAGGATGCTGGATATGGGATTCTTCCCAGATGTGCTTTGGATCTTTGAGCAAATGCCTGCAAGACAGCAGACATTACTGTTTAGCGCAACATTCCCACAAGAGGTTCTAGATGCTGCTGAGGAATTCATGAATGAACCTGTTTATGTAATGAGCGATGACCTTGAAGTAGAGGTTCCTGAAATAGATCAATTCGCAGTTAGAATTGGGCGTTCGAACAAATTATGGGTCCTTGGAAGACTAATCGCAAACATGAGTGAAGATGATCAAATGCTAATTTTCACAAATACAAAGCGTATGGTCGAGTTACTAGAAGATAGGTTAGGGAAATTCGGAATGAGGGCTACTGGAATGCACGGAGACAAAGCCCAGAACCGAAGAGAGAAAATTCTCGATTCACTCAAAGAAGGCAGCACAAAGATTGTTGTCGCAACCGACGTAGCCGCGCGTGGAATTGACGTTGACGGAATCACCTATGTTGTCAATTATGATTTACCAGATGATACCGAATCTTACGTCCATAGAATTGGTAGAACAGGAAGAATGGGGCGCTCTGGACAAGCATGGTCACTTGTATCAAAACAAGACATAGGTGCTCTTGAGAAGATTGCAAACACTTGGAATTTAGATATTCCATATGTCGACGCTCCTCAACTACCGGAGGGTATGGAAAGAGATCCTGTAAGAAAGAGAGAGGATTGGGATGAGGTGACAGATCCATTTGGAATGGTCAGTGTGTCTCTAAAGATTGGTAGTTCCACTGTAACTAAGCGTTCATTGGCTGATTGGATAGTAAGTGAAGCCAGGATTCCCGAAATTGCATTGGGTGAAATCCGGATGAATGATACTTCTTCAACCGTTCAAATCCATGTTGAAAAGGCATCATATGTCATTGATGTTATCAAGAAAAGAGAATTTGGCGGAGTTGCATTAAAACCAACAATATTGGAATTATGAGGTTCTATTATGGAGCAAGAAGAGATGCCAAAACGGCGTCTAGACCTATTGGGATTCTTCTGCCCAGTCCCAGTTCACGAAACTAGGAAGGCACTTGGTGAAATGCAAGAGGGAGAACTTCTCGAAGTCTACGGAGATGACCCAGAAACCCTTCATGATATGCCTACTCTCTGTGACAGAATCGGAGTGGAGTTACTCAACGTTGAAGAAGCATCTGGAGAGTATAGATTTCTGATTAGGAAATGAATATTCCAATCGGATGGGTTCTTGACGTTTGAATAGGTCGTATAGCCAATGACGGTACCGAATAGGCCTGTGGACCTCAAAGAATTAGTTGATGTTCCTGCCGAAGCCAGATTGCCAACCGAACACGGTAACTTTCGAATTCGTGTATTCCACGAAGACGCCACGGGACTCGATCATGTTGCCTTGACACTAGGGGATATGAGTGGTCCAGACGCTGTTTTGGTTAGGGTTCACTCTGAGTGTCTAACTGGTGATGCATTTGGAAGTCTACGTTGTGACTGTGGGCCACAACTTGATACCGCTTTGCAGCGTATCCAAGAAGTGGGCTGGGGTTGTTTGGTATATCTTCGACAAGAGGGTAGAGGTATTGGCCTACATGCTAAAATTCAGGCTTACAATTTACAAGATAAAGGAGCTGATACCCTCGATGCTAATTTACTGCTAGGTCATCCAGCAGATGCTAGAGATTATCGGATTGCTGCAAAGATATTAGAAGCGGTCAAAATAGAAAGAGTCTGCCTGTTGACGAATAATCCAGATAAAGTAAGTCAATTACAAAATCTCAACATTGAGGTGGTTGAAAGAATGCCACTTGTAGCAGGTATAAACGAAGATAATAGAGATTATCTTTCAACGAAGGTCGAAAGAATGGGACACTCAATTTCAGAGGATTATTTTGAGTCCTAAAAAAGATTTCAGAACATACCCTGAAATTGATTTTTGGGGCCGTGGCCGGGACTTGAACCCGGGCCGGCGGGACCACAACCCACCGTGCTAACCGCTACACTACCACAGCCGTATGTAGCCATTCGACCAACAGACCATATTTCAAGAGTTCCGCGTAGAGTGACCCAGACTCTAGAGACCAACGGATTCAAGCGTCGTCCTCTACCGTTACTAATTGATGAGTCGGGGCGTCGGTCTTAGCTTGGGTTTGACCACCCTGGCTTTAATTGCAATTATAGCCCCTATGACTGCTGGAGACACGGTCATTGAATCCCAAAGAATTGAGCTTTTGGAAGCCGGTTCTTTTGAGGACCCTGGTGATTGGAGTATTTCCACGAAAGCCGCCTTTTCCGATGATCCAGCCGACCATAGTGTAGGTATGATAGCAGATGGTGAGTTGTCATTTACTCATAATCGCCCAGATAATTTCCAAACTTACACCACTTGGGCCACCTATAGCCCCACTGATTCAAACTTTTCATTAGGAAATCCAGATGGTTCCTACACATGGTCAACAGGCCCAGATATTACCCTTACAGGTTATTCATTCAGCGGTCTCGAAAGTCGAGTCCTAGCCAATGTTTCAATGGTTCTACACATCTCAATACCGGATTCACTCCCTTCGGATGAAATACGTATCACAATAGAGGCAAATGGCCCAGAGAAATTAGTCAAAACCATTGCAAGGACATTTGGACCGGTTAATCGAATGACGACTCCATTTGTAGAAAATATAGTCGATTTACAAGATTGGAATTGGGGTGATTTGGAAGATGCATCTGTGACCGTAGACTATGTTTCAGACGGAGCTCCCGACGATTCTGAAATTAGAGTAGATGCAGTAGGGATTCGAGTAAAATATCATCAACCATGGTATTCATTTGAAACAGTAAAGGCGGTTCATGAAATTTCAGAACAAAATATGCCAGTACTCGACTTTGGACCTTATGACGGTCAAATCTCAGGATTAGTAACTGAAAGCTGTGGTCTGACTCCAGAGGAAGGAACACAGGGGTTTTGGACTTTCGATGTTGAAGTCCCTTATGACCAAGAATTGGGAAGAATCCATGTCTTTGGCGAGGGGAATTATACAATTGAAGCAATGAGCCAAGGTCAAACCTCTATGGAAGATTATGAAACATATTCCAATGGAGATTTACTTCAACATAGATATGAGACCAATTCCGTCAGAATCACTATTTTTGATGGTTGCATTAGTTCTGCTAGGATAGATGTCAATGACCCGAAACTAGTCGTAGTTGGTTCAATTGCTGGTTCGGTTCAAGGTTTAGTTGAAGAATATAGCACAATTAGATTTGCAATTGGAAACGAACTTCTCAACGAGGTGCAGATTGAGATTGGTGAATTTTCCTTTGAGGTACCTATCGGATATGCCTTACCTGTTGATGGAAGTGGATTGGAGTTTGGTATTGCTTCAAGATTTCAATGGTCTTCAAACGGGGTCGCTGAAACAACAGTAGTACACATTAACTCTATTTCAATCGAAGGAGGGTACAATCTGGTATGGGATCGAGATGTGACCTGTTCCTCTCCTTCTCGTCAAGAACTGATTGAAGACGGAGGTGGAATATTAATCGCAATGTCAAGTAGGTGTGAAGACGACTTCACAGATTGGCAGGATCTTCAAGTGATGGCTTGGACAGATGCTACAGAACTTCTTTCTGTATCGACATTATCTGGAGACATTCGGATTCAACCTCGGACAGATGCGAGCGGTGAGGCGTGGGTAGATGTCGAAGTTATCGATGAATCGGGCAATATATGGAATGGAAGATTCAGTGTAAACGTGCTTGAAGTTGAGGACCCTCCACGTGTAGATGGATTGCCAGTATTAACCTATATCAATCTTGGAGAAAGTAAAGTAATTGATATTGAAATCAGTGATCCGGATTCCTCTGAATTATCAATTTCAACCTCTAGGTCATGGGCGAATGTCGATTCTTCTGGAGATTTAATTTTAACACCCGTAGAGCCAGGAACCCACATTGTCGAAATTACAGTTAGTGATGGAAAATACACAGAAGTACAAGAATTGGAAATAATTGTTACAGCCCAACCCGACTTAACGATAGAAAATTTAGAAATTTGGAAAGGCAATATTATTGTTGACAACGTTGAGGAAGGTGATGTAGTACAACTCAAGTTATACGTTCGAAATGAAGGAAGAGGTGTTGCAAATACTGTGGATGTTCGATGTTGGGTTGATGGTATGTTAGTTGGCTCAACTGTCGTCGAAAGTGTAGCACCCGGTGGTCTATCTATTGCTACATGTGATACGCAGATCATCACCTCCGGAGAAATCGGAATCAGAGGTTTGGTAGATGGTACAGCCTCAATAGAAGAATCGAATGAGATGAACAATGAGATTCTAATTTTAATTGAATCAGAAGGTCGAGATAAAGAGAATGGTGATGATTCCATAGACAGAGGCCCTGCAATTGTTATCGCGTCAATTGGATTAATTGCTATTTCAATAGCAGCATTACAATTAGGACCAGGTCGTATTCGAAAACCATACCGAAAGAGATAGTTATCCAAGATATACCAAAAACATCCGGAGTCTTGGGTCTGAAGACTTCCGTACGGCTGATAATCGTTGAAAAACGGGGAATAGTTATACCCAGATGGACGAGCAATTCAGCCTACCGCGCTCGCCTAGCGGGCCGGTGGTGTGTGTTTGCGATGATGAAGCTAAAGGTCAGAATAGAGACTGATGAGTGGGTTTACGAAGAGCACGAGATGAATTGATCTCAGCCCTTCTGCCATGTTTGAGGATAAATCCCAGCCTGCATTAGAACTACCTTAGGTCTAGCAACTTCGCCATGCTCCATAGATTGGATTTTGGCTGCACCTGAATTGGTTTCTGCAATAGCTACTGCCTCTCCTTTGAGTGTCTCAATAACTACTAGATTACCGCGCTCTATTCCTTCATCAATACTCACCACTCCTGGCCTTGCAAGAGCAGCCCCATGAGCAATTGCAGCAGCAGCCCCATCCTTGACAATGATTCGAGGGAAATGCCCTAGTATCGATTCAACTGGTGCAATGAGTTTGCGGAGGGCTCTGTCATCCTCATGTTCTTTCCAAAGAAATACTGCATCCGTTAACTGTTGCATGGTACAGGCATTTGATTGAGAAAAGGCTCCTGTTTTGTCTCTGTGTAACTCAGTAAGTTCACATTTAGTATTGAGAAGAAGGCCGATATCTCTTGCTAGAGTCCTGATATATGTCCCCGCGTTGCAGAAAATTGTCAAAGCTACTAAATTAGACTCGGAATCGTCTTCAATAATCTTCATTTCATGTATTATTCTAGTTCTTACTTGAACTTTAACTGCTGACTCTAATGGAGGGACGTTGTATATTTCTCCATTCAGAGAATTAAGTAAATTCTCTAATTCAGATGAATCTACATCTCTTCCGAACTTCAGCACAGCGATGTATTTCTTATCCCCTGTCAGTACCATTTCAGTTAACCTAGTTGCTTTACCACATAGCATGGTGAGCAAGCCTGTAGCAAAAGGGTCCAAAGTACCACCATGACCCAATCTCTGAATCCCTAACATTTCTCTGGCCCAAGCGGTTAATTGATGACTTGATGGACCTCTAGGTTTGTCGACAAGGATAACACCAGCATCCAATAGAGTCTCAAGACTTCTTTCTGTTGGTTTACAACCATATTTTACATCGGTCTTAGCTGAATCATCTAGGATAAACAAATAATCAACCTCCATTAATTGCTGATTTTACAAGGGAAAAAACTTCGTCAGCAGTGAGATTATCTGCGTTTACAACTAGATTGTATGGCGTCATTTCATCAAGATCAATATCATATAGAGCACGATATCTTTCCTTGTCTGCACTTTGTCTAGCAGATGACTCGACCAGTCTTTGTTCAAAGCTTCCACCTTCTCGATTTTGGACTCGACGTGCCCTTTCTTCATCAGATGTATTGACCCATACCCTGAGGCAATCAATTGCAAGTTCGTTTGCCCACCAACCAGCCAATCTGCTTTCGATGATTTCAGGACCATCTGTTTTAGTCATCGAATCTTTTAGGAGTCTGTCCAGTGAACGATCAACATCCAAATCTTGCTTGCATAATTCACTAAATTCACCAACGGTAAGATTTCGACGTTTCGCTTCTGTTCGAAAAACCTCCCCGCCGTTTAGGGCACTCCAGCCAGTGGTGTGCTGAATTTTACGAACTAATGTCGACGTACCACTACCTGGCGCACCACTTATTGTGATTCTAAGCAATACCTCACCTCCATTCATTACGGCAGACACTGCAACGTAATCGACCTGAACTAGTTCGATTTACCATTGTCGATGAACAATCCGGACAGGATGTACCGATTTTCGGAGGAGCGGAATGGAGATTACCTCCACGCCTAGATTCTGTATTTCCTTTTTTCCGAGGCCCATCACGTGAACGTCTCTGACCCCGACGGGTTGTGGCAGAGGGTTTCTTTTCTTCATCCTTTAACAAATGTAATAGAGGCTCGGGAATCGGCAGGCCTTCCAAAACCAATGGATGTCTTCCAAAGCGAATAATTTTGATATGACGATCAATAATCCTACCTAGTGGGGCGCTCATTGCAATATAGGTGATTACCCAAGCAGGAAAAATCCAACAAATCGTATCCATCATTCCCCACATTGGTTGCCATGGAAGACTCACGTAACCGACCCTGAAGCCTGCAGCTGATTCAGCCATCCAACTAAAAATACCGATAATGAAGATGATTGTGAACATCATTGGTTTCATCATAGAAGATTGCATCGCCATCTGGGCAGGCATTAACTCCATTTGCAGACGACGCATCTTGTCGGCTCTTGCAGTATCTCTTTCGCCTTGAGCCTCTCTCAGCTGTTTGGAAATCTGTTTATTTCTATGGCCGATATGAACTTGAGTCATAGGGTCCATAAAAAAACCACGAATTACAGTATTGACAATCATAATTGAAGACCCGATGATGAAAACAGTGGGTACGAAATAGTCGGAGTGGAATGGTATGGTTGGCTCAATAACTGTTGCCGCTGAATCCGCCATTAATGACCGCAGTCCAGGATTGAAGGTTAGCAATAACATGACAGCAAGTAAAACGAACATAGGGCCCATCATGCCCAACGCCGCCTGACTTTGAGCATCGCCTTGTCCTGCAGGCTCCGCCATGCGACTTCGTCTCTAAGGCTCTCAATTGAAGGATTCGGCGCGGCTCACATGTAATGTGAGCCGAAATTAACTGAATTGGAAGCTACAAGTTTCACAGGACGATGCACCAACTGAAGCCTCTGTGCCGCAAACAGGGCAAACATCCGGAGTAACTATTGTTGGTTGCTGTGATTCTCCTTCATCAGCATTGGATTCATCAATAATCTCCTCATTTTCCTCAGTTATCGTTTCAACATTCAGTACCTGCGGTGTAGATAAGTCGGCACCAATATCTGTATTTGAGCCATTATCTTCTCTCTCTTCATCCTCAAGTTGAGTCTCTAAATCTATTTCAGTTTCTAAATCAGCGGCTTCTAAAGTGATTCTACTAGCTTCATCAACCCATTCAGGTAAGTTCGGTTCTTCATCTACTTCGTCTCCAAAGGTGGCTCCGTGGTAATCTTGAGCATCCGCTACCTTGTATTCGCTCTCTGAATCTCCTTGGATTTCAAAAACAACTTCTATTCGTTCATCCTTTTCGATTCTACCAATTGGCCATGTCACATGAGTTCCCTCTCTGGCCGACTCCTTACTATAATCAATAACTCTCTCACCAGATTGATTTGAACGAACAGTGGATTTCTCGATGTTGAATGTACCGGGAACTACATCGTGAAGTGACAAATCCTCTAGAGCGCTATCCGAATCATTTTGGAACATTAAGAGAATTTCATAGCGGCCTGGACCCGCTGCTGGGAATACTTCTTTTCCAGTTGAGAATCTTCTGCGGCGGTGGACTACACGAATTAGTGGCGCACGGTTGCAGTGGCGGGTGGCAACAGGGCCGAATCTTTCCATACTGAAATCAGCACGAATTGGGGCTGCGAGTTTGTTGTTTTGAGGAGAAGGATCGGCGGCATGAAGTGGATAAGTTATGGTCAATGATTTTCCAGGTTGCAATCCGAGAGGTGCAGAGGTACCTACAGTAATTCTTAGGGCATGGCCTTGTGAATCTGGCGATACCAATTGCTCTTCTAGTTGAGTTCCATCTACGACCTCTATTCTGTATTGGTCATCGTTCAGATCCGAGCCTTCCATTTCAATTCGTACTTGATTAGTCAAGGGTGGGTTGAAAATACCCGGGATATCATCGAGTAAACGCATTACGTTAATTGGTGCAGAGCCAGTGTTTTCAACTACAGATATGCATTCTAAATCTGATTCCACGTAGGAACGTATTCGAGAAATACTGTACTGTTTGTTTACATTCGCATCCAATACTTTGAAACTTCTTTCCTTTAATTCCAAAATACCATTGGATTCGACATTTACCCTAGGCAAAATCGAATAATCAATTTCATGGGTAAAATTTGGTTTATCAATTGCTTCAATCCTCTTTTCGATTGAGTCCCAAAGCCCTTCGGGAGGAATGTCTTCACGAATATCTTCCACCTCCAAAAAAGGCTCACTGCGACCCGCTAACCAAACAGTTGCAGCTGATAGACTGACAACGAATGAAGAACGATTTTCGACCACCAACTTACAGTGGAATATGTCAGGTCGGTCATCTTCCTTAGGTGAAACATAACCAAACTGACGGGCTCGTGATTTTACCGAATCAAATTGTGCTCTTGATACCGTCGCCTCACAAGAATATGCAGCATTAACTGAGCCAGTTGCGAAGCGTTGAATCGTTCTAGTAGTCACTCTTGGAAGTATTTCCAATGAAGTGCTCTCTCCGACGGGAAGGCGGCCAATGTGCCAGATCAATTCACCGTCATTTATGTCATATTCAGGACCTTCTGACAATTCAAAATTTTCAGGAAGTGCTCTTCTAACTACGACATCATTCAAGCTTACTGGTGCTATATTTTCAACACTAAGTCGGATAAGTACCTCCTGCGCATGTTCAGAATATATCATCGAAAGGCTAGATTCCTGTGGCCGTTCTGGTTCTGTGTCGATATGCTCTTTGAGAACCATCATTCTAGGACCTGACGCGGTGTATGGAAGACTGCTCGTTTGTGTAGCGTCTAACTCACGGACAGTTATTGCGCCACCACCTATATCTGTCGAAGCAGTATTTTGTAGCATTACTTCAATGTCCCATGCACGATCTTTTCGGCTTGAATTTCTTAGAACTAATTCACCATCAATGGATTGTTGTCGGACTGTGCCATCTGGATTTAGTACTGATTCTTCAGTCTCCTTCAGAGTGACATACAATTTATCACCTGGAATAGAATCTACTTCGGCTGCAGGCCGAAGATTATCAGATAAAGGTGGTTGAGGACCTTTTTCTCCATCGGATTCCGGTTGTTTATCCCCCTCCTCTGTAAATGCTTGATCCAGAGCGGCATTCCAATCTTGAGTAGATTCGTCTGAATCTACATTATTTTCTTCGACAATCTCTTCTTCATTTATCTGCTCTAGAGATGTAAGTGCATCATCGAAGGATTGAATTTCTGGTTCGTCAACTTCCCATTTTCCTTCCTCTTCGATTGCTTCGAATCCTGGTGGCGGAGGAGGAGGTGTGTCAAAATCTGATGGTAGTGGCGGAGGTGTATCCAATCCAGGAGGCTGCGGCGGGGGGCTTTCTATATCTGCCAAAGAGGGTAATTCATCGACTAATTGGTGGATATTATTAATCTCGGAACCATCATCCTCTTCATTGTCTATTGCAATTTTAACCTCATCCTCCTCGTTACCTTCACCAAAGCCTGGTGGAGGAGGTGGAGGAGGGAGGGGAGGCATTCCCGGAGGTGGAGGTGGAGTATCAGACATGGCGGATGCACCCTCAGGGGTAGGTATTGACGTGCATTGGATTGGTTTAATCATTGCTCGTCCACAGTCCTACGGACTGATTCCAAACACGAATGGTTGAATTACTGCTCCTCTCAGCAGTCCTTCGTGAGCAATCAAGACGGAACCACCCCGCCAGTAATCTTCGTTGTAGGCACAGCAGGTGCTGGAAAGAGTAGTTTAGTCACTGCATTCCAACGTTGGGCGAGATTTTTGCAAGTAGATGTATTGACGATTAATCTAGACCCAGGGGCTGAAAGAGTGCATTATGACCCCGAATTCGATGTGCGAGATTTAGTTTCTTTATC
>Ga0208749_1000309_pt1 | contig 12231 bp, 14 predicted proteins | sample Knorr_S15_td_DCM_FD_185601 | JGI IMG/M metagenome (GOLD analysis project Ga0208749, IMG submission 185601) | Marine microbial communities from Southern Atlantic Ocean transect - Knorr_S15_td_DCM_ad_63m_LV_B (SPAdes) (version 2) | ecosystem: Environmental > Aquatic > Marine > Oceanic | place... | reverse complement strand
AACCATCCTTACCAATTACTGATAGATCAGGAACTTGATATACTGCAGCAGCCTTGAGAAGTTTATCTAACTGATTAGTATTCAATTGAAAACAAACATCTTCGGTTGGTAATGTAATCTCCTTTTCTGGAGGACTTACAATCACATTTGGATCAGCGAAGAAATATTTTGATCTTGCTTTGTCCTCACTTATGACAGTGTATCCATCATTCTTAAAATCTAACTCAGGTCTTTGATGCAAACTCAATGCATTTAGAAACTGATTCAGATCATAGACTCCAAAGTCTTTTGGTATGTCTTCTTCGATTGTTGCCTCTGCAAGAATATTTTTCATCACAGAGATTGTTCTCAAAGAGTTACCTTGTTTGAATAATATAGATTGATTGATAGTTGAAAAGTTTTTTAACAACATCAATGTTTTGTCAGATAATCTCATTTTTGGTCTAAGTTTCATGTCACTAATTTTGTTGATCACTGGATAGTTCTCATCTAAAGTTCCCTCCAGTGTCTCAGCTGCTAAACTATAAGCGTTTATCATAAGGGGAGTTTTACTCCCCTCATTATATCAGGATTGTGGTGTCTCGTCAACAGACTTGAACTCAACGTCAGCATCTACTTTGTCATACAACTCCATGAATGCCTGTTTAGTCTCATCATCAAAACGATTGACACAAACTTCAATTGCTTTCGCTTTGTTCTTGAAGATTGCATACGCACGGATGATGTGAACAAGTCTACGAGTAGAGATGATCTCCTCGATACCACCATCATAGAATGTTTTACGGATAATGTCACCCCAGTCAACAAGTCTTTGACAAAACTCATCATCTTTGATGTCAAGAGTTGCAGCAAGACCTTGAAGAATCTTGAACTCTGTCTTCACACTTGGGTATGCCTGTTCAAATGTGACAGGGAATCTTTCAAGGAATGCTTCATTTAATACGTTAGTACCGATGAATCTACCATCCTCAGATCCTTTACCTTTTGTGTTTGCAGTTGCAATCACATTGAATCCTGGCGCTGGTTTTACATATCTTCCAATCTTCTTGAGGAAGACTCCTTTTCCTTCGAGGATTGATTGAAGGCAAAGAATCTTGTTGGAAGCCAAGTCAATTTCGTCAAGCAATAGAATCGAGCCGCGCTCCAAGGCCTCGATGATCGGGCCATTATGCCAAACAGTTTGACCGTTGAGTAAACGGAATCCACCAATGAGGTCATCTTCATCTGTCTCAATTGTAATATTTACACGGATAAGTTCCCTCTTGAGAGATGCACAAGCTTGTTCTACAGAGAATGTCTTACCATTTCCAGAGAGTCCTGTAATAAATGTAGGATAAAATAACTTGGAGGCAATAATCTTCTTAACATCTGTAAAACTACCAAACTGGACGAAAGTGTCATCCTTAGCAGGAATAAGAGATTGTTGAGTTGAAGGTAATGCAGATGGTGCTTCATATGATCTTTCAATCTCAGCAACCTTCTTAGGTGTGACTTTAAGATTCCACTTACCACGAGTTACTTTAAAATCTTTTAAGTAACGAGTGATGGTGTAATACTTATAGCCATGAGATGCACAATATCCTTTGACATCGGCGGTAGTAATTTTTGATCCATAAAGATTTTGTAAATCTGAGATCAATTCGGATTTTTTCACAACTGGTTTGAACATTTTGTATCTTTGTCTATATATCCATTATAGACAAAAAAAGAGGGCTTGGAAGCCCTCTTGTGCAGCTTTGTCAACTGTCTTTTATACTCTTGGAAGAAAATCAGCTCCAAGTCCACCGCCTGCTTTATATCCCTTAAATCCTTTTGATTTAGCAGTGTTGTAAGCAGACCCTGATGTATTTCTAGATGCATAATCACCTTTCGTCAAGGTAATATCTTCTTTTAATTTATCAAAATCCTCTTGACTTATGTTTGCCATAATCTTAAGAGCTTCCTCTTCATCAGCTCCCTCATCAAGTAATCTACCTTTTATTATATCAAATAAATCAACGTCTTGATTTAATGTACTAGTTGCAGCATCTGTCGCTTTCTTTCTATCGCCTAATCTTTGAAGTAAGCCAGGTTTTTTGACTGGTTTTGTTCCTGTTTGTGTCTCAACTTTTGTATCAGTATTAACACCACCACCACCAGACATTTCCTTAATTTCTTCTTCCTCATGTTCAATGACTTTACCATCAGCATCCTTTTGATGATGTTCATACATTGACTTATAAGCATCCATCAACCTACTAGGAGAGGGAGCAGATCCATATTGTGTTCTACCTAGATCTGCTTGAGATTTCTCACCAGATGGTGTCATACCACTGGAAATCATATCTTTTGAAATTTTATGATCCATCTTTATTTTAGAATTTAGAATTATTTAGTCATGCAACCAGTTCAATAAACTCACTGAGAATCTTTTTGTTCATCTTTTTACCCTTAAGACTTTTACCAAATGCACGTTTGATCTCTGCTTTGGTTGCATCTTCTTTAACTTCAAACTCATCTTCACTTGCAAGTGCAGTTGTAGATAATCCAAAGTAAGAGTCATATGCAGATGACTTGATTGAAACAGATCTGTTCTTTTTCCATCCTTTCATGATTTTGTTATACTCGTCATCTGTCCATCCATGATAACGACGAATGAATGATCCAGCATCACGAGAAGCTAAAAGACGAATACCAATAAAGTTTACGGACGGAAATGTATCTTTGAGATTGTCAAGTAAAACCTCAGTAAATCCAAAACTAGAATCCTTTACACGATATGTCTTACCAAGTTTACGGTCACGAAGAAATGTGCCAGACCAGATAGCAGCCCTACCCATGTATGGTTTATCTTCCCAGTGACGTTGAACCTCATTATGATAAGAAGGTGTATAAGCTTCACCATCAGTAAGAACAACACATTGAACTTTCTCAACCTTATTGTCTTTTTTAAACTGAGGAATGATTTGATGTAAACACATCAAAGACTCATCTAATGGTGTACCTGATAGACCCATACCTAAAGGAACTTGGAATCTATCTCTCTCATCCCAAGAAACATTGTAGTAACCAAATCTAGTAGACATGCGATAGATATTTCTCATTTGATGATCTAGAGTTCTAGCGTTAACCTTAGATGTGAATAGATTCATAAGACTAAATGATTCTTCAACACAAACTACATTATTTTTTGCTGTGTAACGTGCTTCATCATCATTATGGTAAGGATAACAATTTGTGAAAGCATAAACATCAAATGGAATTTGAACCTTACGACAAAACCAGATTAGATTGTATAATTGTTTGATTGTATCTTTCATGATAGAAGACATAGAACCAGACCAATCAAGAATGAATACTAATCCATGATTCTTTCCATCAGGTAGAACTGTGACTTTCTTGAAGATATCCTCACAGTATTGGTATGTGTGAAGTTTTGACATATCAAGCATTCCTGTTCTTGCAGTTGCGGCACGAGCATATGCAGATGCTGACTTCTTCATCTCAAACTCTTTGACAAGATAGTTAACTTCTTTTCTTGCAGATACTCTGAACTCATCAAAGTCTTTATCAGCATTCGCAAAATCTTCTACTGTATTTTCACGCCACTCAAAATCAATATTCTTATGAATGAACCAGTTAGGAATGATAACTTTGTCAAGATTCAAGTCATTTGGTTTCTCTACATAGAGTGTTTCACGACCAGCTTGATTTACCAAATCCTTAAGTGACTCCTCAAGATTCTCAACAGTTTCAGCCTTTGGTTCTTCACCAAGAGTCATACCACCTTTTGAATATGCTTGATCATCATAATCTAAACCATCATCTTCATCTTCTAACTCATCTTCACTTTCAACATCAGACTTTTGTGAATCTCCTTCATCTCCTTGAGTTGTAGTCTGATACTCTTTCTCATTGTCACCATCACCATCTTCCATCTCAACCTTTGCCTTCATCTCTTCAATCTTCTCTTGTTCTTTTTTCTTCTCCTCTAATTCTTCTTTCGCATATTCCCAGATAACTTTTGAATACTCAAGAACATCATCAAAAGATTCTGCTGACTTGACCATACTTATAAGAGTCTTTTCATAATCAGTAAAATCAATGTCAATAAAGTTACCAACCTTGAAATATAAATTGATTCTATCAGCAATACCCATCTCATCCACATCAATATCACTCAACTTGAAGAAGTCCATACCCTGTAGTTCCTTGTATCCATTGAAGAATGTCTTTGGAAGACCAGCGTACTTACGCTTCATCAACTTCTCAATACGAGCATCTTCAACTATGTTTACAAATGATGGTGGTATCTCTGGATATCTATCTGTCCAATCTTCACATGGAGTGAATAGTGCATGACCGACTTCATGTGCAACTAACATATCATATACTTCACTGGATGCTTTCTCCCATAATGGAAGAACTAAAACTCTTGTCTCTACATTGAAACTTGCAGTCTCGACTTGTTTGTGTTCTACAATCAAATCTTCTGTAGCGAGTAACTTTGCAAGTTGTGATTTAATTTCTTGTTGGATGGACATCTAAACCTCTCTTATATGATTCCATTATAAGAAAAAACCCTTCGCTTGGAAGGGTTAAGTAGACACTTTATTAACTGTCTACGTCTTGCTTTAGCTTGACGCAGTGCTTGTGGTTTAAGATGTCGTTTCTTTTCTTTCTTTGAATGATGTTGCCAGTTTGGAACTTTCATGATTCTACTCCAATTTAATCTTCTACACCTGTAGCATAGTCTAATGCTCTTTTTGCAGTTCGCATCAAACGAACTCTACGCATATCATGAGTATTAGGTAATGTCAAAGAAAATCCTAGAAGTTCTCCGTCTGGATCATCTGGAAGTCCTACTGGTTGAATGAAGAATATGCCAGCATGTGCAACACACTTCCAACCAATATCAACAAAACCCAAATCTCTTAATGCACATTCTAACTTAAGTGAGTGGCAAGCCTCCTCTAATATCATGCGGATTACCGTACTTTGATTTTATTTAGGTCATACGACTAAATCCTTTGACCTTCTCAAACTGTATCAGGTCTTCAAATCTATCGTGTAGAGATTGCTTGTGAGATATTACAAATACATTTGCATCCTTAATTACATATTTTACTATCTTTAAAAATTCTTCTGTTCCAAATCCATCAAGTGAACTATCAAATACTTCATCCATGATTAATAGATTTGTGTTTACTGAGTTTTTAAATCTAGCAACCTCCCTCCAAGTGAAGAGAAGTGCTAGATCGATTCTCATTTTTTCACCTTCACTAAAAGATGAATAAGAGAAGTCCTCATGAATAGGAGATTGAATGGTCTCATTGAACTCTTCATCAAGTTTGAAATTAATATAGAAATCCATCATCCTAAGATACTTATTAACCTGTTGATTGATAAGTGGTAGATACTTTTTGATGATTTTGGACTTTACGCCACCATCCTTGAGAAGTGAATAGGCAAAGTCATGATGTAATATTTCTTGTTTCTTCTCTCCTAAAGAGTCATAGGTCTCTTTTAATTTTTGGTCAAATTCAGTTAGTTTCTCATGTTCAGAATTTCTGTTTTCAAGTTGATTGGTAATAGTTTGAATTTCTGATTCAAGTTCTCTGATTTGTTTTTGATAGCCAGAGATCTTAACGTTGTTTTGAGAAATTTCATTCGTTAGTTTTGTTGATTCCTTAGTGAGTTGGATAAATTGACGTTCCCTTTCCTCTTCTTTTTCTATTGCCTTTTCTAGTTCTTGATAACCAGATTGTAGTTCTTTGGCTTTTTGTTGGGCTTCGTCCAGTTTATTTAGTCTTAACTCTTCATTAATATCTTGTGTACAAGTGGGACATACCGTATTCTTTGAGAAGAACTTATGTTCTTTCTTTACGGTTGATGCCTTGTTTGATATCTTTCCTTTTAGATTTCCCAACTCTTTAAGTTTCTTACTAGCTTCCGCAAATTTTTCTTGGTCTTTTATCAAATCTTCAATAGTAAATGATAAGTTTAAATTCATACTTGTGCATCCCTCAGACTCAAGAGATAATGAATCTATCTTTTTTTTCTTAGATTCAATTCTATCTTTACCTCTCTTTTCAACTTCTTCCATAAAGTTCTGTTGCATCTCTAGTTTTTCTTTAAGAGATGTTTTCTTTAACTCTAGAGTTCTAACTACATCTTTCTTATCTCTTATCTTGTCTCTAATTATGGCATTCATCGCTGAGAATATCTTGATATCCAGTAAGTCCTCAATCACCTCTCTTCGATTTGAACCCGACAACTGCATGAACGGAACAAATGTACTACTACCCAATATGACGATTTGTGTGAATGACTTGTAATTCATCTTCACAACATTTTGTTCTAGCCATTTCTGTTGGTCATTGGCAGCAGAGGATTGATTCATCATCTGTCCATTACGATGAATCTCAAATATATTTGGTTTGATACCTCTACGAATAAACCATTCTGTTGAACCAATTGTAAAGTCAAGTTCAACTACACAGTCTTTTTCATTTGTAGCATTTACAAGTTGAGATTTATTAATCTTACGAAATGGTTTATTAAACAGAACAAAAGTAAGTGCATCTAACATGGTAGATTTACCAGCACCATTTGTACCAATAATTACAGTATTGGATTTTTTATTAAGATCTATCTCTGTCCACTGATTACCAGTAGACAACAAATTACGCCATCTTATCTTTTTGAAACAAATCATTCTTTGGAGGAACCACGATATCGTCTGGTCTAATAATATTATACATGTAATCGTGCATTTCGCAAGCCCTCATAGCAACGAAATCATCTACTTCTATTACACTCATTTCTGGATAATCTTCTTCAACTGATATTAAATCAGCATATCTATCCGCATCATCCTCTTCCTCAAACATTAAGAGAACTCGATCTCCATCATCATTCTCGATTGAGAAAGCACCATCTTCTTCATATCCTTTAACAGCTAAGATAAACATCATTCAACCTCACAGGCCTCCCGATAAACGTCTTGAAGTATTTCTGTAATCACAGATTTATCTAAGTCCACTTCAGACTCCTGTATATATCTATTTAATAAAGAAATTGTATCTTCAGATTCATCTGCTTCAAACTCTTCTCCCTCTGTAAAATCAAAGTTTTCAACAATTTTTAACTCTGCTAAATTTGAAGAATAGAGTTTATCAATATACTTTTCAAACTGTTTTGGATCTGACTTTTTGCGGACAATAACCTTAAGTATTTTTTGATCATACTTTGTAATATCCAACATTTGATGAGGTGTATCTTCATAATATAAATTATGAAAAAGTTGATAGGGATTATTGACTGGCTTATGTTCTAAAGTATCTGTATCAAACAAATGAAATCCACGATTTCTATCATTCACATCATTCCAATACATTTCATATGGATTACCTAAGTAAAAAATATTATCTTTGTTTGATCTCATATGGTAATGTCCAGAATAAACTCGTTCAAACTTATCAAAAACATTTGAATCCATACCATGTTCCATAAAATGTCCACGAGTTGCCATAAAACCATTTAGTTCTAAATGACCCATCACACATGGAGAATCACTATCATCAATTAATTTTAATGTTTTCTCCTCATTCTCAGAATTAATCCAAGGCACAAATAAAAATTTTGTCTTATCAATTTTAACTTCCTCTGTTTCTGAATATATCTTTACATTATCATACTCTCTTAAAAAAAGATTAACACCACTTAATTGATTTGTGTTCTTATAATATGCTGTATGATTACCTACAATAGTATGAACAGTGATTCCTAATTCTTCTAACTTATCATAATAATTATTTTTTGCCCACTCTAATGACACAAAATCAACACCTTTACGGCTATCAAATGTATCACCCATGTCAACGATAGTATTAATTCCTTCTTTAATTAAAGTTGGAAAAAATATATCTTCGTAAAATTTTAAAAAATAATCATGAAATAATTTTGAATTTTTTCTCGCACCAAAATGTTGGTCTGTTATAATCGCTATCTTCATTTTTTAGTTGGGTCTGGTAATATAAAAGGTGGAGCATCGTTACAAGATGACTTTCCATATTGTTCATATTCTTTATATCCTGTCATCTTACCACTTGTTTTCATAAGTGCAGACATAAAAGATATGATAAGAAATACTACAGGAGCCCCAATGATAAGAGCCGCAGCGAAAATATAACCCACAATAAACTCAGGGATAGAATGATTGCCAAGAAATTCATGATTGTCTAATAGAAAATTTATCATTGATAGTTCATGCGTGTTTGCACTGAGTCTTTGATTTGATTATAGTCAGAACTACTGCCTGTCATATCTCCATCAACAGTGAACACCTCTTCGTAACCAGACCTTTCAATAATTTTAGTTTTAATTTCTAATTGTTTCTTTTCTTTTTGTATTCTTCTAAGAAATGCATAGTGTATAATTTGTGTAAAGTAAGCAAAAGGATTCTTAGATTTCTCTGGATTAAAATTATTGATATATTGAACACAATTTTCAATACCATCACATACCATGTCATCCTTAAACATATAATTTACAAAATTAGGTTTAAAGGATAAGTGAGTTGCAATCTTTAAAAAACACTCACCAATATATCTTGGGATAACAGGTTTTGTTTCACCTCTATCTGCAGCCAAGGCAACTTTTTCCTTGTACTCAATAATAGCGGCTAAGAACTCTTTATTATTTACATAGTGTTCCGATCTTTTTCTTGCCATGAAATGTTCTGATAGTGTTCATTCATATTATTATTATACACCATAATCAAACGCTTGACAATACCTTCTAAAACATGTACAATAACCTTTGTGGAGGTTCAGAGGGATAGCTTAGCTATTCTTAAAGATATTCTCTAGGCTTTTACGAGCATCTTTAACATTAGCTATATAACCCATCTCTTTTGTCATTTTTGGTTTAGGTTCTTTAGAAAAAGGTTCAGTTTCATAATAAGCATTTACAAATTTATTATATGCTTTTATCACTTCTTTATCAGAAACCTCACATGTGGTGATAACGTTACTCATCTTCACTATATATGTTGTTTCTCGACCTGTCTTTATCCAAGGTTCGATTTTGATAACACTGATTCCTGGCTTTCTTGTAAAACTAGAGTGACCGACCATTGCAGGGCAATCTAAAACTATGACATCAAGTTCTGGTGAGGGTTCAATTTTTGCAATAACTTCCTCGCCTGTTTTTAATTTTACAACTGCTAAAAATTTATCTGACATTTTTTTAAAGGTATCGTAAGCATTTCATAATTAAAGTTTTCTTCGTTATAAATTTTAACTCTCTCCATCATATGATTTAAGGTGTAGTTTTTTGAGGAACCATATGTAATATCATCAGCGATATCAAATAAAGTTGCCTTTATTTTGTTGTCTCCCTTTCTTAAAACTCTACCTATGCTTTGTAAGTTTCGTATTTTTGATTTATTTGGTGATGCAAATATAACATTATGAAGATTCTTAATATTGATTCCTGTTGAGAAAGTTCCATATGATGCGATAATGATTGCATTATCTTCCTTTTCTGTGATTCTACGAACTTCTTCTCGATCTTCGGTATCAACTCCTCCGTGAACAAAGAAACATTTTCTGTTTTCTTCCTTGTTACTATTTATGAGATCAAAGAGAGGAAGACCATGTGACTCAACTCTTGTATATAAAATAAGAGTATTACCTTTTTGATCAAGAGTTAGATTCTTGATAAAGTTATTTCTCTGTGTATGTGTGATTAAATATTGTATTTCATCCTCATAGTTCTCAAATTTTCTTGCTGGGTGTTTGAGTGTTAAAACTTTGATATTTAATTTTGACAGATATCCTTTCTTCATCAATTCATCTGTACGAATAATCTTATATGTAGGGCCAAATAATCCTTCTAACACCCATTTGTGTGTTTGTGTTCCATCAAGTGTTCCAGTAAAACCATATCGATATTTACAATCAAGCATCTTTGTCATGATACTGACGAGAGATTTTGATTTAAATAGATGTGCCTCATCACCAATCACTACATCAAAGTTATTAAAATACTTTCGATCTAGTTTATAAATTGATTGCCATGTAGTAATAGTAACACTGTCATCACTAATTTTATCTCTTCCAGCGTAAACACGATGACAATACTTTTCAACATCCCACCCATAATCTTCAAAGTCTTTATACATTTGTTCAACAAGAGAAGTTGTTGGAACTACAACTAGAATTCTACGTTTGTGTTCAACATGATATCTTGTGATAGCATATATCATTAATGACTTACCAGATGCAGTCGGTGATAGTAATAACTTACGATTATGTCTTAATGCATCATGAATACCCATAATTTGATATGGTCTGGGTTTATGTTTTGATATGCTCTTCACATAATCTGTGACACCTTCTGGAGATATCATCTCATTTTCTTCTAGTGGTAGTCCATAAAATTTACTTCCTTCAAATTCATAAGTATATCCTTTACGATTACAAAATGATATAACTCTATCTACAAGTCCAGTATAAATCTCATTTTTTCTCATGTCATATAACCTTATCTTTCCATCCCAATACTTATTACGATATTGTGGCATAAACTTGGCGCCAGGAACTTCAAATGTAAAATGATCTGAAAGTTCATGATACACATATTGCTCCGAGTCTATCGTAACAAATACTTCATTTTTCTTTTTAATGATTAGGTGTGTCATATGTTTTCAATACCTAAACTCTTATCACCAATACGATTAAATTTTTGATGATTGGTATAATTTAAAAACGACCCTAATATGTATTTTGCATATCCATTTGTTGATGGATTTCCTTTATGCAAATAACTCCATGTACAAGGAAATAAAAGAACTGTACCCTTCTTAGGTTTTACTTGTAAATTAAAGTGAGGAAATATAGTTTCACCTCCATCAAAGTTATCATTGAGATAACAAACTATAGCTAAAAATCTCTTAGTCGATTCAATATTAGTTACATCAGTATGAAAATCGTGTTGTTGATTATCATTACACAAATATCTTTTAACTCTTAGATGCTCATATCCATGTTCCTTTGGCCATTGAGATGAATGTAATTTAGTATCTTTTTTATATTGATTAATTGCAGATTGAATTCCATTCATAACAATCTTGAATGGTTCGTTAAATTCATGATGTTGCATAATGTCAAGTCTTTGACAATCACAAGCACCACATGTCTTAACACCATCTTCGGTGTAACATAAACTTATTTTTTTCAACTGTTCTTCCTTCTCTCTCCATAATCTTTCATAAGTTTCAATCAGATTATCGCAAAGAGATGAAGAAAAAACATCACCGTATGCCTGTATAAAATTTGTTTCCATTATGTAAATCCAGCTTGGAATTTATGCCATTCAATTGAGTTTTTAATTTGATATGTACGATTCGATATCTGTCTAAGAATACTTTCAGTGTAATTTATCATTACATCATAATATTCAACTTTTAAATTAGCATCAGAAACTCTTTCATCAGCATCCATATATCTAATTAACGCATCTTTATCTCTGACTTTCTTCGGAAAAGGCTCTTTTTCATACACTTCTGGATCTGCTTTACCAGAGTAGTATTCATATCTTTCATGACGAACACTCTTTTGTATCTTCTGAGCTTTCGTTCGTAATAAAATTAAATTATTAAGTATCTCATGATATTTAGAATGAAGTTGAGGAACCTTAATTGATTCTTCATGCATATTGTCAATATCAATCTTACAGTCCTCTTGCCACATGGACTGAATCTTATCAAGATTTATCATGTAAAATTATTTTTTAAAGTTAGTATCTATTCTAACACCATTTGGATCAGTTATATTAAATATTGTATATTTAAACGTCACCTCTGCTGTAAAATAGGCATAGTCACGAGTCGTGACATCAAAATCTAGTGTTGAGAGTGCAATTGGAAATGCATCTTTAAAATTAATTAAAACACTAGGTTTATAGTTACTGTTTAAAACTTGTAATGTAGCATCTGAAAATTCAAAATAACGTGGATCTCCATCATCACCTACAGTACGATCAGTTCTAAAATCATCTTTCTTTAATTGTTCAAATTGACCTAAAGACTCAGGATATCCAAGTCCAGTCATCCACTTGTAGATTGCAAGATAGTTTTCCATCTTTTCATCTACTAAGAAACGAACGTTTAAATCATCATATAAAATTTTATCTCCAGGCACAGCAATATCCTTCAAATAAGATGCTTGGATTGCAGTTCCCATG
>Ga0208749_1000307_pt1 | contig 12237 bp, 11 predicted proteins | sample Knorr_S15_td_DCM_FD_185601 | JGI IMG/M metagenome (GOLD analysis project Ga0208749, IMG submission 185601) | Marine microbial communities from Southern Atlantic Ocean transect - Knorr_S15_td_DCM_ad_63m_LV_B (SPAdes) (version 2) | ecosystem: Environmental > Aquatic > Marine > Oceanic | place... | reverse complement strand
AAACGTTTTTAGCATTTGTTCTGCCGCATCAAAATCTGCAATGACTCCATCTCTTAGTGGCCTTACGGCTCTAATATTTCCTGGAGTCCTTCCTAGCATTAATTTAGCTTCTTTACCAACTGCCATTGGAACTCCTTCTTCTAAGTCCATAGCTACTACCGAAGGCTCCTGCAAAACCACTCCTTTACCAGAAACATGAATAAGCGTATTGGCAGTACCTAAATCAATGCCTATATCTCTAGAAAATTTAAATCTGTTGAAAATCACAATAAGAAATCTTTTAGATAAATAATATATCTATTTTTTGTCAAGCTCTATAATTTCTTTCATTTAGTTATGAATACCTAGCATAACTTTGAGCAAAACCAAAAAATATGAGTAGTATTAAAAAAAAAAATCATGGAAATTAACACTATTAATCTTGTTGGAAGAGCGGGAAGAGAACCAGATGTTAGGTATTTCGAATCAGGTAGCATTGTGGCAAATTTCACTCTGGCGGTAAATAGACGCAGTAGAGATGAGGAGCCTGACTGGTTTAATTTAGAAATATGGGGTAAGCAAGCTCAAATTGCTGCCGATTATGTTAAAAAAGGTTCTTTAATAGGAATTACTGGAAGCTTTAAAATTGATAGTTGGAAAGATAAAAATACCGGTGAAGATAGATTCAAGCCTGTAATAAGAGTTGATAGATTAAATTTACTTAGTTCACGCAAAGAATCTGACAATAACCAATATTCAAACAATAACAGCTCAAGCGATATTCCTTTTTAAGATATATTTCTTTTATAAAGTCTCACAAAAAATTTTATTAAAAAATAAACGAAAATTATAATTAACATAGGCTTAACAACATATTTAATTTTAACTAGAAAAGTCTCAATAATTTGGTAATTTTCACCCAATACATATCCAGCATATGTTAATAATGCAATCCAAATTAGGCTCCCTAAAGTAGTCCATATTAAAAATTTTCTTAGTGGCATAAGTTCCATACCAGCAGGAACAGAAATTAAAGTTCTTATACCTGGTACTAAGCGGCCCCAAAAAACTAATGAAACTCCATATTTATCAAACCAACGTTTGCTTTTATCAAGATCATTAGAAGTTATTCCTAAATATTTACCCCTTTTATCTAAAAATTTTGAAAGTTTTTTTTCATTTACTAATCTACCCAAATAATACCAAGGCAGAGATCCTAAGATAGTTCCAAATAAACCCCAGAAAACCAAAATATAGAAGTTTAATTTTTGTTTAAATACAAAAAAACCACCTAATGGCATTATTATTTCTGATGGAATTGGAGGGACTATATTTTCTAAAAACATAGCCAAACATATAGTAAGGTAAGCAATTGTTGAATTTGTTTCAACAGCCTTACTAATATGTTCTGGTATAGATGTGAATAAATTTATGAAAATTAAACACACATTTAATATCTATAAATTTCTGATTTATAAGGCCCGTCAACAGAGACATTAATATAGTCAGCCTGTTCTTTAGTTAATTTTGTTAATTTTGCACCAATTTTATCTAAATGTAATCTCGCCACCATTTCATCTAAATGTTTTGGTAATACATAAACTTCTTTAGCGTATTCATCTGACTTATTGAAAAGTTCAATTTGAGCTAACACCTGATTGGTAAAAGAGTTACTCATTACAAAGCTTGGATGCCCTGTAGCACATCCTAAATTAACTAATCTGCCTTCTGCTAAAAGAATAATTTTATTCCCACTAGGCAACGATATATGATCTACTTGCGGTTTAATGTTTTCCCATGGATAATTCTTCAATGAAGCAACATCAATTTCGTTATCAAAATGTCCAATATTACATACTATAGACTCATTCTTCATCCTTACTAAATTGTCGTGTGTTATTACTTGGTAATTACCAGTAGCCGTAACAAAAATATCTATATCTTCAACAACATCGTCTAGTGTAACAACGCTAAATCCTTCCATGGCTGCTTGAAGAGCACATATTGGATCAACTTCAGCAATTTTTACAATTGCACCGAGTCCTCTTAATGATTGTGCAGATCCTTTTCCAACATCCCCAAAACCGATTACCAAGGCGACCTTTCCAGCAATCATTACATCAGTTGCACGCTTAATACTATCAACTAGAGATTCTCTACAACCATATAAATTATCAAATTTGCTTTTAGTAACTGAATCATTAACGTTAATAGCTGGGAAAGGTAACGCATTTTGCTTTTGTAATTGATAAAGCCTTGCAACTCCTGTTGTAGTTTCTTCAGTAACACCAAGAATATTACTCTTTATACGAGAGTAAAAACTACTATCTCGTTGCAATTTAGACTTAATAGAATTGAATAAAGCTATTTCCTCTTCGTTGCTAGGATTATCTAAAACTGATAAATCTTTTTCTGCCTTACTACCAAGTATCAATAAGCCTGTTGCGTCTCCTCCATCATCAAGAATCATGTTAGGAGAGTCTGAACCCCAATCTAAAATGTAATGGGTATATTGCCAATATTCATCAAGACTCTCACCCTTTTTTGCATATACAGAAATACCTTGCTCTGCAATAGCTGCTGCTGCATGATCTTGAGTTGAAAAAATATTGCAAGAAGCCCATTTTACTTTGGCACCTAAATCAACAAGAGTTTCTATTAACACTGCTGTTTGAATAGTCATGTGAAGACTACCAGCTATTTTTGCACCCTTAAGTGGCTTATCAGAATGATATTTATCTCTAAGAGCAATTAAACCTGGCATTTCAGTTTCAGCAATTTTAATTTCTTTACGCCCGAAATCCGATAATGCAATATCTTTAATTACGTAATTTGGTATGGATGTTTTCATTGAATTAGCAATCACCATTTCTAAAAAAAATCTTATCCTTTAAACTATATATGATTTTTGTATAATTGTGTTTGTTGAGACTTATACCGAGACTATAAACTTAGGTAGAAAATTCGCGCAGGGACTAAAGCCTCAATCAATTGTTTTATTACAAGGTCCTATTGGAGCTGGAAAAACTTCATTCGTCCAAGGGATTGCCAAAGAGTTATCTATCTCTGAGGATATTACAAGTCCTACATTTGCCTTATCACATCATTACAATTCAGGAAAGATTCCACTAATTCACCTGGATTTATACAGATTAGAAAATAGTTCAATGGCAAAAGAATTTTATTTAACTGAAGAAGAAGAAGCTAATCAGAATAAAGCCATCCTAGTAATAGAATGGCCAGAATTAATACAACCAATTATTGATAATTTTTGGAAAATAGAAATTAGTTACGCTAAACATTATGGAAGAAATTATAAAATATGGGATCCTAAGAATTCGTTAACCTTTGCATAATCTGGTTGTTGTTCAATAGCACCTTCACCAAGACAAGTTAGTAATCCACAAACACTTGCAAACCTAACATAATCTTGAATATCTAATTCATCCGAAGGATATCCAGAAGAAACTAATTTTGAGATCAATCCAGCCAAAAAGGCATCACCTGCACCAGTAGTATCTATAATATTTGATGAATTATCCACTTTAGTTTTACCCTGCAAACCATTTATAAACCAAGAAATAGGATCTGCTCCATTTGTGATTATCACATCAGGTCGGTTTAAGAGTGTTTCAGAAATTTGATAAGGGTTTTCATTATCAAAAAACAAAAGAGCTTCCTCTTTCGCAAGCTTTAAAATATGAGCATAGTTTAAAAAATTCTGAATTAAATTTACTCTGTCCTTTCCAATAATGTGCGATGAAAAAGTTGAATAATTCCAAAAAACCTCTCTCCAATTACAATCAATAATTACCTTAACGTCAAATTTTTTAGCTACATGTAGCAAAAGATGTATAGATTCTGCCGACATCAAAGACGATAATACATTGGTTCCAGCAACAAAATATTTTGTTTCTACAAAGAGTTTCTCAAAACTTGAAAGATCTTCTTCAATTAAAGACTTTTTAATTACTTCGTCAGCAAAAACTGTCTGGGGGCTTGCATCAAAACCAGAGAAATAACGATCGCCAGAATTATCTCTATCTACTTTAACTATCCTGGTAGGCAAGTTATTATCCAGTTGCAGGAAATCTATATTCACCTCTAATTCATTAAATTGTTCAATAAATTTTTTACCAAATTCGTCCATTCCTAAACACCCAATAAATACTGAATCTATTTTTAATTTTCTCAAAGCACAGGCTACATTTGCTGGTGCGCCTCCCAAAAAATCTGTAAATTCTTCATTGGACTTATTCCTGATTCTATCTATTAAAGCCTCTCCAAGACAAACGACTTTTGTTTTGTACATATACAAAAAAACTTTCTAAACTTAGAATAATTAATTAAAAACGAATAACTTTTTTTTGAATTAAAGTTTAATTAATATTTTGGTTCTCATGCCTTTTAAACAATCTGAAACTTGGAAATGGAAAAATTGGGAAATTTCATGGTCCTTATCAAAACTATCTATGATTCAAAATGACATAAATATTTTATTAATTCATGGTTTTGGAGCATCAAAAGAACATTGGAGACATAATCAAGATTTTCTAGGTAAAAATTATAATTGCTATTCAATAGACTTGCTTGGATTCGGTCAAAGCAGCCAACCTAATGCTCTATTAAATTATGAGTCTTACCGAGAAAATTCCGTTAAATATTCATTTGACTTATGGGGTAATCAAATAGCAGCATTTTGTTCAGAGGTAATAAAAGATCCAGTTTATTTAATAGGAAACTCCATTGGTGGTGTTGTGGCTTTGAAAGCCGCAGAAATCCTTCAAAATCACTGTAAAGGTATCATCCTAATTAATTGTGCACAACGAACAATGGATGATAAACGTTTAAAAAGAAGTAATGTCTTAATGAATCTGCTACGTCCAGTATTAAAAACTTTAGTCAGGCAGCGAATAATAAGTAACACTCTTTTTGAAAGAGCTTGTAATCCAAAAGTAATTAGACAAATTCTACAGAAAGCTTACCCTTCTGGAAGAAATCTTGATGACGAATTAATTAAAATTCTTTATAGTCCTTCCCAAAGAAAAAATTCCAGAGAAGCATTTCGCGGCTTTATCAATATATTTGATGATTATCTTGCTACAGATCTTTTAAATAAAATTGATACCTCGATCCAATTGATTTGGGGAGAAAAAGATCCTTGGGAATCCTTAGATGAAGCAAAAGAATGGGGAAAGAAATTTAATAATATTAAAAGACTTGATGTAATACAAGGTGCAGGTCATTGCCCTCATGATGAAAAACCAGAAGAGACTAATTATTTAGTGCATAAATTTATTCAAGAAACGAAATAAGCCTCTACATTATCGCTAAGTCTTCTTAAGCCTCTCAATCCATCTCTTTCAAGATTTCTTACTCTATCTCTGCTTATTCCCAATACACGTCCTATACCAGTAAGGGACATAGGTTCATCTCCATCCATTCCGTAACGCATTCTTAAAACTCTACATTGTAAATCAGGTAATTGATGAAGAATTGAATGCAGATCACCTCTCATACAATCCATCTCTATTTGTTCATCAGGTAAATCTTCACCACCTGCTAACAAATCAAGCAATACAGTATCTTCGCCATCTCCAACTTTTGTTTCTAAACTTACTGGTTGTCCCGCTTTGCACATCAAATCCTTTACATCTTCTTCTGGAAGATCTACATATTTTGCAAGTTCACTTACTGTTGGTGTTCTAGAGAGTTCCTGACTCAACTCTCTTTGCCCTTTTTTTAACTTATTCAACATTTCAGTTATGTGAATGGGGAGTCTAATTGCTCTACTTTTTTCAGCAATTGATCTAGTAATACCTTGTCTAATCCACCAATATGCATATGTTGAAAATTTATAACCTCTAGCTGGATCAAATTTTTCGACTCCCCTAACAAGTCCAATTGTCCCCTCTTGAATCAAGTCAAGCAGTTCCATATTTCTTTTCGTATATTTTTTTGCAACACTCACTACTAGTCTTAAATTTGCTGCAACCATTCTTTCTTTTGCACGTTGTCCAGCTCTAAATCTTTTTTTAATCTGCGATGCAGACAAATTTAATTTATTAGCTAGTTCATCAATACTTGGTTTATCTCCAGTTAGTTCAATCATCTCTAGTTCTGCTCTTTCAACTTGCATATATTCTTGAACCTGCCTTCCAAGGGTTATTTCTTGTTCGTTAGATAACAAAGGAACTCTACCGATATCCCTTAAATAAGAACGTACCAGATCTACATCGTTACTAGCTTTTAAAGTTGATATAGCAGTTAATTTATTTTCACCTAGAATTGCAGAAGACATGAAAGTTAATGACGTTCTGTAAACAATACCATTAAGAAATGTAAAGTTAAACTAAAAAATCCACAAATTTACAAAAATGAGAATAAATACCTAGTAAATCTTCATAAAATAGATGAATTCAAGAGCCATTTTGCTGTAGTTAGATATATAAACACTCCTGCAATATCTGTAACTGTTGTAATAAAAGGTGAAGACATTAAAGCCGGGTCTAATCTCATACGGTCAAAAAGTAATGGGAGAAGAGCACCTGTCGTTGCTGCTAAAGTTGTTATGGAGATTAAGCTTATTCCTACTGCAGCCGCTATTAAAGGACCTTCTCCTTGCCACCATGCAAAAGGAAATACTACAAGCATCATTAAAACACCTAACAAGGCTCCTGTTATTGCTTCTTTAATTACTGCCTTAATTGCCCCTAGAGATTTTAATTTTTGTGTGCTTAAGCCTCTTATAACAACCGTCGAACTTTGCGCTCCAACATTCCCGCCAGTACCTATAAGCAGTGGGATAAAGGCGGCTAACAAAACTATTTCTTTTAAAATTTGATCATTCATGGCAATAACTCTTGTAGTTAAACCATTTGCCAAAACTAAAATTAATAACCACAAGATTCTCCTTCGAGTAATCGTAAACAAACTGCTTTGAAAATAATCGTCCTCATCACCAGGCTGAACCGCACCTGCCGCATAAATATCTCGAGTAGCCTCTTGTTCTATAACATCGATTAAATCATCAACAGTTACAATTCCTACAAGTCTTTTTTCTCTGTCAACAACTGGGAGAGCTAAAAAGTCATATCTTTGGATTGCTCTAGCAACTTCTTCTTGATTAGTATTCGTAGAAATATTAACAACATCTTTTGTCATAACATCACCAATTGGTTTAGATGGATCAGCAGTAACAAGGTCCCTTAAAGAGAGAATACCTGTTAAGTGTCTTTCCTTATCCGTAACATATAAACTATAAATAGTCTCTGTAAATGGAGCCCTTTTTCTTACTAAAGATAAAGCCTCATTTGCTGTTTGCATCTCTTTTAAATCAATAAATTCTGTAGTCATTAATCGTCCTGCGGTTTCAGGCTCGTATCCCAATAACTCTGCAGTTACTTTCCTTTCACCAGGACTTAGAGCTGATAAAAATTTTCTGACAACTTTTGCAGGCAATTCATCAAAAAGTTGGACCCTATCGTCTGGGGACATTTTCTCAACAATTTCTAAGACTTCTCCTGAACGAAGTCTGTCCAATAATGTTTGCTGGACTACTGGATCTAAATATTCATATACCTCAATTGCTTCATTTTTTTTTAACAACCTAAATGCTAGGGCTTGCAAAATTAAAGGAAGACTTCCTATCGCATCTGCGATGTCAACAGGTTGAGAAGGCTCTAATAATAATTTTGCCTCATCATAATTTCCAGCAACAAGCAATTCTTCAAGTCTAAAAGTAATATTTCCGCGATTATCTAAATCTGATGGTAAAGATGTAATTGTCTCAAGATTATTTTCCTCCATAAATATAATTGATTGTCTAAGTAACTTAACTATTATAGAAAAATTAAATAATTTTTCTACTTATCATAAAACCAAAATACATCATTAATAAATTTGAGATAAAAATTATATTCAAATAAAGAATAATTTTTAAGACATCTTCCTGAATTATAAATCGATACAAAAATAATATAAACCCACTAAAAGATGTGAAGCAAGAACAAAATCCAGTTAATAAAATGTGATTCAAGGATTTACCTAGCCTTCTTGCGATTATAAAACCAAACAAAAATGAACCAGATATAGAAATAATAAAATTATTATCTACATAAAACCTTAGAAAGGTCGCACAATAAGATGCAAAAAGAATAAATAAGAAATTTTTTACATTGATCATTTAAAAAACTTGTATCAGGTAATAACCTAAGTAAAAAAACAAAAAAGATATTACTATTACCTCAATATAGTGAAGAAATAAACGTACAAATTGCTTACTTTGAAATAAGACAAAAAGGTCATAAATAAAAGAAGAAAATGTACTAAAACATCCTAAAAAACCAACGTAAAATAATAATAATAAATTATGATTAATTGGATTTAATGCTACTAAAATCCCCAAAAATAATGATGCTAAAATATTTACTAACGAAGTATTATTAATATAAAATCCTTTTTTAATTCTAAGTTTATAGCTAAAAAACATCCTTAAAACTAATCCAACAGTACTACCTAGCAAAACGCAAACTATTGAATTTAAATCCAAAATTTAAATCTTTATCCACCCCCGAGTAGTTTGATTAGGATTATTAATTAATTTATTTGTAGCCAATTCCACTCTTACCCAAAGATCTCTTTCATTAACTTTCCATTTACGTAAAATTGATAATGAAGAGCCAGATTGAAGAACTAATAATTTCTTTGCGGTATTGCTTGGATAAGTATATAGAGAACAATTTGTACTAAGAATGATTTCTTTTGAATTATTTAAAACATTATAATCATTCAAATTTCTTTGGATACCTCCTGCTGGCAAAGTAATTGGACCTATTAAAGCAAAAGTTATTAAGCAAATATTCTTTAGAAAATCATTCATCATATATCTAATGATGCCATATCTAAATTTCCACTATGAGTTTCAATAAATTCTCTTCTTGGTGCCACTTTATCACCCATTAGAATGTTGAATATTCTATCAGCCTCAAGAGCATCCTCAATCTCAACCCTTTTCATCGTCCTGGTCTGTGGATTCATTGTTGTATCCCACAATTGTTTTGGCATCATCTCACCGAGGCCTTTAAATCTCTGAATATTATAATTAGCTTTTTCTCCAAAATCTTCAATTGTTCGCTTAAGTTGACTCTCGTTATAGCAATATTTATGATTTTTTCCTCTCTCTACTTTATATAAAGGAGGGCAAGCTATATATATAAAACCTCTTTCAACAAGTTCTCTTTGATACCTATAGAAAAAAGTCAATAATAAAGTTCTGATATGTGCTCCATCAACATCAGCATCAGTCATTATTACAACTCTATGATATCTCAAAGAACTTACGTCAAACTCTTCTCCTTTGATTCCTAATCCTAAAGCAGTTATTAATGCTTGAATTTCCGTATTTTTATATATCTTAGTATCGTCAGTTTTTTCTATATTTAGTATTTTGCCTCGAAGAGGTAAAATAGCCTGAAAATTTCTATCTCTACCTTGCTTAGCTGATCCACCAGCCGAGTCACCCTCAACAATGTATATTTCTGATCCTGAAGGATCTCTAGAACTACAATCTGCTAATTTTCCAGGCAAAGTTGAACTTTCAAGAACACTTTTTCTTCTAACTAATTCTCTAGCCCTTCTTGCAGCCTCTGCTGCATTAAAAGATTGAATTGCTTTTTCCAGGATTAAATCCAACACTCCAGGATTAAATTCCATGTACTTGGTTAAAGCCTCACCTATTAGAGAATCAACAATTCCTCTTACCTCAGTATTGCCTAATTTTGTTTTAGTTTGCCCCTCAAATTCAGGATCTGGAACTTTAACTGATAAAACAACCGTCAAGCCTTCTCTAATATTCTCCCCAGCTAAATTCTTCTCAATATCTTTTCTCTTTCCTCTTTTTCTAGCAAGATTATTAAAAGTTCTTGTCAAAACAGTTTTTAATCCTTCAATATGAGTACCTCCATCAATAGTTCTAATATTATTTGCAAATCCTAATATGTTATCTGAATAAACATCAGAGCACCACTGCATGGCAGCTTCTACATAAACATCCTCTTTTTGCGAATCTACATATATTATTTCCGGATGGATAGAATCCTTTTCTGTATTCATATATTGCACATATTCTTTAATTCCTCCTTCGTACAAGTAAATTTCTTCTTTAAAAGAACCATCTGGCAAGTTGTTTCTCTCATCTCTAAAAACAATTTTCACACCGCCATTAAGATAAGCTAATTCCCTTAATCTTGATGAAAGAAGAGCATATTCAAATTCAATCCCACCAGAAAAAATTGTAATGTCCGGCTTAAAACAAATAGTTGTTCCTTTTTGAAAAGGTTTAATCTGCTGCTTTTTGGATTGTAATTCTCCTTTTGAAATACCTTGCTCAAATCTTTGATTAAACTCATTACCATCTCTAAAAACGGTGACGTTAACCCATTCACTTAAAGCATTCACCACTGATATTCCAACTCCATGCAAACCTCCAGAGACTTTATAACCACCACTACCAAATTTGCCTCCTGCATGAAGGACAGTGAGAACGGTTTCCAAGGCACTTTTTCCTGTTCTTGGATGTATATCAGTTGGAATACCTCTTCCATTGTCAGAGATTAAAGCTGATCCATCTGCTTTAAGAACTATCTCAATATGATCACAATGACCAGCAAGGGCTTCATCTACAGAATTATCAACAACTTCATAAACTAAATGGTGTAAACCTCTTGGTCCTGTAGAGCCTATGTACATCCCAGGTCGTTTACGAACTGGTTCTAAACCTTCTAAAACCTGAATCTGCTCTGCACCATAGTCATTTGAGATTTTATTAGTTTTTTTTTCCTCACTCATTTAATATAAAAAATAAAACATTAAACTTTTAAAATATTATTTTTAAAAGGTCTTTTATTAAACTTACCATCGGAGAACGAGAAAGGCTCGAAGTGTATGAAAAATTTAATCACTTTAATTATATAACTCTAAAAATTTCCCTCAAGAATTTCACATGTTTTCGTCCCAACCTTTTGTGATAGTTTTAATTGGACCAACGGCAAGTGGTAAAACAGAATTAGCACTTCAAATTGCAAATTATTTTAAAACCAATATTCATAATATAGATTCAAGACAAATTTATAGATTTATGGATATTGGAACAGCCAAACCTTCTAAAAAGCAACAAAAACAAATAAAACATTATTTAATAGATATTGCAGAGCCTAAAAATCCAATTAATGTCAAAGGCTTTCAAGAAATTGCTCAAGATTCAATCAACAAAGAAATCCAACAAAACAACTTGCCTTTTCTGGTTGGTGGAAGCGGTTTGTATATGAACTCAATAATCAAGGGATTTTTTGGGCCAGATGTTCCGCCACAAATTACTTTGAGATCACAATTAGAAAAACTTGGCCAAAAGAAATGTTGGGATCTTTTACAAAGTTGTGATCCAATATCAACAAAAAAAATTAATTTTGCTGATCAAAATAGAACAATAAGAGCTTTAGAAATTTTTTATGTAACAGGTAAACCTATGTCTTCTCAACAGGTGCAAAATCCCCCGTCCTGGAAAATATTAGAGCTCGGCATAGATAGAGAGGATTTAAAAGAAAGAATTTGGCAAAGAACAAAAAATATGTTTTTATTTGGAATTATAGAAGAAACCAAAAATCTTATTAATAAATATGGATGGGATTTGCCAATTTTAGAAACTATTGGATACAAAGAAGCTAAGAATGTATTAAAAAACGATTTAACATTAGAAAAGGCGATTGATTTAACAACTACAAAAACAATCCAATTCGCAAAAAGACAAAAAACATGGTTCCGCAATAAGAACAATCCCATTTGGCTTAGTAACAAAAACCTGCTAAAAGATGCAATAATTAAAATAGAGTCTTTTTTAGGCTAACTTTATAAAATAATAGATTTTGTTCATCATCCAATCAATTAATCAACTAAACTGAATGCCACCACGCCCACGCTTTGATCGCCGCGCTCCCGTTAGAGAGCTCCCAAATATTAATGAAAGAATAAAATACCCTCAATTGAGAGTTGTTGATTCAGACGGAAAACAACTAGGTGTTATCGATAGATTAAAAGCTTTAGAAATTGCTTCTCAACGAGAACTTGATTTAGTTTTAGTAAGTGAGAAAGCAAATCCACCTGTTTGCAGGATTATGGATTATGGAAAATATAAATTTGAACAAGAAAAGAAAGCAAAAGAAGCAAGAAAAAAATCTCATCAAACAGAAGTGAAAGAAGTTA
>Ga0208749_1000306_pt1 | contig 12255 bp, 10 predicted proteins | sample Knorr_S15_td_DCM_FD_185601 | JGI IMG/M metagenome (GOLD analysis project Ga0208749, IMG submission 185601) | Marine microbial communities from Southern Atlantic Ocean transect - Knorr_S15_td_DCM_ad_63m_LV_B (SPAdes) (version 2) | ecosystem: Environmental > Aquatic > Marine > Oceanic | place... | reverse complement strand
CAGATACATTTGTCGTTCTATCAAAAGTTTCATCATGGTGAAGAAATATTTCACCATCTTTAGACATTCTCAAATCGGTTTCGAAGTGTGAAAAACCTTCTGTAATAGCTAGCTCTAAACCATGAAGTGTATTCTCTGGTACTAAATTCGAGCCTCCACGATGAGGAATGATTAATGGCCTACCACCATCAAAATACGATTGATTATCCAGAAACCCCACCCGTAAAATTAAATTCCTTTAAATGCAGGGCTGGAACTTTTAACATTCCTTCTCCAAATTCTGAATCTGCATATCTCGACTTATTTCCAACAGATAAAATATTTCCTGGTGCAAGAGAAGCCATAAAACTTTGTGTAAATCTCAATCTACCAACTGGTTTTATTATTTTTCCATTTTCAATTAAAAAAGAACCGTTTCGATTAAGACCAGTTACTACTTGAGTAATTGGATCTAAAACTCTGCAATACCAAAACTCGTTTATATATATACCTCTTTTGACACTTTTTATCATTTCTTCCTGAGAGACGTTTCCTTCTAAAAGTTTTATATTTGTTCCAACTCCACCAAAATTTTCTCCCCAGCCGAATAGCTCATGAAAAGTATTTTTAGCATTTAATTCTTTTGCAGTTCGTCGAGTATGAAAGTAAGTTTTTGAAATTCCATCTTTTACAATATCTAAATTTCTTTTCTTGGATCCAGAAGCATCTATTTTAAAACCTATTGAATCATCATCTTCTGGTGCGTCGACTAAATTTATTTGATCATCAAACTGCTTTTCATCAATGTTTATTGGGCTCATGCCATCAATTTTGCTTTTTGCATTAAAACCGTAAACACCAAGAAAAACTAATATTGTACTTACCGCTTCATGACCAAGGATTACTTCATAATTTCCGGGCTCAATATCCTCTGGATTCTCTCCATCGATAGCTAGTTTTGCTGCCTCGCTACCCGCTTGTTGAGCCTCTATATCAGATAATAATATTCCTCCCCTGTGAGAAGAACCGGCTGATGATTCAGTTCTAAAAATCCCATCAATAAATGCACTACTTGAGGAATCAGATGAATTTAGACCATTTGTATTCCAAACAAAATAATTATTTATATAACTGGAACAATATCCTGCTGCATTCATTTTCTTGCCCTCTGAAACAAACTCTTTGACTTTACTGGCTCTCTCATCAGGCGTTGATTCATCGATTTTAGAAAGACCACTGAATGATTCTGAAGACTCAGGAAGACCAGCCCATCCTTTATCTATTGGGCTATTGTTTAATGAATCCATTGCACTAGAAACAAAATCTTTTGGGTTTTTTAATGCGGTTAAGTTTGTTGAAGTAGTTATAGTTTTAGAGTTGTTATGAAGTGTCAAATATATGTCAGCAGATTCTTCATCAACATTTTGATGAATTTGCGAATTAGCAAACCTGGTTAGAGCACTTTTGGAATGCATCATTTTTAATTCACATTCTGTTCCAGATGGAATATTTTTTTCAATATCTTGCAGCATGTCATCCCAAATTTTCATCCTCTAACTCCAATTCGTGTATTTTTAAATCTTGCAGGGGATGCGGGGTGTCCAGTATGTCCTATCTGACTTGGTTGCCCCTTGCCGCAATTAGGAGTTCCCCAAAAAACCCATTCTTCTTCTCCAGACAACATATCCATATTTCCCCAAAACTCCGGTGTAATTCCTGTATAGGTTGGATTTTTAACCATATCAATGATTTTTCCATTTTTAACTAGCCAGCCTACCTCACAACCAAATTGAAAATTTAGTCTTAAATCATCAATAGACCATGAACGATTAGTTTCCATATAAATTCCCTCATCAGTGGCTTGTATAATCTCTTCTAGAGATGAATTGCCTGGAAGCAATCCGACATTTGTCATTCTTACCATAGGTAGCCTTCCAAAACCATCTGCACGAACCATTCCACCAGGAGGTACTCCTGCTACTGCAGCGCTGTCTCTTCCTGATAAAACACCAGTCCATATTCCTTCCTTTACAATGTCCACTCGCTGTGCCGGAGTTCCTTCATCATCGTATTTAAAAGTTGATAATGCTCCAGGGAGAGTTGCGTCAGCAACTATATTCATTAATTCTGAGCCATATTTATGCTGATTTAATTTTTTTAAATCTAAATGAGAAGTACCGGCATATGCAGCTTCCCAGCCCAGTATTCTGTCTAGTTCAATAGCGTGTCCAACTGATTCATGAATTTGTAAAGCAAGTTGACTTCCTTCTAAAATTAGATCCATTGTTCCTTGGGGGCACTGAGGTGCTACCAGCAATCTTTGTGACTCTTCTGATAACCTATCGGTATGATTTTCAAATTCAAAACTCTTTACAACTTCCCAACCACCAGTTCGATATTCACCAAAAGATTGTGGGTAAGATCTAATCTGAGTTTCACCATCTCCGACAGATAGTGAGGATATTCCTCCACCAGATTCAATAATATTCTGATAAATTTTATGACCCTGACTTGATGCAAACCATTTTTCTGTATCCCAAAAATCTAATCTGCCAAATGCTCTTGAGCTACCTTGTTTTTTCATTTGTTCAGTTGATTCAATCAAAAGGCCAATCTGTTCTGAGCTAGAAACCGAAAAAGGATTTTCTTCATGAGGAGTTGTATAGCTGTCCTCAACTACTGGTACATCAGCAAAAGGTAACTCTTCTCCAGCAACCATTGCGGAAGCTTTAGCTATCTCAAAAGATTTTTTTCCTGCTTGTTTCAAAGATTCGTTTGATAAGTCATAAGTTGAGTAAAAACCCCATGAAGATCCAACTAATGCCCTAATACCAATACCAATTTTTTCATTTTCATTAAAATTTTCAATTTCTCCATTTTTTGCAGCAATACTTCTTGATTTAGAAATTAATACTCTTGCATCGGAATATTTTGCACCACTATCTATTGCTGAATCAATTGCAATTTCGAGAAAATCGAACATGTTATATAGATTACCAATCTAGATAGTTAGAAATAAAATCAAAAATAAAAAAATTAAACTAGGTCTTGTTCTCTAATCCCAAACGATGGATGGCGAAGTCTGCAAAGAGCTAACTTTTCTAATTGTCTAATTCTTTCACGAGTTAAGTCGAATTCTTCACCTATTTCTTCAAGAGTTCTTGGAACACCATCATAAAATCCATATCTTAATGCTAATATTCTTCCTTCTCTCTCTGGAAGCCTGCTTATGCTGTCTCTAAGGCTTTCAGCAACATCAAGATCTTGAACAATTAATGATGGATCGCTTGCATCTTCATCTTGAATAAAGTCACCAAGTTGTGCCCCGTCTTCTCCAACAGGTTGCTCTAAAGAAACTGTATCAGCAACGCTTAAAGCAAGCTCTACTTTATCAACGCCTACACCCGCTTCTTTTGCGATTTCTTGAGGCTTTGGATCTCTACCTAACTCAGCTTTTAGTTGTGCCTGAGCAGCACGTACAGCTGCCATAGTGTCATGAAGGTGTACAGGAATTCTTACTGTTCTAGACTTATCGGCAATAGCTCTTGTTATTGCTTGTCTAATCCACCACGTCGCATAAGTAGAAAATTTAAAACCTTTACGCCAGTCAAACTTCTCAACAGCACGAATTAGACCAAGATTGCCCTCTTGAATTAAATCAAGAAAATCGATTCCAGAAGTGTTTGCGTATCTTCTTGCATTTGCAACAACTAGTCTCAAGTTTGCAGTAAGAAATGCATCTTTTGCTTCAGCGCCTTTTTTCCTATCTCTTTTTAATCTGATTTCACCCTTCTTATCTTTAAATTGTTTTTTCTGAAGTTTTATAGCGGCCTTTTCACCAGATTCAATTTTTTGCGCTAATTCAACTTCTTGTTCTGCAGTTAATAGATCAAAGTTTCCAATTGCAGTTAAGTATTGGCTAACAAGGTCTGTAGTCAATTTTCCTTTATCATCAGCTAATTTTTTTGTTAGAGATTTAGCTTTTTCACGTGCAGCCTTTTCCTGTTCAGGAGTTAATGTAGTATCTTCATTTGAAAAATCTGCCTCTTTTGCCTCAGGTTTGGGCTTAGAAGGTATTGTTTTAGTCACCATCAGTATTTTGACCTTTATGCTTGCTATTCAGTTACAGAGATGAATAATATACAGGCAATTAATTTAAAGCGAATTGATAAATAAATTATTTTTTGAAAGATCGATGCTTACATATATATAGGAAATCCACAAAAAGTCAGCAATTGCTAGGTGTAATATGCTTAGAGGCAAAACTATATTTGATATAACATTGAATACGCCGAGTAATACTGCAACAATTACAAAAGTTTTTAATAGCTTTACATTTACTCCGTATTTTTTATTAATTCTTGTTGAGTAAACATAAAGAACTACAGATAATGCAGATGAGATTATTGGGTGTAAAATTCTCAACCTGGTCAGAGCCTCTGAAGTCTTATCAAAATCTTCTAGGAAACCCTCTATAAATGATGCACTAGGAAACAAGACATCTGCTAGAGCAGTTATAGACCCCGTTGCTCCACTCAATAAGAAAAGTAAAGAAATTAATATAAAATTTTTATTAAATATTGATTTAATTTCTTTGAGGTCGTCTTCAACAATTTTGTACAGTATCGCATAGCATCCAAGCAAACCAAAAGTATTTACAAGGTGAATTGGGACAGCGACTATTCTTGGTAAAGAGCTATTAAGCCCAACCCACTCAAAGAGAACTATTATTGCGCCAATAATTGCTTCAAAAATTACAAAAAAAGTAAGATAGTTCGTTACTGACTTCACCAAAGATCCCTTTTGAAATTTTCGAGTTTTTGAAAATATAATCAATGTAACAACAAGCAACAGACCACTCACTGAGCGATGAGAAAATTCTATCAACTCTGATGTATCAGTCAGAGCAGGAATTATTCTTCCCTTACAAGTTGGCCATGTTGCACCGCAGCCATCGCCCGAACCTGTAGCTCTAACAAAAGCACCAGCCAAAATTGAAACTATGGATAAAAATAAGCCTAACTTTGCGTACGAATTAAGTTTCACAATAAATTATCGAGAAATGTATTAAGAGATTCCCAAAACAATCCGAATGAATTGAAAATAATAAATGAGAGGATTATTAGTAAAGCTGTAGTTTTAATATTTCTAGTCAAATAAAAACCTATTTGCTTTTCATCAAATATGTAGGGTTCTTCATTTGAGTATTCAAGCACATTTGTTGTTTGTACAGGCTTGGTTAAATACTCATCTAATTTCTCTTCTTTAGTTTCAGGCATTTCTTCAAATTCGAACTCAGTATTTTTTGATAAAGTTTCTTTTCGTTGAAAAGTATTACGAAATTTATCAACTCTAGTTTGTTTAATCTGTACATTGTCTTTATCAACTGAAAAAAGGCTTTCCTCGGTTAACAAAGAGCCAATATCTTTTGTGTCCATGGTGGAGAATCCATCGAGCGTTTCTGTAATTTCAGTACCTAAAAGCCCTTCAAGAGCATTAATAATTTTTTTATCAGTTGGAAAACTAGTACCAGATTCCCACTGTTTTACATCTTTAACTTTAACGCCAGTAAAGGAGGCTATTTGTTTATTATTAAGTCCTCTTTCTGACTTCAGTCTATTAAATTCTCTTTGAAAATTATTCATTACTTTAATTCTATTCAATTAAAAATTTTTTATATAACTAGTCTTAATATGGAGGTGAATGAGCGCCTGGTGGGCTCCACAGTCTTCAAAACTGTTGAAAGGTGTAAAAGTCTTTGGCAGGTTCGATTCCTGTCCACCTCCGCTACTTTATATAAATTTGCTGTTTATTATAAGAAAATGGCAGAAGAAAAAAACTTAATTGATGACATCAAAGATGCTCCGGCTGGATTCAAAGTTTCTCCTGGTTGGAGAGTTGGGCATCTAAAAGAAGAAACTATTACAAAATCTGGTTTGTTGGTACCAGCGGGGAGTGAAAAAACTTCAGAGGCACTTCCTTTGATAGATGTAGATACTAGGCAACAGTTTTGGGCTGTTGCAAGTGGTGCCTGGAAGTTCATTTGGCCTCCAACTGGAAAAGTGGTTCTTGCAGTTAGAGAATCTCAAATAATTGCTGAAGAAGAGTTGTCAAAAGCATCTGAAAATGGCCAACTACCTATAATGAAATAATTGAATCAAAGAAATAATCCTAACGAATCAGACAGAAGACTTCTTACAGTATCTGACAGGGACATTTTTGTTACTACCCAAAAAGCTTTGCTAATTGGAATAGTTCTTAAAAATGAAGTTAGAGCAGATAAAGAGGAATCGTTAAAAGAGCTGGTTAATTTAGTAAAAACTGCTGGATCTAATCCTACGATAATTCAAACTAAGAGAGTTGAGAAAATTGACCCTAAGACATTTTTAGGAAAAGGTTCCATAAAAGAATTAGTAGACATTTCTGATGCAAACGATATTGATGTTGTTTTATTTGATTGTGAGTTAACCCCTAATCAACAAAAAGAACTCAGAACTTTATTTAAGTGTGATGTTGTAGATAGGACAGGTCTTATTCTTGATATATTTGCACTTCATGCACAGTCAAAAGAAGCGAGTTTGCAAGTTGAACTAGCACTTTCAATTTATCTTAAACCACGCCTTGCTGGTTTAGGTAAAACTTTAAACCAGCAAGGCGGTGGGATTGGTACGAGAGGTCCTGGTGAAACCAAGCTTGAGACGGATAATAGATTGATAGACAATAGAATTAACAAGCTTAAAAGAGAAATAAAAAAAGTTAGTAAACAAAGAGAGGTACAGTCGAGCTTTAGAAAAAAGAATAATACACCATTGGTTTCAATAGTTGGTTATACAAATGCTGGTAAATCAACCATGCTCGAAAAAATTACTTCATCTAAAACTTATGTTGCAAACGAACTTTTTGCAACAGTAGATTCTCTTCAAAGAGAGTTAAAAATAGATGGAATAAATGAACACATTATACTTTCTGACACAGTAGGGTTTATCCAAAATCTTCCTACCACTTTAATAGACTCTTTTAAATCAACTTTGACAGTTGTAAAAGAAGCTAATTTATTAATTCATGTTGTTGATGCTGCTTCTGCATTACCAGAAATGCACATCAATACTGTGCATGAAATCTTAGACCAAATTGGAGCTAGCGTTCCAGAATTATTGGTATTTAACAAAATAGATAGAATTGATAGAGCTTCTTTAAATTATTTGATAGAAAAATATCCGAATGCAATATTTGTATCATCTACTAAAGGAACAAATTTAGAAAGCCTGGTTTCTGAGATTACTACAAATGTTTTTGGTGAAATTAAAGAAGTCGTATTGTTCATCTCACCAAAAAATTTAGACCAACTGCATAAGTATTCCTCAATTATTAGTGTAGAAAATAATGAATCAGGTTTAGAGGTTAATGTCAAAATAAGAAATTATTACTTAGAAAATTTGCTTCAAAAAGATGTTGTTAAACTTTTATCATGAATGAAACTATTGGCTTAATAGGCATAGGAGTAATGGGAAGAAATATTGCCCTTAATTTTTCAGATAAAAATATACCTGTCCATGTTTTCAATAAATCTCAAGAAAAAATTAATTCACTAATTAAAAATGATTCCAATGGAAACATCACAGGTTCCACAGATATAGAAAAATTTATAAATAACTTGCCAAAACCAAGAAAAATCTTGATGTTAATTCCATCTGGTAAACCAACATTCGATATGGCAAAAAAAATAATTGATTATCTAGAACCAAATGACATATTAATTGACGGAGGTAATGCGTACTACCTTGATAGCAACAAACTAGGTGAAATATGTGCCAAAAAAGAAATTGAATTTGTTGGGATGGGTGTGTCTGGAGGCGAGGAAGGTGCAAGAAATGGTCCTGCCTTAATGATTGGCTCGTCTAAACCAATTAACGAGGGATTAAAAAATTCTCTTTCTTTAATTGCAGCTAGTTTCAACAACAAACCAAGTATCGGATTTTACAAAGGACACGGCACGGGCCATTTTATAAAAATGCTTCATAATGGAATAGAGTATGCAGAAATGCAAATAATTGCTGAAGCTTTTCATATGCTCAAAAAAGCAAAATTCAGCAATGAGCAAATTAGCAATTTTTTTAGAGAGTTTAAAAAAGAAAATAGATCTTCTTACTTAATTGAAATTACATCAAACATAATGCTGAAAAAAAATGATTCTGGTTATCTAATTGACCAAATTAGATCAGAAGCAAGTCATAAGGGAACCGGTAAACTTACTGTTGAAACCTCCTTAGATTATGGCTTTCCTTTACCAAGTATTTATGAAGCATTTAACGCTAGGGTTGAAAGTAATTTTCAAAATTGGTGGTCTGAAAAATTAGAAGAAAAAGAAATTGATATCGACATAAAGTTTCTCAGAAATACAATCTATTTTGCGAGACTTGCAACTATGGTCCAAGGACTATTATTTATAGAGCACATAAGCTCAACTGAAAATCTAGAAATAAACTTAAAAGAGGTTTTACAAAACTGGTCTGCAGGTTGCATAATACGTTCTGATTTGCTGAAAGAGTTGGGAGATGTTAACTTATCAAATACAATAACTTCTTCTGAGTTTGTCCACAATACACTGATAGAGAACCTAGATTATATTAAAAAAGTTATCAAAAAATGTATAGATGGCAATATTTCGATACCAGTTATAACTTCTTCATATAACTGGTTTGTTGGTACCTCCAATAGTTTTAATCCCTCATCTTTGATCCAGGCGCAGAGAGATTATTTTGGAGCACATCAAGTCCAATTGAATGAATCTGATGAAATTACTCACTTGGACTGGGATTGATTTAAATTCTTACTAATATTTTTAAATGAATGAAAACATCAGGCTTCCAAAAATAGCAATACCAAATAGATACGAAATTAATCTAGACATCTTCTTAGACCAATTTAAGTACAAAGGTAAAGAAATTGTTTTTTTAGAAATAGTCGATGAAACAAAGGAACTTCAACTCAATGCACTTGGAATTAATGTAGTAAATGCTTTCATAGAAAATGATATGGGTGAACATATTGAAGCATCTATTGACTATCTACCTGAACAAGAAAGAATTTCATTAGTTTTTGAAGACCAGGTTACAAAGGGAGATTGGCAACTTTATTTAGAATTTGAGGCCGAAATAGTAGACGAATTAAGGGGGTTCTACAGAAGTAGTTTCAAAGATAAAGATGATAAAGATATTTGGATTGCAACAACTCAATTTGAACCAACAGCAGCAAGAATGGCTTTTCCGTGTTGGGATGAACCAGAATTTAAAGCTGTGTTTTCTATATCTCTAACTACAAATAGTGAATTAATAAGAGTAAGTAACGAAAAGGTATTAAGTGAAACTTCGAAGAATAATAGAACAACAACAAAATTTGTTGATTCTATGAGAATGTCTACATATTTAGTTGCTTTTGTTGTTGGGCCTCTTGAAGTTACAAAAATAGGGAAATCAAAAACTACAGAAGTTGGAATAGTTCACAGACCAGGATTTACCAATCAGACTGCTTACGCTGGGGCTGCTGCAATAAAGATTCTAGATTTTTTTGAAGAATATTATGGAATCAAGTATCCAGGGTCAAAACTAGACCTAATTGCAGTGCCCGATTTCGCAATGGGCGCAATGGAAAATGTTGGAGCAGTCACCTTTCGAGAAACTCTCTTACTAATTGATGTAGAAAAAGCAACTAGATCGGAACTATCAAGATCTATTTCTGTTATTGCCCATGAACTTGCTCATATGTGGTTTGGTGACCTAGTAACTATGGATTGGTGGGATGGTATCTGGCTAAATGAAGCATTTGCGAGCTTGATGGAAGTGATTGCATCTGAAGCTACTTATCCAGAATTTAAATTATGGAACGAGATGAATCAAGATAGATCAAGAGGGTTTGGAGTTGACTCCTTAAAATCATCTAGGCCTGTCGAGTTCGAAGTTAAATCCCCTGAAGAAGCAGAGGAGATGTTCGATGTTTTAACTTATCAAAAAGGCTCCACCGTGCTTCGAATGTTTGAAACATTTATTGGCGAAGAGAATTTTAAAGAGGGTGTACGAAACTACCTTAATAAATATGAATATAAAAATACTCACTCGTCAGATCTTTGGAATGAACTTACAAATTCAAGTTCATATAATTTAAGTGAAATCCTCCCAACATGGATAAAACAAGAAGGTTATCCAATAGTAAAAATAGAAAAAGAAGGAAATGGTTTCAAAGTTTCTCAAAAAAAATATCTTATTGATGGAGATACTGACGACTCGCTTTGGAGCGTACCTTTAAATATAAGATGTTTAGATAGTGGAACAGTTATCAAAGAGATTGTATCTTTGGAATCTCAAGTTTTGGAAATTGATGGAAAAGTTCCATTTATAAATAACGGTGGATGGTCATTTTTTCATTCAGCATATAGCGAAGAATTGTTTGAGATGATAATTGCAAATTTTGAAAAACTTGATATCAATGAGAAATATCGAATTCTTGAAGATTCTTGGATGGCATTGAGAACTGGTGAACTTTCACTTAAGTTGTTCTTGAAGCTTTTAAATTTATACACCAACGAAGAAGAAATTAACACTTGGTCATTAATCAGTAGTATCTTTTCTACTTTTGCAAAAATTGACAACAGTGAAGAATTGAAAAAATATGTTAAAGATTTTAGCTATCCATTAATTGAAAAGCTTGGTTTAGATTATATTTCAGACTTTAATCAAGAAGAATCACAATTGAAGTCATTGCTGTGCGGAACCTATGCGAACATAACTGAAGATTCTAATTTTATAAACCATTTTTCCGATCAATTTAATTCAAATGCTTATGAAGACTATGTTGATGGAAATTATTTTAATTTAGTGCTTTATATCGCTGGCATGAATAAAGAAAATTCAGCAGATCGATATATTGAAAAGCTAAAAAACTCAACATCACCTCAAATCGAAGCTAGATACAGAGGTGTTGTTGGAACATTAGGTGACCCTAATGCTCCAAAAAAGGTCGTTGAAGCCATTTTAGATCAATCCATAAGAGGAGCTGATGCCCCATATATAATTGCTAGTTTGCTTTCAAATACAAAAAATGCATCTTCGTCTTTTCAAGAAATTAAAAAGAATTGGAGTAATTTACTAAAGGTAATGCCTGGTTGGACTTCTTCACGAATTCTAGATTCATTATCTTCAATATATGATGAATCGTTAAGTGAGGAAATTAAAAACTTTATAAAAGAGAATCCACTCCCATCGGCTGAAAAAATTACTAAACAAAAAATTGAAAGAATGGATGCAAATATAAAGTTTAAAAACTCAATAAAGGAAGATCTAATTAATACTAAATTTAATTTATAAGGAGAAAATAATGAAACCAAGGATAGCTGTATTTTTACAACCACAACATGCCGAATATGACCAGATAAGAACAGCCGCAATAGAATCGGAAAAAATAGGGGCAGACGTAATTTATAACTGGGATCATTTTTATCCACTTTATAAAGAGGATGGTACTCAATGGGAAGAAGGCCAGAGACGTGAAGGTAAGCATTTTGAATGTTGGACTATGCTATCTAGTTGGGCCGAAGTAACGAGTTCTGTTGAAATTGGACCTTTAGTTACTTGTAACTCATATAGAAATCCTGAACTTTTAGCTGATATGGCAAGAACAGTTGACCATATTTCAGATGGTAGATTGATTTTAGGAATTGGTTCAGGATGGTTTGAGCAGGATTATGAAGAATATGGCTATGAATTTGGAACAGCTATATGGAGATTAAAAGAGTTAGAAAAATCACTAGAACGAATTGTAACCAGGATGGAAAAGCTTGATCCACAACCCAGACGTAAAATCCCAATTCTTATAGGTGGTGGAGGAGAAAAAGTCACTTTGAGATTGGTTGCTCAATATGCAGATATTTGGCACGGGTTTGCTACAAAAACAGAAGAGAGAAGTGGTATAGAAACTGTTGCACACAAAAACAGTGTGCTAAACAATTGGTGTGAAAAAGTAGGCAGAGATCCAAACGAGATTAGTAGATCAATTGGTATTGATATTAAAAGAATTGACTTAGCTGATGATTTATTAGAAGCTGGTGCGACAGAAATTACATTAGCTGTTAATGGACCTTCTTACGATCTTACACAAGTAAAAGAATGGATCGCCTGGAGAGACTCTAAAGAGTAAGTTTAGATAATGGACATAATCATTCTTCTCTTTGGATTTACGATTGGTTTGGTTCTTTTAGTAAAAGGAGCTGATGAAATGGTCCGC
>Ga0208749_1000297_pt1 | contig 12469 bp, 8 predicted proteins | sample Knorr_S15_td_DCM_FD_185601 | JGI IMG/M metagenome (GOLD analysis project Ga0208749, IMG submission 185601) | Marine microbial communities from Southern Atlantic Ocean transect - Knorr_S15_td_DCM_ad_63m_LV_B (SPAdes) (version 2) | ecosystem: Environmental > Aquatic > Marine > Oceanic | place... | reverse complement strand
AAAAAACCCTAACTACCCTAACCTACAGAGGTGACAATTCGCTTTAGCTATATCTCTATATAAAAAAAATCCCGTGGCCAAAAATCGCCCTAATTACCTTTTTCAAAATTCCAATTTATATAACTAACTCTGTTAGGGTTGTTCGAGAGCCTCTAAATACCTATAAGATTATTTGAAGGGATGAAAGACCTACAGGATACCATTTACCATATCTACGCGAAAGACAACTGCATATATCATAGTTTAAACGAAGAAGACTTTGAAGATACTTGGGAGATGCTCAAAGTAATGGTAGGTATACTGAAGACAGATTATACAGAGAGCGATCTATCATATATTAAGTTACAAGGCAAAGTAGGTTACGGTGGGCCAGGGAAAGTAATATACACTGAACCTTCTGGAGAAGATTCATATTGACAAGACATAGATAAGGGTGTAAAATAATAATGTAGTGACCTTATCTTAATGGCAAAAGGATTTAAAGTAAAAACAGTTGCACCAAAAGTCAAAGCACCTGAGTGGGATATTGATGCAATTAAGGCACGAATGAAAGGAAAAGCAATAGTCTTCTGTCTACCTGGTAGAGGATGTTCCTATATCTTCCTTAAGAACTTCGTGCAACTATGTTTCGACATGGTACAAAATGGAATGAGTATACAGATATCACAAGACTACTCTTCTATGGTAAACTTTGCAAGATGTAAAGTATTAGGTGCGAATGTATTGCGTGGCCCAAAACAAGTACCTTGGGATGGTAAACTTACATACGACTATCAGTTATGGATTGACAATGACATAGTGTTCGATACTAACAAGTTCTGGCAGTTATGCGATCTAGCAATTGATAGTGAGGGTAATGAAAAAGAGATTGCTGCTGGATGGTATGCAACTGAAGATGGTTCTACTACCAGTATTGCTCATTGGCTCGAAGAAGATGACTTCCGTAAGAACGGTGGAGTTATGAATCACGAGACTGTGGAAACTATGGGTAAGAGAAAGAAACCTTTTACTTGTGATTATACAGGTTTTGGTTGGGTGCTTATTAAGAATGGTGTCTTCGAGAAACTGGAGTATCCTTGGTTTGCTCCTAAGATGCAAGTCTTTGAGTCAGGTGATGTACAGGATATGTGCGGTGAAGACGTATCATTCTGTTTAGATGCACAAGAGTCGGGTTATGAGATCTGGGCGGATCCTCGGATTCGTGTTGGACATGAAAAGACGAGGGTCATATAATGATCGTCGCGTTCTTCTCGATTCTACTAATAATACTCATTTTATTAGTAATGTTTAATTATTATAATCCACACGGTTATTAAATATGGCAGTTAGATCAACAACAGGTTCTTGGGGTAGGGAGATTTACACATCGCTACCTAAAAAGACTTGTCAGGGTTCGTCAAAGAATACCAAATATTCCGCGACTTCTCGTAATAGACCAAAAAAACGTTACAAAGGACAGGGTAGATAATGTTGAGCACAAGATACCGTGTAGAACTTACCGACATATGTTGTCGTATTATATCAGAAGATATAGTTACCTTACAAGAAAGAGTTTGGATGAAGAAGTTATGTGATAATAACCTACAGGCCAAATCAATTGCAGAATCTTTATTGTGCCCATATAAGTTAGATTAATGCCTTGTTTAATCACTAATCTACCATCTTATGAAGTATGGGTGCGAAAAGAATACTTAACTGATCATCAAAGTGGTCACGGTGAATTTGTAAAGGGAGTTTGGGTATCTGCTAAGTCAATACCTGGCCGTGCCTTTTATTTTGAAACGTATTTACCTGAGTATGCTGCGATGTATGATAAGTTACCAATATCCGCGTTTCTCTCGGAGCCTGTAATTCCAGATCCTGATATGACCTTACATAATCTTCAGTTCTGGAATTGTATGGATTATGGGGTTGTAGCAGTTCAAAAGCAGTTTGTTGGGTCAATGCACTATGAGGTGATGACAAGAGACTTTGGAACGCAGACAGGAACCTATATTTGTACATTAGATAACTATCACCAAGACGTAGATGCAGTTGATTACTCTACAAGTGAACAACCTGCAGAACATAAGTCTCATAACCTCCTAGAATTAGATAATGGACAATTCTGTTTATATCCTAATAACCGAATGAGGATATACGATAATAGTCTTACACCCGAAGTTCCTAAGAATCCTGATTTTAAGGTATCAACAGTTTACTATCAGGTTGAAAATGGTCATGATCGTGATGGATTGGGTTCAGAAGAAAATTACTTCTGGAAAACATCAAAAGAAAGGAATGATTTTGGTGATATTGGAGTTGGAAACACTGCTTTAGGCTAAAACCAATAGATATAGTGTCTAAATAGAACAAATGTTCGTTTAGGCACTTTTTTATGTCTAATTGGAGGTTCCTATGTCAGAAAAAATGCTAAGAGAGATCGCAAATGACTCTTTGACTCCTAAAAAGAGAGATAAAGAGAGTTCTAGTGACTTTTTTGAACGTCTTCGTGGAGAAGATGATGACGGTTTAGATTATGAAATAGAAAGTTACGAAGTTATCTCTGAATACCGTTAGAAAACCCTGATAAATAAAATATAGTACTATAAACTTATAATGCCAGCTCAAAGAGTTAGTAAAAAGTTCAAAGATCTTAGTATGTCATTCAAATTTAACCCTTTGAGTGGCGATTTGATTGCATTGAACAATGAAAACGCAATAGCGAGAGCTGTGCGTAATATAGTATCGACTACACCTGGTGAAAAGTTTTTTGATCCTGATTTTGGGTCTAGTATAGGTGAAATATTATTTGAAAACGTTGATGAGATCACTGCAATATCAATTCAAGATGAAATTAGGAATTGTTTGAATAATTATGAACCTAGGGTTGAGATAATTGAAGTAAATGTAAAACCCAACTATGATGAGAATCAATTTGACGTAATGATTAGCTATAGAATAGTTGGTGTGGATATACCTGCTTCACAATTAGAATTTGCCTTGCTTCCATCACGATAAATGTCACTTTTAAACTTTACTAGTCTGGATTTTGACCAGATTAAAGAAACACTTAAACAATATTTACAATCCAACTCGAATTTTACGGATTATGACTTCGAGGGATCGAATTTGTCAACAATTTTAGACGTTTTAGCATATAATACCTATATTACATCATATAATGCCAATATGATCTCAAATGAGGTCTTTATTGACAGTGCAACTCTTAGAGAAAACGTTGTTGCACTTGCTAGAAACATCGGATATGTACCAAGATCAAAAAAAGCAGCAACTGTATCGATAAATTTCAATGTTGAACCAGGAATTACCCCTCCACCAACAACTGTAACCTTAAAAAAAGGCCCAGTTGCCTCTACAAACCAATTTGGAGGTCAATCTTTCACTTTTGGTGTTACAAAAGACGTTACAAAACCCGTAATTGATGGAGTTGCATCATTTTTGGATGTAAATGTCAAAGAAGGTACTGTAATTGACCAAAAATTCCCATATTCTACAAATAATATCAATCAAAGGTTCATTTTATCCAATTCTGGCATCGATTTAGACACTTTAGAGGTTTATGTAAGACCATCTGCGACTTCTTCACTACTTTCAAGTTATACAAGGCAAGATAGTCTGTTTGATGCGGTCACAGGAAGTGCAATTACAGGCGATTCACTCATTTATTACATTCAAGAGATTGAAGATGAGCAATATGAGATCATTTTTGGTGATGGAATCTTCGGAAAAGCACTTTCAGACGGAAATGTAGTCGAAGTTTCATATATTAAGTCAAATGGATCGGAAGCTAACGGTGTTAGTAACCTAAGTTTTAGTGGAAAATGTACATATACAAGAAATGCAGTCGAAAACACTGTAACTAGTGGTATTTCGCTCGTAACTGCCAATACACCCTCTAGTGGTGGTGATGAAATTGAGAGTGTTGACTCCGTTAAGAAGTATGCACCACAGATTTATGGCACTCAAAACCGTGCTTTGACCTCAAATGACTACGAAATCCTAATTCCTAACAAAATTTACCCAGAAACTGAGTCAATTTCAGTTTATGGGGGTGAAGAATTGGTTCCTCCACAGTATGGAAAGGTTTTTATAAGTATAAAACCACGAACTGGTGACTTTGTACCGAATGCAATTAAGGAAAATATCAAAAGAGACCTCAGAAAGTACTCTGTAGCAGGAATTGTACCCGAAATTCTCGATCTCAAGTATCTCTACCTTGAGACTGAGAGTAAAGTTTACTATAATACGAGTCTTGCACCCAATGCATTGATGGTTTCATCAACAATTTTGAACAATATTAATAAATTAGCTGCTTCTGCCGAGTTAAATAAGTATGGAGCAAGGTTCAAATACAGTAAATTCCTTAAAGTTATTGATCAAAGTCACGAATCCGTGACATCAAACGTCACAACAGTTGAAATGAGACGCGATTTAAGGTTGGCTATTGATCAATTTGCTGAATATGCCATAGATTTTGGCAATCAGTTCCACATTTCATCGATGGATGGGTTCAATATTCGCTCTAGTGCCTTCAAAGTGCTTGATATTGGTAGGGAAGTTTACCTTTATGACATTCCAAACACTGATAAAAAGACTGGATCTCTTGGTTTATTCTCTTTAGATGCACCAGGTTCAACAACTCCGATAATTGAAAGGCAAAATGTTGGTGTTGTCAACTACAATACTGGTAGAATGACTCTTAACCCCATTAATATTGTCTCAGGTAAGACAAAAGATGCTCAACAAATTATGGAAATTTCTGTAGTTCCCGAATCAAATGACGTAATCGGATTACAGGATCTTTATTTGCAACTAGATACTAGTAATGTAGAGATGGTTGTTGATGAAATTGCGTCAGGTGCAGACCCATCAGGATCAACATATACAGTTACATCAAGTTATACAGACAGAAAGATCGTAAGATAACACATGACCGATAAAAGAGTTCAAATTAATAAGGTTGTTAAAGAGCAACTTCCTTCTTATGTAAAGGATGATAGCCCTTTAGTCGGTGAATTTTTAAGTGCATACTATCAAGGGCAAGAATATCAAGGCGGGCCTATTGATATAATCAACAATTTAGATTCTTATATACAATTAAACAAATCTGGTACTTTAGTTGGATTTACAACTCTTGCAAGTGCTGTTGGTAAGTTTGATCAAACCATATCTGTGAAGGATACCACTGGATTTCCAGATAGTTATGGTTTATTGAAGATAGACAATGAGATAATTACATACACTGGATTGACAACAAACTCATTTACTGGGTGTATTCGTGGTTTTAGTGGTATTACCTCATTTAGTAATCCTGACGAACCAGAAGAATTTGTATTTTCAACATCAAAAGCAGCAACTCATGCTGTTGGTGTGGGAACAAGTGGTGGACAAGTTAATAATTTAAGCACATTATTTTTAGAAGAGTTCTTAAGAAAGTCAAAACAACAGTTTTTACCAGGTTTTCAGAAAGACTTAAACCCTACATTAAATCAACCTCAGTTTATTCGACATTCAAAAGACTTTTACAACTCTAGAGGAACTGATGAGTCATTTAAATTACTATTCAAATCATTATATAACGAAGATGTAGATATTGTTAGACCTGCTGATTATGTTATTGCACCATCTGATGCAAATTATAGAAAGACTCGTGATTTGATAGTAGAAGCAATACAGGGTGATCCTATGGATCTTGAGAATAAGACACTCTTCCAAGACCCTGTAGAGAATCTATCTAGAGCATATGGCCCTGTCTCAATGGTTGAAAGGGTTAATGTTGGTCTTCTAACTGAAACTTACTATAAAGTCAGTATTGATGCATCTTTTGGAACAGGTAGTTCGGATGAATTATTATATGGTAATTTTGCTGTTCATGCTAATTCCAAGAATATTGGACAAGTAGGTGCAGCACAAACTTATCTTGATGTTGACTCAACTATAGGTTTCCCAAATAGTGGATCACTTACATTCAAATATCAGAATGGAACAACTGGAATTTGCACTTATTCTAGTACTAATATCACACAGTTCTTAGGTATAAGCACTACTGGTATTACTACTACAATTAAGGATGCTACAACAATTAGACAGAATGCCTATGTTTATGCTCTAGGGAAGGCTAACAGCACCGCAGGGGTCACTACAGACGGCATACGTTGCAGAATAACAGGTGTATTAAATGATATAGAATTACCTAATACTTACTATCAAAGACTTGGTGCAAAGATAAAATTAAAGTCTTTAGGTAAGATTGCTCCTACAACTGATTTTAAATCAAATAACTGGGTATTTAACGTTCAACCAAAGTATAATGTAGATACTATTGAATTACAAGATGCATCAGGCCCTACCTATGAAGTTGTTACTAAAGATTTCCATAGAATAAGATTAAATGACTTGGTAACAGTCCAAACAGCAAATGCTACCTTAACTGGCACTTATACTGTTACTGATGTTCTAAGCAACCTAAAAATAAGAATACAGGGTACTGCAATAAGTGATCTTTCAGCAGTTGCTGCCATAACAAAGACTCTTGCAAAGGGAAATTCAGATGGAAGTAGTGTAAATGACAATCAACAACATTTAAATGATTATACTGCGAATATCCAGAACATATACATGGATGAGGTTGGATATGCACACACATTATCCAAAATTAAGAATTTAGTTGCATCTAACTCTATACCAACTTATGGATCTAGTCATAAATTAAATCCAAGCACTCAAAAAATACAATTATCTGGAACTTTCCTCGGTGGTCAGACAATTATTGGAATTACCACTGGTTCTAATGATCACAACTTCTTTAGTGGTGATGCAATCTATTATACACCCCAAAAAGATGATGATGGAACAGTTTCTAGTTTCTTATTCAGTGAGGGTTTGTATTTTGTAGAGAGAGTAAACTTAAATGATATAAGATTAGCAAAGTCTCGTTCAAACTTATATGATGGTAACTATCAAAAAGTTTCAGAGTCAACTGTTACTGTTGAAATTACAAATAACACTTTTGAGAAGTATGAATTTCATAATAAGAAGATTTTACCTCAAAAACTGCTTAGAGAAATTGATATGCCAGTTTATGATGGTAAACAGTATAAGACAAAAATTGGATATAATGGTATTTTAATAAACGGTGTTGAAGTATTAAGTTACAAGTCTCAAGACCTTTGTTATTATGGTGATATCAAGTCTATAGACGTTGCAGGTGGTGGAAGAAAGTATGATGTTATAAATCCACCTCAATTAGCAATTAATGATGGTGTAGGAGCAGGAGCGACTGGATATGTGGCAACTAGAGGTAATTTACAAGAGATAAGAGTTGAAGATCCAGGTTTTGATTATGTTGATGTTCCAAAAGTATCAATAAGTGGTGGAAATGGAACTGGTGCTGTGGCTGAATGTAAAATGGTCACTGTTCCTCATCAAGTAGTGTTTAATTCTGGTTCAGGATCTCAAACTATTTCAGTAACTGGATCAGATGACTTTAATGTTGGATTTTTAACATATCATAAGTTCAGAAATTACGAAAGAGTCGTATATGACACTTTTGGTGGAAAAGCATTATCTGGTTTAAGTACAGGAGCAATATACTACGTTAATACTGAAAATGTTGCTGGTCTAACAACTATATCAACTTGGGTAGGATATGCTGGAACAAATTGGTATCCAGAAAAAACAATCAGACTTCATAAAAACTTAGATGAAGCAGTTGCTGGTGTTAATACAATAGGATTTACTGCTGTTGGTGAAGGGAACCACCAATTTAGATCATTAAATGGAAAATCACAGGTTGGTAGTATAAATGTATTAGAATCTGGTGAGGGATATGAGAATAAACTTAAAACTTGTGAACCAACAGGCATTAATACTGCACTTGATAGAGTAACAATTAACAATCACGATTATGAGACAGGTGAGATTGTAACTTACACTGCTGATACTAATGGAACATCTATCGAAGGTCTTTCAAGTGATAAAAAATACTATGTTTATGTTGTAGATGAAAATACATTTAAGTTATCAACAGTTGGTGTAGGAACAACTGCAAAGGACTTTTATTTCAAAACAAAACAATACGAAAACCTAAGATCTATTGGAGTTGGAACTCATAGTTTCAATTATGATCCAATCGTTGTAAAAGTTGAAGGTATTGTTGGTATAAGTTCAATAGAAGGTAAAAACTTCCAATGTGTTCCTCAGCCATTGTTTAGAGGTGAGGTTACATCAGTTCACTTAACACAAGGTGGTGTTGGATATGGTGCATCTGAGATACTTAACTTCAATAGACAACCAAGAATTGACTTATACAGTGGTGTAAGTGGTGAATTACTACCAGTTGTGTCTGGTGGTAAGATAATTGACGTTGCTATCCAGAATAGAGGTCAATCATATAATACTCCTCCTAGTATTTCAGTTACGGGTATTGGAACTGGAGCAGAATTGGTTCCTGAGATTGTTGGTGGTCAAATAAGATCTGTTAAGATTATAAAGAGTGGTGTTGGATATGGTGCTTCAACCACTTCACTTAATGTTGAGGCTGCTGGTGAATTTGCAATATTCCAGTCTAATCTTAAAACATGGCAAGTAAATGAGGTTAAAAAGAACTTTACAAATATAGATGATTCTGATGTATTCATAGAAAAACCAACTCAAATTAGTCGTGAGTTGCAGTGTTCTCATGCATATGCACCAAGAGGTTTAAGAAAAGTTGTATATCAAAATAACTCTGCGGGAACTCCTTTATATGGAAGTAGAGATTTAACTCTATCAAGTGGTGTAGAAGAGAATAAAACACAACACTCACCTATTATTGGTTGGGCCTATGATGGTCTTCCAATATACGGCCCATATGGATATCAGAAGAGCACTGGTGGATCTGTAACTCAATTAAATTCTGGATACTCTGTTGATTTAAAAACTAATAGACCACCAACCGATGTTTTCCCACAAGAATTCTTTATTGAAGACTTTACTTGGAATAGTAATACTGATGAAAGTTATCTAGATGAAAACAACGGAAGGTATGGTATAACTCCAGAGTATCCAAATGGAATATATGCTTACTTTGCAACTCTAGAATCTACCGTAACATCAGATTCTGGTGATCCATTTAATAACTTTAAAAAACCAAAATTCCCATATCTATTGGGTGAAAACTTTGCTGCTCAACCAAATAACTTTAATTTCTTATCAAAGAGTAACCAAGATGAAATTAATCTCAATAAAACTACTTGGGTAAGAAATACAGAACCATATGAATTACTTCAAGATGATAGTGCCTACAATTATGTTAGTCAGTCATACAAATATGTAACTCAAGAAGGTGAAGTTACATTTGCCTCTGAAGGTGCTGTAGATAAGGTTGGTATTGTAACTGGTGGTTCTTTGTATCAAGTTGGTGATAAAATTGTATTTGAGGAAGAAGTTGCTGATAACTTTGAGACTGTTGCGAAAGTATCAAAAGTAAGAGGGCCTGGAATAGGAACAATATCAGTCACTAACACACAATTAAACGATATAGAGTTTTATCCTTCAGATGAGAGAGGTAGGTTTGTTGGTGTTCATACTACACCAATAAGTTTACAAAATGGTGATAAAGTATATGTTTCTGGTATGTCAACCACAAGTTCTGAATTGGGTAATAAGACATACAATATTGGAATAACATCCACTAAGTTGATAGTATCACAAGGTATTGGATCAGTCGCTGCAACAGGATTAGTTACATTCTTTAATGTTCTAGGTAAACTACCATCCCCTAATGATAATCTTAATAACCTTACCATAAGAGAAAATGATATATTAAAAGTTGGTATTGGAACAAGACAAGAAGAAGTTAAGATACTCAACATCGATGCTGCATCATCTAGATTGAGGGTATTAAGAAATCAAAATAGTCTTGATGATGGTGTAACAGGTGCATCTCATACTGCAACAACAGTTATAGAGGAAGATCCCAGAAAGTTCAAGATAGATGTTGGTTTTAATACTACATTTGATAATCAAGTTGACTTAGAGTATTACTTTAATCCAGTAGAATCAGTTGGTGTAGGAACCACTGCTGGGCCTGGTATTGGAACAACAGTTAGTATTCAAAATCCTGGTTCTGGTGTATCTCAAGTATTCATACCTACTAGATCTATACGTTTACCAAATCATAAATTTAAAACTGGTGATAAGGTCACATATCAAAGAAATACTGGTAATAATATAGGAATTGCGACAAACCGTGCAAATGCTGATTTGTTAGTTGCCTCCGCAAATTTACCAGAATCAACACCACTATTTGTGGCAAAACTTAGTGATGATTTAATTGGTCTGTCAACAGTTAGGATTGGTTTAGGAACACCTGGTGATGGTGTAGATCCAGAGGATGTATTTGTAGGTGCTGCTGCCACTACGAAGAAACAAAGTTTATTGTATTTCACAGGTATTGGAACTGGTGTATATCACAGTTTAAAGGTTGCTTATGATAAAACTGTTAAAGGTTCTCTTGAGAAAAACTTAATAACTGTATCTACTGCAAGTAGTCATGGTTTAGGACATAATGACAGAGTATTTTTAACTGTAAATGCTGGTATTACCACAACAGTTCCTATCAAATATAATAAAGCAAATAGAAAATTAATTGCAAGAACATTAGACTTTACCGCATCTGGTATTAATACATCAACAGCAGTATCAGGCATACCTGATACAATTGCAATTGTAAATCATGAGATGATAACTGGTCAAAGAGTTATTCACACATCATCTAGCCCAATGGGTGGTTTAGTTAATGATGAAGAGTATTTTGTATATGTTGTTAATAAAGATAAAATAAAGTTGTGTGGTAGTAGATTCCAAACACAACAAAGAAGACCTAAATTTGTTGGAATTTTAACTGCTAACAGTGGAAATAGTGGAGTTCTTAATTTAGTCAATCCACCCTTAGAATTTTACAAAAATGGAACTATAACATTTGATTTATCAGACTCATCTTTATCATATACTAAAGTTACTGATACTTTACCTGCATTTGATTTAGAACTTTACACAGATTATAACTTTATTCACGAATATACATCAAATGAAAAGTCATCAACATTTAACGTAACTAGATCGGGAACAGTTGGTGTTGATGGTAAATTGGTATTAACATATAACAATAATACTCCCAAAATCCTTTATTACAACCTAGTTGCCAATACTTCTACAGATAATCCTGATGTAAATAAAGAACTTGTCTTGGATAAAGAAATTGAAGGTAACAACACATTGAACTTCAAGGATAGTCGTTATGTTGGTCAATTTAATATTTTTGCAAATTCTGATAATACATTTACATATGATATAGACAACTATCCAGAAGAAACATCTTATACAAGTTCTTCAACAACTGAGATCATTTATGATACTACATCCAAGACCGCATATGGCCCAATAGCAGCGATCTCTATCGCTGAAAAGGGAAAAGGCTATACTAGATTACCTGGTGTGTCTACTGTGACCTCTGACACGGGTACAGGTGCTATTCTAGAGGCATCTAGTAAATCTATAGGTATACCTAAGACCGCAAAGATTAACAATATTGGTTTTGATTATCCATCAGACTTTACATTAAGACCTCAATCCAAATTACCTCAGATTATTAAGATTGAAGCACTGTCTGGTCTTAAGGCTGTTGGTATTACTTCATATGGTAGAGGATACAATCAACCACCACAATTAGTTGTTCTTGATGGTACTGATAGAGCAAAAGATTCTGATGCGGATTTAAGATATAATCTTGCAACTCCAGATAGAGAGGGATATGTTGATATTATTGAAAATACTTATGGTTTAACAAATATAACTCCTATCATAGTTCCTATTAACAATCCTAATGGAATTAGAGTAACAAATCTTGTTTATGATTCATCTACAGATACTGTTGCAGCAACACTAAAAGTTGCATATAGTCTTGCTGGTGAATTTCCAATAGAAGTTGGAGATAAATTATTTGTTGAAAATGCCAGTGTTGGTGTTGGATCTACAGGTTTTGGATACAATTCAGATGCTTATAAGTATCGCACATTTGAAGTGACACAAGTTCACCAAAACTTAGGTAATGTTGGTATTGTAACTTATAGTTTGGGTGGTAATCTTCCATCTGGTGAAGTACCTGGTAACTTTAATTCTACATTATCATCTGCCATATTAGTAAGAGAAAGAGATTTCCCACAATTCTCTGTTGTGTTACAACCTAACACATTCAATGCTAATGAAACTCTAACATCAGAAACAAGTGTTGGCCCAGTATCTGGTCTTGCTTTTGATTATGATGAGGAGAGTCAGTGGTTGACTATTGAGGCAGCGAGTGACTTTGAAGTTGGTAAATTGATTGAATCTGCAGAAACAGGTGCAAAAGGAACTGTATCTGAGATTGTTCTTACATTTGATACTAACTTTAATCTAGATTACTTCTCAATGGTTAATAATGGTT
>Ga0208749_1000295_pt1 | contig 12548 bp, 18 predicted proteins | sample Knorr_S15_td_DCM_FD_185601 | JGI IMG/M metagenome (GOLD analysis project Ga0208749, IMG submission 185601) | Marine microbial communities from Southern Atlantic Ocean transect - Knorr_S15_td_DCM_ad_63m_LV_B (SPAdes) (version 2) | ecosystem: Environmental > Aquatic > Marine > Oceanic | place... | reverse complement strand
GCGGTCGTTCCGCCGCCGAGAAATGTATCCACGACTACATCACCTTCGTTTGTGTGTTTTTTGATGAGATCCTCGAACAATTTGATACTTTTCTGTGTCGGATGAAAACGCCCTACACCATTTTGTATGGGATATCTGTATATACCATTATCGTATTCGCCATTAAATGTAGGTTTTCCCTTCTTCACACCCAAAATCGCTATTTCACGAGAATTTGTTAGGTAATTAACGCGCGAATTTATAGGTTGTGGATTCGTTTTGATCCACTCGATAAATCGTAACTGTTTAAATTTATGCTTTTCCATGAGTTCTTTGAGGTATGATAATTTCCATATATCAAAAAATATTATACAAGTCCCGCCGTCTCTCAGTTTATCATAGTACAATTTAATGAAATCGCTGAGATCATCCATCGTAAATTTCTCATCCCATTCGCCGTAATTTGTTTTCACGCTATATTTAGTCCCGTGAATTGTCCCATATTTTAGATAATTTTCTTTGGCGTTGGGTGCGTCGACTTTGTTTTTAGATGTATAGTCGTCCCATTCTTGTTCCGTCTTCGATATATCTTTACCCGAATCTATCGCATCACGTAATTTGTTCATACCCGTTTCGTGTGAGATTATATAAGGTGGATCGGTTAAAATGAGATCGATGCTCTTATCATCGAGAGATTTGAGTAATTCGATGCCATCACAATTCCGAATATCCATGCTAATTTATACATTCATATCTTTAAATGAAACAACTACGCCTAAGTTAAAAAATACACTAAAAAAGTAATAATGACTACTCCATCCGAAAAGCGTTTTTGTGAAGCTCTCAAAGAGCTATGTGATATAGCTAGAGATGAAGGATGGGGTGATCCTCTCAACTACGGACGCTCCCGTGAAATAGATCTCGCTATTAAACTTGGACATAGAGTATCTGATACACTCGCGGGGGCGGACGCTTTTGATCAAGATGGAAATCCCGTAGAATACAAGACGACGACACAGGGTGTAATACAAGGTACATATAACGGCGTATCGGTTTTTCCAACCTGGGAAGAACAAGAGACTTACTTGAGAGAAGAGAAAATTGGAAAATACAAACACCATTATTTTGCTAGATATGATGGTTCTACCATAAAGGAGGCATGGGTACTCACCAGTGAACAGGTTTTGGAACATTTACTACCAAAATTTAAAAATGCATTTAAATCAACAAAGTCAAAAAAGGACCCTCGATTAGGATGTTCCATCTCGGCCGATATAATTAGAGAGGGCGAATGGCTTGATATTTAATTTTAAAGATTTTCATCCTCATCTTCCAAAGTCAACATTCGATGCCATCACAATTCCGAATATCCATGCTAATTTATACATTCATATCGTTAAATGAAACAGAATTTTAATGTTGGTAAGAAATTGGTCATACCTCCAAAAAGGGAATTTCAAGAAAATCCACTTTGACACTTTAACATTTATATTTGACCGAAGTATTTTCACTAGAATCTCCAAAGGAGACCTTAATTATCGTCCCAAACATCCATTGAAATCTCGTCCCTTTCTCCCCCATTCTCTATAATACTTCGGAAATTTTCGTTTGATAGGCTTAAAAATTTAAAGTATTAAAACCCGAAGTGTTCGTAAATTTGTCAAATTTGATCGAATTTTGGGTGATTTTGGGTGATTTTGGAAAAAGTTTATCGAATTTCACAATTCCGAAAAACCTCCGATAGGCTTAAATATATGATTATACACAAGCGTTTTGAGCAGAAAAAATTCGATCGGGTTTACTAAGTGTATATTTATTTACCGAAGTATTTAATGTTTTTTTATATTAACGCATCCCTGTTCTTTTTTTTTAATATCTTATAGTGTACTCAAGCATGATAAGACTTTGGTAATATATAGGTATAGTATACTCGTGATAATCATGTAACGCATCCCTGTTCTTCTCTTTTAAACATTCATTGGACATGTGAATACAGTTAAAGTTAAATATACATATACAGTCATGTCGAATATAGTGAATGGGATCAAAAATATATTTCGACGCGCACTCAGTTTTAGAGTGAAATCCCTACTCACGGAAGATAACATCGAAAAATCGATATGGACTAGTCCCGATTTCGAAGATGTATTAATCGACCACATCATGAGAGGGGACTCATACATGGAAATATGTGAAATATACGGAATACCGTATGATACTTTAAAACAACGTTTGAGACACATTGCCTACGATATGTATGTCGAACGAAGAAGTATCATGGAAATTAGAAGTAAAACGGGTGTATCTGCTAAAGAATTATTAGGGGAAATCGATCGCAGAGAGGGGCCGGATAAATCGAAATGTATACGATCACAAAGGGATGGTATGTATGAACCTCTATATTAATTTAAAGCTTTTGTGATAAAAATATATACATGACTATCTTTATCGAACCGAGCACTAGTAATCGTCCAAGAACTCGCTCCCAAAAGGATTCCTTTGTGGAGGTGGTGGCGGAGACGAGTCCAAAAGCCCTGACGGAAGAGGGACGCACCGAGGTACAAGCTATAAAGGCACGGAAAAATGCCAAAAAAGTTACACCCAAGAAATCGCCACCCAAGAAATGGACACTCGAAGAGGACGAGAAGTTGATGGACGAAATTTTAGGCTCGTTATTACCTACCGAAAATATCGCACATGAACACAAACGTTCCCCCACCGCGATCAGACAGAGAGTCATTCATCTTTTAGCCGAATTGCGTTTTCGGCATCAAATGATGCTTAAAACCAAATTCATTTGGAGAATTGTGACACACTCGTTAGTTGCTATTACGGCATACGCTCTCGGAAATCATCCGGATGCCATTCCGCTTCCACAAATAAGTGGAATCGGCGTCTCCGCTTAGTTCTATTAAAGATATCGTTCGTACAATAATCAATGATACGAGGAGTACAATTACGAAATCGTATTCGCTTTTTTGCCGATAGAATATATTCTCAACTAGGACCGGGTTTTAGTGAGAGAGTATATCATAATGCTATGGAAATTCTACTTCGTAAAGATTCTATACCATACGAATCAGAGAGGATAATCCCAATTGATTTTGATGGACATAATGTAGGAAATTTAAGAGCTGATATTATAGTAAATAAAGAACTTGTGGTAGAATTCAAAACCATTAAATCCCTGACAGAAGCGTCAGAGATTCAGGCTCGGAATTATCTTCGTTTGACGGGTTTGAATAACGCACTTTTGATTAATTATCCTCCGGGGACTCTTCAAGAGTGTGAGATTCGTTGTGTGACATCCATACAAGAAGCGGAAATGCCTTCGCCATTAGTTTATAAGAATGAAGTGTTTCCTCGTGATATTTAGCCGGGTTTTTAATTTCTTCTGTGAGTATTTCTCTCGCTCTCTCTAGATGATATTTTGCTTCATCTACACAGAACTGAACGTGCTCATCCATTTATTTTATAATAAATAACATCTTTATACCTATTGTTTAGATCTTGTTACCCACCGAATGATTCTTTTCCAAATGGACACTTTCCCGCGCTTTGGCTCCACGGGATATAGATCTTCGTATAATGTATATCTCGGCTGTGCCCTGTGTATCATTGGATTATACAACTCACCATGTGGTAGATATAGTGTCGTTATTTTTGATTTGCTATTCGCGTCCCATTTAGTTTTTGGGATACATTCACTGATATCCCATTTACGGGGCGGGGGTTTGGGGTACATGGACGTCGCTCGTCGTATCATATCATTTTGTCCTCCGGTCACGTTTCCTTTGAAACCCGGAACAACATCGTACTTAATCATGGATGGTTTCCAAGTACTCATATATACATATGTGTCATTAAATCTTTAATCAATTGATCCGTCGCCGTTCTCTAATAGGTCTGGATCTATAAATTCTTGTAGGTCTTCTCCCGTTAATGCCATGTTGTGACCTATGGGCATAGCAAATTGCTTATATATTTCCGGTCGCATGCGAGTATCCTTCTCGGGGTGTTGGATACGATGAGAATGGGGATCCCATCTAGGTTTCATTTTCATTTGATTTACTTGTATATGCAATTTACTGTTCTCTATTTGGAGTTCTTTTAATTCCCTTTTCAAATCCTCTAGGGTTTCATCCTTCTTAGCTTTAGCGATCACACTTTGGCGTACTATCCAGGGTTGCAGACAGTGGATGGTCGTCGGCATATATGGTTATACAATATAATCTTTATATCGTTGGTATAAATTCCCAACGAAGATCGTTACATATCTTCTTCCAAATCACATCTTGTTGGTACAATTTCTCCTTAGATTTGAGAAGGGGAAAGTATTGGAGATACGAATCTTCAGATAAGAGTTCGCAGAATTTATATAGCACATAAGAATATGATAAGAAATTCTTGCGTTCTTTAGGACAATTGTCATCGAATGGACGCTGTATGTCCTTAAACATAATTCTAAGTCGTTCCTCTAATTCTTGTGGCATACTAGGAGGTTTAATGCCATTAAGGATATTTGTTATATATGGAACGTGTTCGTAAAATCTATTAAGTTTCAATTTCTTAAGAAGACCCCGTATTTTAGCGTGGGTTATCTCATCTAGTGATTTTATCTTCAATTTCTTCAACTCTGAACGTAACTTTTCTATCACTTCCGGTGGTATGGTGGTCATTTCCTGTGCCTGAAATTGACTCATCCACTCATTGAAGTGATTTTCTCTTTTGTACGAGTAATTTACTATTTTTTCTGAACTTTCCTGTTCTTCCCTATACGTAAGTTCCTGGCTAATCATTTTTGATACAACTAAACCGCAATTATCGCACGTGAGGTCACTAGTGTCGTTAAAGTGAATAATATTACTATCAGGGCATCTTGGACAGACGTCCGTATTTTCTTTCACGATTTGTCTATTTATATTGTGATTTTCTACGTCTATTAAATAATCAACATAAATGTCTTTTCTTTGGAGACCGTGAGTTTCCTTACAATTAAATACGTTATCGACAGTTGTAACCTTATCAGAGTCATCTGTATATTGGTTCATATAAGGCATACACTTTATGAGATAATCACTCATTTCAGAATGGTAAAGCCCAGAGTTTTCGGGATCTTTCTCTATTAGATCTTCCCACTCTTGAATTTTGTTATTGTATCGGCTTAAAAAATTACCTTCCATATATTATAATGTTAGTCAATCTTTTAAACCATGTATTACTGAAGGTGTATGGTTTATATAAATGGGTCACCACCAGGCCAGACTATCATATACACTCTAAACTGATGGAATATCAGATTAGTGACGAGGATGCGGATGAAGATATAACACATGAAATGTGGAATCAGGAATCACAGTTTTGGTTTCAGGATCGTAAGAAGTTTTACGCGAATGTTACGAACCAGGACGACTATCGAGACCACATTCCTAAAAGGGTGAAAAATATCGTTCTTAGGATACGATATTGGTATAACGGGAAGATTTACAAAATAGCGACAAATAATTTGAATTTGAAACTACCGGAAGATTTAAATACTGAATTTTCGTTCAGTATCCCTTTGAGTACTGTCTATTTAGTGGATGACGATGAAAATCCACTAGAGGACATTACTGAAAGGGTGAAAATATATGCTGGACCTAAAAATGATTTTCATGGACAAGAAATTTTCATAAAAGACTTTTTAAATCAGGATGAAGACGAGCTTATAAACAAATTCCCGAAAGTTAAATTAACAAACTCATTGGGAATGTCTAAGGTGTTGAGTTCTTCGACCAATAAAATTACTGATCTGAAGGTTCCTTAGTAGCTAAATAGAACCGGAGCTCTCCTAGGTTTGCTACATTATACTTTAAAATAAGGAAGCGATTCGCTTCTTCTTGTAAGATTTGAACACTAGAGCACATGCTAGATCCCTTTGCAAATATATTAAGATATCGCAATGAATAAATTCCAGAAATTTTCGGACTTTCTTCATTGCAGGTTATTGACGTTTCTTGATTCGCAAAATCTCCATCACATTTTAAATTCATACGAGTACCTTCGCGGGTAATCGTTATTTCTGTGCCTATATTTGACATATCCCTACACAAACGCTGAAAATCAACCGATGGTAATGTCGTAATCGTACTCATTTCGATGTTGGGTACCTCAATTCTATTTTCGTTTATATCCAATAGTTTAAGTTCAAATTTGGTATTAGTCCTTTTAGATTCGGAAATAATCTCAAAATTCATATATTCTTTTGAATCTATGGAAATATTCAAAATGTCGGAACTCGTTATAGATTTTAATAACTTGAATGTATTCGATATATTTATGCCAGCGACGATTTCTTCGTTACATTCATATTCTTCGAAATTGTCGGCGGGTAAAAACATATCAATGAGCGAGGTTCTCGCGGTGTCGAGTGTTGTCACACTCATTCCATCACTTTTGAAATATATATTGATATCATTTAGAATATCTTTCAATACTTCGAAACAGGACTTAAATGCGGACGCCTGAATTGTAGCCAATTTCATGTTATAAAATATTGCGTTTACTTCTTTATGTCATTATATGCGTCATTTACACTGGCGTTAATTCTTTCTTGTAATTCCCGGGTGATAGTTGGTTTGAGTGATGACCCGTACGAGTCTAAATTATATATACAACTGTCCGGTTCCGCGTCATCTAAATTTGTAGATGCGGTTCCACCGGAACCCCACCCTACAAATTCCTCCGACGGTAACAATGTACCGAGCCACCCCTTGACTTCTCCTCCCACGAGAAGTTTGCCATCCTTGGTTATCAGACTTGGAACGCGTTTTAATATTTGTACGTATTGGTGAGGTATTCCCTGTGTATCTACATTATGAAATTGTATCATAGATTTAAGCTGGGGATGTTCCTGGATATATTCCAGTACATCTTGTGAGTGATTACATTTACCACTAAATATCAGGAGTGCCATCTACTATTGGGTGGTTTATTTTCTGAAATTAAATTAACGCATATAAGTATATGAGGATAACAGTTGCTCTAGTACTTATTGCCCTGGTCATTCTTCTGAGTTCCAAGAGGGAAACATACCAGGATGTATTTGGATATTCAGGATATTCTGATCCCATAACCGGAATTGTTCTCAATGATAAACCGATTGATAAATCGAATTACAGGTTTGAAGAAGTTAAGATGAACAATGATACAATACAAAAAATCATCTTAGCTACGAATGCGGCAATTGAAAAGAAGACAAAGGTGTGTAATTATATCATTGAGACGCTGGGTGTTAAAAAATTCGTCAAGAAGGACAAAGAAGATAAAGGACCCGAGGTGATACACCAAGCATCCTTTATGACAGTGAAGGACGGTGGATTTACATTCGGTTTTGCGGTTACGGTTGATGTAGATATTAGCAAAGAGACGCCAGTGATTATGTCACTTCAGACACAACCCATGGATTCCAAAGTATTGGACGAACAAGCGATTAAGGCATTCACAGAAGGTAAGGAGGGTCAGGAATTTATAAGCTATGATCTTGTGAAGAGAGCCGCTTTACCAAAGAAAAGTGAGTTGGAAAGCGCCAAAAACAAAATTAAGTAATATTAATGATCAATATTGATGATGTTCAGCGTATTGAAGAAAATCGAAAACAGATCAAAAAGGAATTGTATATGAAAATATATGAACAATTTTCGACCAAGATAAAACAGAGCGCAGAATATGGTCACAAACAGATATTTCTCAGGGTACCATCATATGTCATGGGTTATCCGGCGTTCGACAGATCTCAGGCAGCATTATACATAGATAGACAACTTAGAAGAGCTGGATTTACGACTCAAAGAGTCTCGGAAATAGATATATATGTATCTTGGTTTATACCTAAGACGAAAAAATCCGACAAAGTCAGGGACGAGGAAGATACTACCGATGATATAGAATTACCTAGTTTTGCCAATCTCAGAAAGGCGGCAAATAAATACAGGTGATTAGTGCGACTAAATTTATTTTTTAAAAACACACTCTATGATAAATGGATAACTTGAATGTTTTAGTCGAGGCGAAAAAGGAATACCTCGGTCAAATGTGCCACTTGATGGTTCCGGTTATGATAGAGACTTTTTCTATTATGTACGATGAAGCGGCAAAAATGTCTAAAGGCAGAAAAGTGTTACAAATGTTCCAGAAACTACTGAAGGAAGTTCCAAACTGGAGTGACAATATGTCAAAGACCCACGCGGATAACATCACATCCAGATGTGCTTGGTATTCTGATCTTCTTGCCGCTGTTTTTGTCGCTTGTACGAAGATTTTATCTGCGGTTCGTCTTAAATCTGATAACAAAAAAATAAGTTTGAAGTTACCGACGAATGAGATATTTATTCAAACTTGCTATAATTTGGCAGCCAAGGATCTGTACAAGGATCCCTATATATTCCAAGAAAATCAAAGTGAATATGCGAGAGATGAACAACTGGCGGTTCGTTTTATCTCGTGTATTGAAAACAGTGTGAAGGATCTCATACCAGTTCAACAAATTTTACAAACTTATATGTCACAAGAAAGTAGGGACATCGATCTCGATGGCACTCATGATGGTGATGCTGAAGATCCGGACATTTATGATGGAGAAGACGGAGGGGAAGTTGGAACGCTTCCAGACGGTGCCGATGTTAGTGAAATCGGACAACAAATGGGAGGAGAAGAGGAACAACCTTCCATGGAGGAAACAATGGGAGACATGCCTCAAGAAGGCGGCGAAGAGATGCCTCAACTGGAAGAAACGGCAGAGGAACAACCGTCTGCTCTCAGTAATGAGTTTAGAACGATTCCAACCGTCCGCGACCCTTCTATGCAACAACAGGAAGTAAATCCCCCGGCCGACGATGGTGTCTTATTCGGTGATGCCCCAGAGCGCCGAACAAAAAAAGTTGGCTATTATTAAATGGAACTTTCCGACTATTTGAGAGACCCGATCTGGGCGGCTGCTATTGGTGGAGGTATCACAGCAGGATATATACATGCTAAGGCACACCTTAATAAGGAGGGTAAATTACAACCGAGCGCGTACACAAAGCCGGCAGCTTTAGTTGCCATACTTGTGTATTTCATCGTTTCGATGGGTGTTGGGCAACGCGAGACCATCTCAACGGAACCTTTTTAAACTCAAACTTAAAGATTAGATAGTTATTATATACATAAAAATGGCGAGCGTGTCAGCTTTTACGGATATGATGTCACAATTTCTTGTGGAATTACATAAGGTTTTCCCACAGGAGAAGGGTATTAAAAAATTTATGGCTCAGTTGGAATTGGCCAAAACCACAAATCCAAGATTGGTCGTTGATGGATTTATGAAGGGGATTACTCCGTACTCGGATAAAATCAGCAATAAGGACGAATCATTCTTATTGAATGAAATCGATAAAATCGATTATCTCAAGGAACTTAATTTGAAGGATAACTGGAACGATAGCTTATCTACTAATACTAAGGACGCAATTTGGCAGTATTTACAAACATTATATATGCTCGGTACCACTATTACCGCTATTCCCGCAGAGACACTCTCAATGATTGAGGGTATCGCGAAGGATTGTGCCGATAAGATGGAAACAGAAGGTGGTGATTTGGATGAAGCCGCCTTAATGAAAACAATGAACAGTATGTTTGGGAGCATGTTGAAAAAATAAACTTACAATATACTAAATGACGAAGGTTTGGTTCGAAGATCCAAGACAGCTCATCAGACAAGACAAAATTTCTCAGTTTTGGCCTAATAACAAACAGACACCAGCCGAACGTGTCAATTCGGCTTCACGATTTATAATTTACACTACATGCTTTTTATATTTAATTCGCAGGGATGCACGAATATTTATACTCGGTGCAACTTGTTTGGGCGTTCTTTATGCTATGTACAAGAATAGCATGATTAAAGAGACATATGGCGTTCCTACGCGTTCTACGGGCCGTGGGTGTCAAATGCCATCCGGTGATAATCCCATGGGCAACGTTCTTTTGACAGATATTACAGATAATCCTAATCGTCCTCCGGCGTGTGAGTATTCGTCTGTTCGACCGTTTGTTCATGCTTTAGTTGATCAACGCGTTCCGGTCGATGCTGGTCGCTCTCGTTCTCCGCATCCCGCCATACAGCGCAGAGCGGCATCTCGTCAGTTTATTACCGCACCAGTTTCCACGGTTCCGGGTGACCAGACCGCATTTGCCGAATGGTTATATGGTCCCAAATGGGGCGTTTCTTGTAAGGGTGGTAGTCAGTTTGCTTGTAATCCAGATGCTCGCGGTGCCCAATTGGGTGCATTTAGAGGATTGGATCATACAATGAATCATAGGTAATTATAAAATATTCTCACGCTATAGTAAATGGCTTACCAGCTCCAGCCCGGATTATCTCTTGTCGAAAACCCGGCAGTTCCGAACAGCAGCGCAACCGATGATGTTTTTGTTTACCCCCAACCCAGCTCCGTCAGCATGGGTGCCCGACCCAATACGATGTTATATGGCACAGCGCCCGCCAAATTTGGTAAGGGAGCCCCGGCCCAATATGTTGAGACGAGTGATCGTTTAAGACCGCAAAGTACTTCTACACATAACAAACAACCGATTAAGACATGGGAGCGAGGTATCTTCCCGGTTCAAGACAAGGGTGTCGTTTTGCCGCCCCAATCTGTCGCGTACAATAGTCCGGCGAGTACTCGTGCCGATCTTCAGAACGGTTTGTTTGACAAGCGATATAATTAAAAATGTTTTGATAATATAAGAATGGCTGATCCTATTTCTATTTTGGCGGTTGCCGGGCTTGTATATGCCGGGCGAGCCTTGAGTACTGAATCGAATCCAGCAGAGTCAGTCCCTAAGGAAGAAATTATCGAAGCTCCCTCTGAACCGACTCTTTCCGACGAAGTTCCTAAATTTAATGAAACACAATTCGCTCCTAGAACAGAAATATCCCAGAAGAAGGAGATGGCCAGCTTTGCCGATGTGGCTCCCATGCCGAGAAGTGGTGGTCAGGAAGTCCTTGACATGCGGGAACGCATGTATGATCAGGGGAAGATGAACAATTTGGCTCCCATTGAGAAACAACTCGTTGGTCCGGGTTTGGGTAATCCCAATGCCCCGGCGACGGGTGGATTTCAACAACTTTTCCGTGTTAATCCGACCCTCGTTGGCGCTCATAAGCTTACCCACTTACCGGGTCGTGTTACGGGTCCAGGACAAGACGTGTCCGGTGGTCTTAGAACGGCCACACCGACCGTTGGTCACAACATGCCAGAAAAGACGGCATTCCTTCCGGATCGCCTTCCGAATGCGGGTGGCTATGCTCAAGGCATGTCTGGTGCCCGGACTCGCCCGTCTCATCAACGCACGATGCGAACTACCAATCGTTCGGAGACTGGCTTACGAACAGACGGTTTAGGTTATGCCCCGGCTAAACGCGTGGTTAGCGGTTTAACCAATCCTCAAGATATCACCCGACTCAAGAACGACGAACATACTCAACAATTCTACTATAACAACCAACCGGCTCCGGGTATTAGTAATTTCCACAATGGTCATAACGTTGCCCCGGCGACAAACCTTGCTTTGGAAAACAAGAGAGGTTTCGGTTACACACCCGAACAACTTCAACGGTATGGATTCCGTGCCGATGATCGTCGTGGTAACCCCAATCGTCCCGCGAATGCTGGAAGAATGAATGTCCGTGAGGCTCCTTTGAAGGCGACGGGCTTAGTTACCAGTGTTCGTGCCGATACGAGTCGTATTGATGGTCGCGACGGCGTTATGAGCGGTGGCTGGACGCAACAATACAACCAAGTTCCGTATCACAACTTTAACGCTTATAAGGATGCTCCTAACCCGTACGCCTCTTCTGGTGCTTCTGGTTTGGACGTCGCCAAGGAACAACTTAAGAATAACCCGATCGCCCAAAAACTGTACAAATAAGTATTTATATATCCCAGAACAGAGTTAAACACTCATTAAAATTATATCACCTAATTTTAATGAAGGTCCATACCTTAGATATCGATAGTAGCGAAAGGGATCCCATACTGTACCCAGACCCGTCAAGTTACGTTATTTCGCTGAAAAACCCTATTTATGACGTCTCTAAGATATCTCTAATATCGGCTAAAATACCTAATAGTCAATTGCTTGTTCATTCTCGCAATAAAACGTTTTCCGTGAGTGGTAATACGGTGACATTAGATGAAACAAATTATGCGAGTGTCGGTGATCTTGTCACAGATCTTACCGCAAAACTGGACGACACCGTTGCCCCCGCTATACAAACTATCGCATACGATACCGATACGAATACAATTACGTTTTCTAACGTAAATGTTGGTACCGCCCCCGACAAAAGTTTTACATTCGAATTTAACTCAGGGACAAATGGTTATACGAGTAATGCGGAACCTAACACCACTCCACACCAATTATTGGGATTTGCTAGTCGCGACTACACGTCGAGTGGGACCCCCAATTTGATTAGAAGTGGTTCTATAAACCTGAACGGACCAACATCATTAATTGTGAGACTGAGTACGGGTTCAGAT